>ERZ857998.2096-NODE-2096-length-19761-cov-12.850350_pt1 | contig 19761 bp, 19 predicted proteins | sample MGYA00519954_ERZ857998 | MGnify/ENA primary metagenome ERZ857998 (study PRJEB31778, sample SAMEA3449424) | human gut metagenome | biome: human gut; feature: human-associated habitat; material: faeces | place: United Kingdom | collected 2010/2012 ...
TAAGCTCGTTGAGCTCTGCCTTAAAGTCGTGGGCCCCGGCGGGGATCAGGTTGCCCCCCAGCTGGCCGCTCTTCTCCCACAGGGTGACGGTGTGGCCCCGGCTGGCGGCGCAGCGGGCGGCCTCCATGCCGGCCACGCCGCCCCCCACCACCAGGACGGACTTCTTCTTCCCGGCGGGGACCGTGCCGAAGGTGGCCTCCCGGGCGGCCTGGGGGTTCACGGCGCAGCCGGTGCGGCGGCCGATCTTCAAGGCCCCGATGCACCCCTGGTTGCAGCCGATGCAGGGGCGGATCTCCTGGGGACATCCCATGGCCACCTTCCGGGGGAAGTCGGGGTCGGCCAGGGAGGCCCGGCCCAGGACCACCCCGTCCATCTTCCCCTCGGCGATGGCCTGGGCGGCCAGGGCGGGGTCGTTCATCCGGCCGCCGCAGAGGATGGGGATCTTCACCTGCTCCTTCACCGCTGCGGACAGGGGGATCACCCGGCCCTTCTCCATGTAGCAGGGGGGCGCGGCGTAGTAGAAGGAGTCGTACTGGCCAAAGTCCACGCTGAGGCAGTCGTAGCCGTAGGCCTCTAGGCGGCGGGCGATTTCCAGCCCCTCCTCCAGGGTGCGGCCCACCTCGTCCTCCCCGTGAAGGGAGGGCTGGTTGTACCCCTTGATGTAGGACTTGAGGGCCAGGCGCATGGACACCACAAAGTCCGACCCGCAGGCGGCCTTGATCCCCTCCAGGATCTCCCGGGCGCAGCGGAGGCGGTTCTCCAGCGCCCCGCCGTATTCGTCGGTGCGGTGGTTCATGAAGGTCATGGCGAACTGGTCCAGCAGGTACCCCCAGTGCATGGCGTGGACCTCAATGCCCGGGAAGCCGCACTGCTGGAAAAAGACGGCGGTGGCGATCATCTGGTCGATCTTCTGCCGGATCTGGTCCTTGGTGAGGGCGGGGGCCAGGCGGGCAGGGTCGTGGTAGTAGGGGATTTCCGAGGGGCAGAAGCAGCCGGGGGCGTTCCGGCCGTAGCCCATGGAGATCTGGGGGATCATCTTGGTCCCGTAGGCGTCCAGCCGCTCCAACAGCTCCACGGCGGAGCGCTGGAAGGCCTTGGGGGCCTTCAGGGGCTGCTTGCTGTCCAGGGGGTGGACCGGGTCCACCAAGGTGTCCGGGTGGAAGGCCCCGGTGAAAATCAGGCCGAAGCCCCCCTTGGCCCGGGCCTCGTAGTAGGCCAGGCCGTCTTGGGAGAACTCCCCAAAGGGGCCGTGGACCGAGGGTAAGGTGAGGGGCCCCGCGCAGAACCGGTTGGGGATGGTGAGCTTGCCGATCTGCAGGGGTTGGAGCAGCGGGGCATAGAGAAAGGTCGTCATGGATGGGTCCTCCTTTGGAAATGGGCGCAGTGCGCGCGGGAAGGTGAAACACGGGGCTGCCCCAAGGTAGGGAAGCCGTCGGGGGCTGGGGCTTTTACAGGGTCCGCTGGAAGAACTTCCAGGCGTTCTCCCAGCAGATGGCGTCGATCTCCCGGGGGGAGAAGCCCCCCTGGTCCAGGGCCTGGACCACCTGGTCCATGCCCCCGGCGTCCCCCCAGGCCAGGGGGGTGTCGATGCCGTCGAAGTCGGAGCCCAGGGCCACCGTCTCCAGTCCGGCCACGTGGATCATGTGGCGGAGGTGGCGGAGCAGGTCTGCCGGCTGGCTGGTCTCCCCGGGGCCCAGGAAGCCGGCGTAGAAGTTGGCCCCCACCAGGCAGCCCCGGTCCCCCAGGGCCCGGAGCATCTCGTCGGTGAGGTTCCGCCGGTGGGGCCACAGGGCCCGGGCGTTGGAGTGGCTGGCCAGGAAGGGCCGCCGGGCGGCCCGGCACACGTCCCAGAAGCCCCCGTCGGAGAGGTGGGAGACGTCGGGGAGCATCCCCAGGGCCTCCATCTCCGCCAGGAAGGCGAAGCCGGTCTCGGTGAGGCCCCCGGCCTGGCCGTTGGGGGCGCCCAGCTGGTTGGGGTAGTTCCAGGTGAGGGTGAGGATCCGCACCCCCAGGCGGTAGAGGGTGCGCAGCAGGGGGAGGGAGCCCCGGCACACGCCCCCCTCCTCCACGGTGAGCAGGCAGCCGATCTGGCCGGCTTGCCGGGCCTCGACCAAGTCCTGGAAGGTCAGAACGGGGCGGGCCAGGTCCCGGTTCTGCGCCAGCTCGGTCCAATACAGGTCGGCCAGGGTGAGGACCTCCTCCAGGGGGTCCTCCGGCCGGGCGGCCATGGACCGGGCATAAAGGGGATCGCTCCCGTCCCCGGCGGGGGCAGGGGTGCCGTGGAGGTTCACGAAGAGGGCGAAGGCCTGGAGCAGGTAGCCGCTGCGGCGGAGCTTTTCCAGGTTGACGTGGAGGGGTTCCCCCGTCCGCAGGTGGGCGGGGTGCCCCGCCCGCTGGCAGGCCAGCAGGCGGGCGATGGTGTCACAGTGCAGGTCGATGAAGGGCATGGGATATCCTCCTTATGCCCTTCCCAAGGGGAAGTGGCAGGCTGCCTGGTGGTCCCCCGCCCCGGTGAGGGGGGGGACGGTTTGGGCGCAGATGTCTTGGGCATAGGGGCACCGGGTGCGGAACCGGCACCCCGAAGGGGGGTGCACCGGGGAGGGGATCTCCCCGGCCAAGGGGGGGCCGCTCTCCCCCCGGCGGGTGGGGTCCGGCCGGGGGACGGAGTCCAGCAGGAACTTGGTGTAGGGGTGCCGGGGGGCGGAGAACAGGGCCTGGGTGGGCCCCACCTCGCACACCCGGCCCAGGAACATGACGCACACCCGGTCAGCGCTGTGGCGGACCACCCCCAGGTCGTGGGAGATGAGGACGTAGGTGAGCCCTTGGGATGCCTGGAGGTCCGCCAGCAGGTTGAGCATCTGGGCCTGGACGGAGACGTCCAGGGCGGACACCGGCTCGTCGCACACCACCAGCCGGGGGGACAGGGCCAGGGCCCGGGCCAGGCCCACCCGCTGCCGCTGGCCCCCGGAAAGCTGGTGGGGGTACCGGTCCAGCAGGTCCGGGGCCAGGCCCACTTGGGTCAGCAGGGCCGCCCCCCGGGCGGCGTATTCCCCCCGGGGGCAGAGGTTGTGGATGCGCAGGGGCTCGGCCAGGGACTGGCCCACGGTCCACCGGGGGTTCAGGGCGGCGGCGGTGTCCTGAAACACCAGCTGCATCTGCCGCCGGAGAGCCCGGAGCCGGGCCGGGGGCAGGGCGGCCAGGTCCTGGCCGTCAAAGAACACCTGCCCCTGGGTAGGGGGCAGCAGCCCCAGCAGGAGCCGGCCTAAGGTGCTTTTGCCGCAGCCGGACTCCCCCACCAGGGCCAGGGTCTCCCCCTCGTAGACGGCCAGGTCCACGCCGGACACGGCGTGGAGGGCAGCGCCCTTGCCCTGGCCCTTCACGGGGAAGGTTTTGGAGAGGTGTTTTCCCTCTGCCAGTATGGTTGCCATGGTTGCCTCCTCTCAGCGGGGGTGGTGGCAGCGGACCAGATGGCCCCCGCCCAGGTGGGTGAGGGGGGGCGGATTGGCGGCGCAGTCCCCCTCCCCCTGGTCACACCGGGGGCAGAAGCGGCAGCCGGGGTGGGGAGCGCCCGGGGCCGGCACGGTCCCTGGAATGGTGTACAGCCGCTCCTGGGCCCCCTCCAGGGAGGGGATGGCCCGGAGCAGCCCTGCGGTGTAGGGGTGCCGGGGGGTGCGGAAGAGGTCGAAGGTCTCCGCGGCCTCCACGATCTGCCCGGCGTACATGACGTAGACGTAGTCGCACAGCTGGGCCACCACCCCCATGTTGTGGGTGATGAGGAGGATGGCCGTGCCGTGGTCCCGGCGCAGGTCCCCCATGAGCCGGAGGATCTGGGCCTGGATGGTGGCGTCTAAGGCGGTGGTGGGCTCGTCGGCGATGAGGAGCTCCGGCTCGCAGGCCATGGCCATGGCGATCATCACCCGCTGCCGCAGCCCCCCGGAGAGCTGCCGGGGGTAGGCCCCGTACCGGGCCGCCGGGTCGGGGATGCCCACCTGGTGGAAGAGGTCCACCGTCCGGGCCTTGGCGGCCTTCCGGTCCAGCCCCCGGTGGAGGCGAAGGACCTCCGCCACCTGCCGCCCTACGGGGTAGACGGGGTTGAGGGAGGTCATGGGATCCTGGAAGATCATGGCGATCCGGTCCCCCCGCAGGCGGCGGAGGGCGTCCGGGGGGAGGGTCAGCAGGTCCTGCCCGCCGAAGTCGATGGTCCCCCCGGCCACTTGGCCGTTGGGGGGGAGAAGCCCCAGCACTGACAGGGCGGTGACGCTCTTGCCGCAGCCGGACTCCCCCACCAGGCCCACGATGGTGCCCCGGGGGACGGTGAGGTCCACCCCGTCCACGGCGGGGACCAGGCCCTGGGGGCCGGGGAACCCCGCCCGCAGGCCGGAGATGGCAAGGGTGGGTGGATGGTGTTCCATGGGATGCCTCCTCGTATGGTTTGGGGAAGGACGGGGGTCATTCCCGGGTGCGGTACCGTTTCGGGCAGAGACGGGGGAGGACCAGGGAGAGGACCACCATGGCCCCAAAGATCCCCAGCCCCAGGAGCAGGAGGAGATCCTCCCCCTGGAAGCTGCCGTACAGCAGGAGAAACAGGCCAAGGCCGCAGCCCATGACACAGGTTCCGTAGAGACGGCACAGTGCCTTGGCCTGCCAGGCCCGTTTCTCCTCTGGGGGCAAGGTGTTCCACCCTGCCAGAAACCAGGTGCCCCTCTGGTGGCGGAGAGCCGCTCCCCACAGGAGGGCAGCCAGAGGCAGGGCGATGGTCAAGGTCCATTCCCAGACTTCCATGGGGCCTCCCTCATTCCGCCCAGGCTTTGACGGCGGCTTGGCCGTCGAAGACCCGGAAGGGGATCACGTCATACCGCTGCACGCCCCGCTGGACGAAGGGGTCTGCCTGGCAGAAGGCGGAGACGTCGTCGGTTTTCACCACCAGGATGCCGCCCCGGGCGGGGTCCTGGGGCACGGGGCCTGCCAGCAGGACGGACCCTGCGGCCACCTGCTGGGCGATGTATTGGTGGTGGGCGGCCAGGGCATCCTGAAAGGCGGGGCCGGTGGGGCGGCCTTCCAGGAAGAAGCCCTCTAACAGATAGGTTTCCATGGCGGAGCCTCCTTTTTGGGGTTCTAGGTGTTCAGTATAGCACATCCCGGGGCAGGAAGGAAGGCGTAACGGGCCTTTCCGGGGGCGGATCCATCGTTTGCATGGCGCCCTGCAAAAAAATGTGGAAATTTGACGGCAACCCATTCACTTTTTTCGGTCTTTGGGGTATAATAGCAATTACTACAAAACGACTTGTCTTTTCCCTCCCTGCTTGGGGAGGGAAAACTGCCCATAGGTCCTCAGCATCACATCAATCAAAGAAAGAGGGAACTGCGTATGATGATCTCTACCAAGGGACGATATGCCCTTCGCGTCATGCTGGACTTAGCCGACCACAACACCGGGGATTACATTCCCCTGAAAGACATTGCCCAGCGGCAGGAGATCTCCGTGAAGTACCTGGAGAACATCCTGGCCTCCCTGAGCCGTGCCAACCTGGTGGACGCCACCCGGGGCAAGGGCGGGGGCTACCGCCTGTGCCGCCCCCCGAAGGACTACGCGGCCGGGGAGATTCTCCGGCTGGCCGAGGGGAGCTTGGCCTCGGTCTCCTGCCTGCGGGGGGAGCAGAAGGGCTGTGAAAAGGCTGGCCACTGCCGGGCCCTCCCCCTGTGGGAGGGGCTGGACCAGGTGATCGACCAATACCTGGACAGCGTCTCCCTGGCGGACCTGCAAAAAGTGGAAGAGACCCCATAACGAATGGCGGAGGCACCCTGCGGCGGCAGGGTGCTTTTTCGTGGGCAGGGGAGGGAGGAAGAAAGGGAGCAGAATCTTTTGATTTCCTATTGACTTTATAGGGAATTCGTGGTATCCTCCAAATAACCTAGTTATTTTGTAGGATAAAAATCCATGAAAAGGAGGACCCATCCATGATCTATGCCGACAACGCCGCCACTACCCGCCTCAGCGCCACTGCCCTGGCGGCGATGCTGCCTTACCTCACCGAGCAGTACGGGAACCCCTCCTCCCTATATACCCTGGGGCAGACGGCGGCCACCGCCCTGGCCCAGGCCAGGGAGACCGTGGCCCGCTGTCTCCACTGCCGCCCGGAAGAGATTGTCTTTACCTCCGGCGGCAGCGAAGCGGACAACCAAGCCATCCTCTCCGCCGCCCGCTGGGGAAAACGGCAGGGGAAAACCCATATCATCTCCACCGCCTTTGAGCACCACGCCGTCCTGCACACCCTCCAGAAACTGGAGAAGGAGGGCTTCACCGTGACCCTGCTGGACGTCCACGCAGACGGCCGCATCACCCCCCGGCAGGTGGAGGCGGCCCTCACCGAGGAAACCTGCCTGGTCACCGTCATGTACGCCAACAACGAGATCGGCACCATCCAGCCCATCGGGGAGATCGGCGCCATCTGCCGGGCCAGAAAGGTCCCCTTCCATACCGACGCCGTCCAGGCCGCCGGCCACCTGGCCATTGACGTGGAGGCAGAACACATCGACATGCTCTCCCTCTCCGGCCACAAGTTCCACGGCCCCAAAGGGGTGGGGGCCCTGTACGTCCGCAAGGGGGTTCCCCTGCTCCCCCTCATCGAGGGGGGCGCCCAGGAGCGCCGGAAGCGGGCCGGGACGGAGAACGTAGCCGGCATCGTGGGCCTGGCCGCCGCCCTCCAAACCGCCTGTGACCACCTGGAGGCCAACGCCGCCAAAGTCGCCGCCCTGCGGGACAAGCTCATAGACGGCCTGGCGGCCATTCCCCACGCCGCCCTCAACGGGGACCGGGACCACCGCCTGCCGGGGAACGTCAACGTCTGTTTCGAGGGCATTGAGGGGGAGTCCCTCCTCCTGCTGCTGGACGACCGGGGGATCTGTGCCTCCTCTGGGTCGGCCTGCACCTCCGGGTCCCTGGACCCCAGCCATGTGCTGCTGGCCATCGGCCGGCCCCACGAGGTGGCCCACGGCTCCCTGCGGCTGAGTCTGTGCGAGTGGAACACCCAGGAGGAGGTGGACCACATCCTGCGGGAGGTCCCCCGGGTGGTGGAGTATCTGCGGTCCATGTCCCCGGTGTGGAAGGACCTGGAATCCGGTAAGAAAGCATTCATGCTGTGACAACGAAAGGAGCGTTTTGAATATGGCACTGTACAGCGATATCGTGATGGATCATTTCATGCACCCCCGCAACGTGGGTGAGATCGAGAACCCCGACGGCGTGGGCCAGGTGGGTAACGCCAAGTGCGGCGACATTATGAAGATGTACCTGAAAATCCGGGACAACGTCATCCAGGACGTGAAGTTCGAGACCTTCGGCTGCGGCAGCGCCATCGCCTCGTCCTCCATGGCTACCGAGATGATCAAGGGCAAGACCATCGACGAGGCCCTGGCCGTTACCAACCGCCAGGTGGTGGACGCCCTGGGCGGCCTGCCCGCCCACAAGCTCCACTGCTCCGTGCTGGCGGAGGAGTCCATCAAGTCCGCCATCAAGGACTACTATGACCGCCACGGCATCGAGTATGACCACAGCAAGTTCCCGGAGGACTGCGGCTCCTGCGAAAGCTGCCGGATGGTGTGATATGGTCATTTCCAGCAAGGGCCGCTATGCCCTGCGGGTGATGGTGGACCTGGCGGAGCACGGCGGCGACGGCTACGTCTCCATGCGGGACGTGGCCCGGCGTCAGGAGATCTCCGACAAATACGCCGGCCAGATCATGACCCTGCTGAGCCGGGCGGGACTGGTGGACGGCGTCACCGGCAAGGGCGGCGGCTATCGCCTGACCCGCAGGCCGGAGGAGTACCCCCTGGGGGAGATTCTCCGCCTGACGGAGGGCTCCCTGGCCCCGGTGGCCTGTCTGGAGGAGGGGGCCCACCCCTGCGGCCGGGCCTCCCGCTGCCGGACCCTGCCGGTGTGGAACCGCCTGGGCCAGCTCATCGGCGACTATCTGGACAGCGTGACCCTGCGGGACCTTCTGAAAACCGACGAATAACCCCCGCGCCGGACCTTTGGCTTGCCAAAGGTCCGGCGCGTATGCTATACTGGATAAAAATCCCGCCGCAACCTGAGGTTTCCTGCCGTTTTCCGGGGAAATACCCCGGCGCAACCTGAGGTTGGTGGATTTTATCCCCGGCGGGGCGTACAATGGGACCATACAGACGGGGCATCCCCCGAAAAAAGGAGGCACGCGCCATGAGCGACAGCTTTTTCTCCGGCGACGGATTCATTTCCATCTTCTTCCTGCTTTTCATCGTGGCCTTTGTGACGATCCTGGGCATGATCCTGGTGACGTTCGTCCGGGAGCTGTCCCAGCGGAACAGGAACAACCACTCCCCCCGGCTGACGGTGGAGGCCGCAGTGGTGGCCAAGCGCCAGAGCTTCTCCTCCCACCGCAGCGGCGGTGAGATGCACACCACCACCTCCACCCGGTATTTCGCCACCTTCCAGGTGGAAAGCGGCGACCGCATGGAGCTGCAGATGAGCGGCCAGGACTACGGTATGCTGGTGGAGGGGGACCGGGGCCGCCTGACCTTCCAGGGGACCCGGTATCTGGACTTTCAGCGGATGTGATATAAAGGAGGACACGCCATGGCAACGATACACTGCAAGGCCTGCGGAAAGAGCTATAACTACGAGAAAAACGGCTGCTGCCCGGAGTGCGGGGCCTATAACCGCCCGCCCCGGCGGGAGCGGGTAGACGCCGACGGCACGGTGCACCACCTGACGGGGCAGGAGCGCCGTTCCGTCCCCCGTGGGGGCAAGGTGTGCTTCGAGAAGAAGGAGTGCCACGAGAAGAAGGTCTGCTTCGAGGATGAGGCCCGCCAGGTCCGGGAAAAGCTGAATAACCTCAGCGGCCCGGCCCGCCAGGTGAGCCTGGTGGGAGTGCTGGTGGCGGGGCTGATCATCCTGTCCCTGGTCAGCTCCATCGTCTCCAGCTGCCAGGCCCGCCACCCGGATTATCCCGTCGACCCGGTCACCCCCGCCACCCAGGAACCGGCGGTGTCCCAGGACTGGCTGTGGTGGAGTGACTGGCAGGGAGGCCGGGTGGGCCTGTTGGGCGCGTCCTATGAGGACGGCACCCTTCAGGTGGAGCTGGAGATCCAACGGGACCCCGGAGACGTGCTGCTGGACGACTTCTGGCTTTACTGCGTGGACGAGGACGGCCAGGAGCTGACCCGGGCGGTCAGCGACGCCAGCTGCCAGGAGCAGTACTGGACTCTGCGTTTTGACCTGTCCGCCGACTGGTACGACAACCTTCAGTATGTGGAGCTGCAGCTGCTGGCCCCGGACGGAACCCAGGATGGTTTTCTCCTTCTGTTGTACCAGGGCGATGGCGCTCTGGCAGGCTGAAGGGCCTGACCCGGCCCGCTGAGGGCAGCGGGCCGGACGCCCTTGGCTCTCCCTCTGGGAGAGCTGTCACCGAAGGTGACTGAGAGGGCCTGTAGGGAGGTGATATGGCGCTTTCGTAGGGCGGGGCCCGTGTCTGCCCACCGTCGTGCCAGCCGACTGGCAGGCATTGTCATGCCCGCTGACCGGGGCACTTCCTCGAAATCGCCTTGTTTCATCCGCCGCAGGCGGCGCTTCGGCAATTTTCCCGTCGATCACCGGCAATCCTCTTGATACACCAGCGCAAGGGCTGCGGCAGACGCCGCAGCCCTTGCGCTTATTTGGCCCCGCCTGCACACGCCGGACTTTCGTACAGCTTCCCGTGCACGAAATAGTTGTACGACCGGCATCCTCCGGCGCACCACGGTCCCATCCGGCACCGGGCGCATTGCCCCGTCAGCATCTCCCGCCGGAACTGCCGGTTGTACGCAAAGGCCCCCGGGTCCTCCCAGATATCCCGCAGCTTCCGCTGCCGCAGATTCCCCTCGTTGAACCGCTCATCGTACAGCGATTCGCACCCCCGCACGTTGCCCGCGCTGTCGATGCCAATGGCGGAGATACCCGCCCGGCACCCCTGGAAGCAGGCCCCATCGGCCCCCCGCAGGCGCAGCTCCTCATCTGTAAAGTACCCCACGTTGTCAGCCGCCCCCAGCATAAACGGCGCTTCCGCCCGGTGCCGCATCACGAAAGCGATGACCTCCGCCGGGTCGATGCGCCAGTCCAGCTCCCGGGCGGCGTTGCCCATAGGCGAGCACGCCTGCAGCTGCCACGCCCCGATGCCGGACCCCTCCAGCACCCGGTACAGCTCCTCCAACCGCCCCGCGCAGTCCCTGCGCAGCGTGGAGATCACCGACACCGGCATCCCCGCCGCCGTCAGCGCCCGGACGGCCTCCATGGCCCGCTTAAAACTCCCGGCCTGCCGCCCGGCGTCATGCACGTCCTCCGGCCCGTCGATGGACACCGCCACCGACGACACCCCCGCCTGCTTCAGCTGTTCCAGCACCTCCGGCGACATCAGGTACCCGTTGGTGATCACGTCCACCCGGACGCCCAGCCCGGTCAGCCGCCCGGCGATCTGCGCCCAGTCCCGCCGCAGGAACACCTCGCCCCCGATCAGCGATACCCTCCAGCAGCCCAGGTCCGCCAGCTGCTCCGCCGCGTCCATGCACTCCGCTGTCGTCAGCTCGTCCGCCCTGGCCCGCCCCCCGGCGGACCCGCAGTACCTGCACTCGAAGCAGCACGCTAACGTCAGCTCCCACACGCAGCTCTCCAGCCGGAACCCGCTCATTTCTCTTCCTTGATCACCGGCGCGGCATACACCGCCATGATGGGCGGCTCCTTCCGGTCCTTGCCCCCCGGCCTTTTCAGCGGCTTATCCTGCATCAGCCGCTCCAGCTCCGCCCTGGGGTCCTCCTGGGGATACCCGCTATGCTTCTTCTCGTTCATGGTCAGAACCCTCCTCATCTGTTGGTTATCCCCCTCATTATACCACCCCCGCCCCCCTCCGTCCACCCCGGTTTCCCCAGAATACACTTGCATTCGACACCCCTTTGTGATATAATGCCAAGCGAGCGTAAAAATATCGCAAACAAGTCCCAAAACCTCTTGCAAACGATATCGGAATAGTGTACAATGGATACCATCCAAAATTATCCCTGCAAAACCCAAGTCAATTGGGGCCGCCCGGCCCCCAAAATAAACGAAATGGGAGGAATGAGAAAATGAAAACATGGAAACGGGCGTTGGCACTCGTGCTGGCGCTGGTCATGGCCCTGTCTCTGGTGGCCCTGCCGTCGTTTGCGGCGGATGAGGACGATGCTGAATCGACCGCCGGTCTGCCGCGCATTCAAGAGACTGGCAGCGAGATTACCAACGACGGCTTGGTCATGTCCAAGACGGTCGCCCCCGGTGAAAACGGCCAGTTTTTGCTGACTCTGGAGGCCTACGCTACCGGACAGACTGCTACTACGGTGTCTGAACTGCCCCTGGACATCGTTTTGGTCCTGGATGTGTCTGGGTCGATGGGCAAACCAATGACCAAAGTGTATGCGGATCAACTGGACAAAAGTAAGTCGTATAAAGTGGGTCCTTTTTCTAATTGGAGCGGAACATACTATAAGACAGTCAGCTACTTCAATGGCAAGTGGAAGACATTTCGCTATGGCGACAGCTATACGCCCAAGACCTCCGAAAGTGACAGCAATAGCAATCACTATCAGTTTTACGAAACTAGACTTGAGGCCTTACAAGCTGCAGTCAACAATTTTGCGGAATCCGTTTCCACAAAGGCGAAGGGCGCTGATGGACGGTATGGCACCAATGACGATGTGGAGCATCGTATTGCGGTTGTGAGCTTCGCAGACACTGCAGCTCAAAAAACAAATGGCCTTGTTAAAATGAACACGAGTCAGGGCTTGTCCACGGTAAAAAATGCAGTGAGCAGCTTGAACGCAGAGGGCAATACTGACCCCGCTGAAGGCTTGAATATGGCCAATTCGATTTTCAGCTCGAATCCCACTGATGGTCAGCAGAGGAGCCGTGTCGTGCTCCTGTTTACGGATGGATACCCTGCTGGGGACGGTACGGATGATATCAATTATGTGTGGTGCGATGACGCAATTGCCAGTGCGCAGATCAGCAAGAGCACATATAAGGCTTCCGTATACACTGTAGGCATTTTTGAGGGCGCTAACCCTGACAGCGATATTGATACGAACTTTACCTACGATACGCGGACAGAGCACGGACAGAGTGCCGCCGTGCAGCTCGTAGCCGCCAACCGTTACATGCATTATACTTCCAGCAACTATAAAGATGCACAGTCTATGCAGAATGGCGGAACCAAGAACAGTGACGGCTACTACCTCTCGGCCAGTGATGCGAACGGCCTGAACAGTGTATTTCAGAAGATTTCCCAGACTGCCGGCGGCTCGACCTTGAAGCTGGGCTCGGAGACTGTTCTTCGCGATGTGATTTCCCAGTACTTTGATTTGCCTGCTGGCGCGGATGTGAATAGCATCACGGCACAGAGCTATGCTTGCACCGGCTTTACCTCCGACAATAAGCCTATCTGGGCGACGACTCCGGATGCTGATAAGTATGATGTTACCCTTTCCGCCGATAAAAAGACGGTTGAGGTTACCGGCTTTGATTACGCTGCCAATTATGTTGGCAAGGATACCACTACTGGTCAGCAGCATAATCCTGCCAAGAAGCTGGTGGTAACAATTCCCATCCAGCTCACTGACGAGTCTGCTACCGGCGAGGTTCCCACGAATGGAGCCAACTCCTGCATTTCCGGTAAGAACGGGACCGAAGACGTGACCTTTGATTTCCCCACCCCCACCGTCTATATCCCCTACTTCACCGTTACCCATGTGGCCAGCACCGTGGATAGCGCCACCGGTGCAAACAAGGGCAAAGTGGGAGAAAGCAAGAATTACCCCCTGTGGTGCTACAAGGAGTTCGACCTCACCTCCGTTGTTACCGAGAATTACCTCTACGGCGGCACCTTTGACGATGAGACCTGCACCACCGTCCACGACAAAGTCAAGGGTCAGAACCCCATGGCGATTGCCCCTGTTGAGAACGAGATCTACTATATCTGGGAGGTTCCCAACACCTATCTGCGCCCCTTTGGCTATTGGATATCGCGCCATCTGGAGGGAGGCCAGGGCACACTCAGCGTGACCCAGCTCTACCTTCTGGCGGCTGTGGACCGCGTCAACTATGCCGATGCTGGTCTCAAGGTTTCCTTTGGAAACGGCACTTCCCAATATATTTCTTCTTCTTGTGAAGAGCTGAGCAACCCCAACACTGAGCAGCTTGGCAGTGCCACAGTGTACCAGATGCTGGAAACGGTCAAGGGACATGCAGGCGGAGAGGTTATCGATACCTGGTATCTGAAGAACGGGATTCCTGTGAACTATGAGGGGCCGTTGACAAAGTCTGAGGAAACCGGCAAGTACCTTGATGCCAATGACGAGAATAATTCTCCCATTGACGACGGCTGCATCATCGGCCACCGTTTGAAAGGGGAAGAATTCGAGAGCTTCCGGAGAAGCGGCGTTACCTACCGGCCCTACTGGGTCACCCTGGATGGTGTCCGCGTGGAAGGTGTCCGCAGCCGCAACTATACCTTCGTAGCTGGCAGTGCTGACCCCGGGAAACCGTCTAAGGACGATAAGCTCCCCGCAGTCTATCAGTATCTCGAAAAACAGCAGAGTGCGCAGACCCTGACGCTTCGGACCAACCTCCTGGCTGGCGACACGGAGCCTGCGGTCAATGACCTGACGGTCACCGTCATCGACGGCAGCAATGCTCCTCAGACCATCAAGGTTGCCCCCAACGGCAGCGTCCGCGACCAGGTGGCCTACCAGGCCCCTGCTGGCAAGGTCTTTGCCGGTTGGTTCACCGATGACAGCTTCACCACCCCCGCTGACCTGGACCAGGTCACCCAGGACACCACCATCTACGCCAAGTACGTCAGCGACTCCTATCTGGACCTGGATTACAGCCGCACCGGCCTGTTCCGTCTCCGTGGCGTCACCTTGATCTCTGCCGTGGATAACCCCGCCAACTATCAGGCCTCCGGCATCATGGTCAATGGCCAGAAGCTCGACGTCTCCTACGCCAGCCGTTATCGGATCTTCAAGACTCCCGCCAACCTGTTCGGCGCGGCCCGTGACGCCAAGCTCATGCTGGCTGATAAGAGCCTCTCCGGCACCGGCACTCTGGAAGTCACCCCCTATTGGATCACCCTGGACGGCACCGAAGTCCACGGCGTCACCCACACCCTGCATTACAACACCCGCACCATTTGGGAGTGAGGAAAGGAGAACAGCATGAACTTTATCGATCCTCAGCTCCGGCCGATTCTGGATAAGAACCAAATCATAGAGCCCGACTCCGGCAACCACGGTGGTGGTGGTATCGAGAGCATCGGCAATGGCCGCTATGCTATGACCCTCCCCGACGGCACCAAGGTCGTCGTGGACCAGTACGGCAACATCATCGGCTGAGCAAAACCCCAAGCTGAGCAAAAACCCCAAGCGGGGGGATGGCATCCCATCCCCCCGCTTTCTTCCATCCCCCCCTCTTGGCTCTCCCTCTGGGAGAGCTGTCACCGAAGGTGACTGAGAGGGCCCCCTGTCCGCCCCGCCGGTTGTTAGCCGAATCCCCGCCCCCTACGGACTTGGCTCTCCCTCTGGGAGAGCTGTCACCGAAGGTGACTGAGAGGGCCCCACCACCCCATCCACCACCCACCTCTCCAAAATAACGCTTATGAAATTTCGTCTCAACCTGGCTGGCGCCCTTGTGGACGTCACCACCCAATACGATGAATACTATCCGTATTTTTCTCCCTACCTGGAAAAAAATACCGGGACATCCCCCCTTATCCCGCCCTGTCCCGCCAATGACCGGGACATTCCCGCCGTGGAAATTTCCCCCCAGCGCCTCCAAAAGACTGCCAGTATTTACCAGCCTGACGCCCCTGCCTATTATGTGGAATATTGCGAGCTGTGTCCCGCCATCTCCTCTGCCATCACGGTTTTCGACCGCATCGTGTTCCATGCCGTTTCCTTTATCTGGAAGGACCGGGCTTGGCTTATTACCGCCCCCAGCGGCACCGGCAAGTCCACCCACTATTGTCTCTGGAAACTCCTCTGTCCCGATGAAATTCAGATCATAAATGGGGATAAACCCATTGTATATATAGAAAATGACGAAGTATTCGCCACAACTTCTCCCTGGGCAGGCAAAGAAAACATGTCTCAACGTCTGACCGCTAAATTAGGCGGAATTATTGTCTTGGAACAGTCTGATTCCAACGAAATCACACGTCTGACCGTTCACGAATCCGCTGGAAAAGTCTTTTCCCAGTTCCTTTTTGATTGCAATACCGAACAGGAAGCAAAAACTGCCTGTCGTATCGCAGAAAAAATGCTGAAAACGCCGGTTTGGCTCCTGAAAAACCGCGGCGATATCGAATCTGCCAAATTGTGCCGGAAAACCCTGCAAATCTACCTGGATTCCTCTGATTTCCACTGACAGCATATAAACGCAAAATAGTTCTCAAAAATGGTGATTTATTATGAAATATACCGTCATTCCCGGCGTAATTCTTACAAAAATCTGCGATGAAGATTTCCTGGTGGCCACCGGCCCCGCCCGCGGCCGCGTCCCGTATGTCGAGGGGATCAATTCCACTGGCGCTTACTTTTTCTCAAAAATTCTTGATGGGCTTTCCACAGAAGAAATTATAGAAGACGCTGTAGAATTATATGAAACGCCGAAAGAGGTTATTGCGCCCTCCTTTGAGCGCTTTATAGAGTCCCTCCTCCGCTCCGGCTATCTTGAAAAAAGTGAATTGTGAAATAATAATCATTCCTTGACGGGAAAATAAATATTTGATACAATAACAAAGCTTCAAATCAAATATTTATACAAAAAGGAGAAGAATCATGGAACGCGAAAAGCTGGGGTCCCGCCTGGGCTTCATCCTGCTGTCTGCCGGGTGCGCCATTGGCTGCGGAAATGTCTGGAAATTTCCCTGGATGTGCGGCCAATACGGTGGCGGCGGCTTCGTTTTGCTCTATTTTTTCTGCCTGGTGATTTTGGGCCTGCCGATCATGATTATGGAGTTCTGCGTGGGCCGGGCGGCACAGGCGAGCCCCATCAAAATGTATCAAAAACTGGAGAAAAAAGGCCAGAAATGGCACATTCATGGGTATGTTTCGTTCTTTGGGAGCGTGGCCCTGATGGCGTTTTACACGGTGGTCACCGGGTGGATCGTGTATTATTTTGTGCGGTTTCTGACGGGAAATATCCAGGATCTGGGATTTTCGTCCATGATTACAAACCCGGGGGTTAACGTGACCTATCTGGCGGTGACGGTGGTGCTGGCCTTCGGCATCCTGTGCTTCGGGCTGCAGGGCGGCCTGGAGCGGGTCACCAAATATATGATGATGCTGCTTCTGGTGCTGATGCTGGTGCTGGCGGTGCACAGCTTCACCCTGTCCGGCGCGGCGAAGGGGCTGCGGTTCTATCTGGTGCCGGACCTGTCCAAAATCAACGGCAGCGTGGTGGTGGGGGCCATGAACCAGGCCTTCTTCACCCTATCCGTGGGCATGGGTGCCATGGCCATTTTCGGCAGCTACATCGGAAAAGAGCACTCCCTGATGGGGGAGTCGGTGAACATCATCCTGCTGGATACCTTTGTGGCCATCGTGGCGGGGCTGATCATGTTCCCGGCCTGCTTTACCTATGGGGTGGAGGTCAACGCCGGCCCCAGCCTGCTGTTTGACACCATGGCCACCGTGTTCAACCACATGAACGGCGGCCGCTGGTGGGGAACCCTGTTCTTCCTGTTTATGGTGTTTGCGGCCCTGTCCACAGTGCTGGCGGTGTGCGAGGAGATACTGGCCATGGTGCGGGATCTTACCGGATGGAGCCGCCCGGTGGGGTGCCTGGTCTGCGGCGGGTGCATCTTCCTGGTGGCGCTGACCACGGCCCTGGGCTACAGCGTGCTGCACTTCCAGCCCTTCGCAGAGGGCACCTCCTGGCTGGACCTGTGGGATTTCCTGGTGTCCAACAACATTCTGCCCCTGGGGTCCCTGGTGTTTGCCCTGTTCTGCTGCAACCGGTTCGGCTGGGGATGGGACAGCTTCCTGCTGGAGGCCAACGCCGGCCGGGGCCTGAAGGTGCGGCAATGGATGAAGCCGATGTTTCAGTATGTGGTCCCCGTGGCCATCCTGTTCATCTATGTCTATGGCATGGTGACGTTCCAGTGGAAATAAGCATGCTTCGCAGCTTACGACATTTCCCAAATCATTTCGCTTAAGCGATATAGCATTTCTTGGCGCTCTTCTATAGACCGCTTATTCCAATCAGACCAAGCAAATAGCAGAGAATTGGTTCGGTTAATTGCGGTATCGTGCCCTTGATTCACCAGTTCAGAAAGCGAAGATGTGAGATAAAATTTCGACTGCTTATATGCTTTAGATTTGTTTGCATAAACATCATTATGGATCGATTTGTTGATACTGTTTTCAAGCAAAGTGAGATTTCCAAGCCGGTTGATATAAACTGAAAAATCCTCATCGTTCATGCCATATAATTCTTTATCCGCACAGGTCTGCGGCATAATATGTTCAATTTCTACCGCAGTCTGCGTATAAGAGGTCAAATCATCTACAGTTGTTTTTCCTAATCTCAGTGCATCCACATACGCAGTAATTTTGCCAAGAATAAACTTTATTCGATACTGCTGCATACTATTCAAGCCAAGACGAAGAAAATTTGACTTGTTATCCAGTTTCCAATCGTTCACTGTAGGGATTAGAGTGTCTTTTACAAAACGATCCAAATCTTCAATCGTGACAATGTTTCGAATGTCTTTACACCATGAAGCAAAGGTTCGCTCAGTGACATTAGTAGCAATTTTGTCAATGACGGTGTAATAAACTACAGATTCAAGAATTGCCTTGAAGCTGGCAAGTGCATCCGGATTCATATTAGATGCGGCAAGCAGCAACATAAGATGCAGCTTATAAGATTTTCCCGCTAACAGCGGAATGTTTTTCAAATGCACATTTCCCTCGGACTTATCGTCGGGCATTCTGCACTTAACATACAATTCAACGTTTTGCGCCATTTTCTGAACGAATTGGAACGGAGCTTCTTCGTAGTGACATTGGGCGTTGTTATTGCTCAGCCAAGTATATATCTGATCTTCACGAAGAATCCCATCTTTCTCACTGGAAGTATCATAATTAGCCATGATAAAATAGCGGAGGAAACGAAGCGGTTTCTCATCTATTTTTTCAAGCGAGCGCGTAATGGATTTCCAGTTCATATTCAATTCTTTGAATTTGCTTCTATCAACTTGACGAAACACCATATTCTTAAGCAAATCCATAGGGTCGAGTCCCTTGCCCCGCTGGTTAATTGTCTCAAAAATTTTTAGTGCATCTGAGATATCGTAGGTTTCGATGCGAATGAAACTTGTTTTATTCAACAGAAAAACTACAAATTTTTTCAAGCTGGCTATATCGGGGAATCGCTCACTCAAAAAATCTTGTATCGTTTGGAAAGCGTCGAAGAGCCTTTCGCCAGATTGCGTTAGATAGTTCGGTCGTTCCTGCCCCTTTTCAATCAACTCCAAACAGTTACCAGCATCTTCATATTGGAGTTGGAGATGATATAAGTTAATCACATCGCCTTCGCTATTCATAGTTGGGCTATAAATTAAATTCTCAATAACGCTGGTTTGCTCACCACAGTTCACATATAATTTTTTGATTGCACATAACAAAACAAAAAATGTGGTAAGGCGTTGTTGTCCATCAATCAATTCAAACTGGCTGCCGGAATCATAAGTTACTATAGTGCCAAGGAAATACGCTTTTTTATTATCAGTGTTATAGGCATCTAATAAATCTGCCATCAACTGCTCAACCTGTTCATCAGTCCAAACATATTCTCTTTGATAATCAGGAACAATGTAATGATCTTTGAATGCAGAGCTTATTGAGTGGTCGTTATACTTAATATATGTATCAGCCATCAGCTTCATCCCTTTCGTTACAACGAAGTGTGTACACATATTATAATGCAGGACTATGAACACTTTCAATAGATTTTATGAAATTTATCACGTTAGAGCATAGCTTTCCTATAAGCGCAAACTGATTTGACGGTTTTTATGATGCCGAACATACTCTGCATCGAAATACCCACCTATCGACTTTGCGGCTTTGTGGGGTATTTTGCACGACCGCAAATATACGCACTCTCAAGCGAACCGTATGCACTATACAGCGATTCGCTGTTTCACAAAAGAACTGCACAAAAGCAATAACTATTTCACCCTTTTCACTTCCTTTGCCTTACAGCGTAGGAAATTGGTGATTTTCAACCCTTAGATGTACAAAAACAGGCAACACTCAACCGAAGCTGAGTGCCGCCTGTTTTGTTGTCCAATCCTGCTTAGCAGATGCCGATTTTGTAATTTTCTTAAATTACTGTCTTATCAGCACACGGCTAATGCGCGCCCGTTATTGGAATTTGTGCAAAATTTCGGATTTGCTCATTTACTGTTTATAAGAATCAAAACAGAAAAAGAAGAAAAACTGCATGAAACAAAGAATTGACCGCCAAACGCCCGTTCTGAAATGCGCGCTGACCGGAAAAAAGAAAACCGTTGCTCAAACGCTTGTCCGCATGATACAATGAAGGATACAAAAAAGACGTGCGGATTTTGTGCGTTGCAGACTGTAGACAAAAAGCTATTCTCCCCCCCGAAGGGGGAGAATAGCCCTTTCCGCAAATGAAAGAATAGCTGAATTTCT
>ERZ857998.2101-NODE-2101-length-19713-cov-3.443840_pt1 | contig 19713 bp, 12 predicted proteins | sample MGYA00519954_ERZ857998 | MGnify/ENA primary metagenome ERZ857998 (study PRJEB31778, sample SAMEA3449424) | human gut metagenome | biome: human gut; feature: human-associated habitat; material: faeces | place: United Kingdom | collected 2010/2012 ...
ACCAACGGTGCATCGTGCATATGGTGCGCAACACGCTGAAATACGTGGCGGACAAGGACAAGAAGTCCTTCGCCAATGACCTGAAGACGATCTACCACGCACCGGACGAGCAAACCGCTCTGAGTCGTTTGGATGAGGTTCGGGCAACCTGGGAGGCCAGATATCCCGGCTGCATGAACCGCTGGACGGACAACTGGGACTGCATCAGCCCGATGTTCAAGTTTTCGCAGACCGCTCGGAGGGTCATGTATACGACCAACGCGATCGAGAGCCTGAACAGCGGATTCCGGCGGCTGAACCGTGGGCGCACGGTCTTCCCCAACGCCATGGGCCTCACTAAGGCGCTCTACCTGGCAACCTGGGAACTGACAAAAAAATGGACCCTGCCCGTTCGAAACTGGGGGCAGGTCTACGCGGAACTGGCCATTATGTATCCCGGCAGGTTGAGTGGCGACTGACCATCCGGGGCCGGAGGCTGAGCGCCCGTTCGACCGCCAGCCTTGACAGAACGCCGGGAAAATGCTATGCTTATTGCACCGACGGTGACGGGAATCAGAACCTTCATTGGCCGCTCGTCGGTTCTCCATTTTAGCATTTTCCCGGCAACCCGCCAGGGCCAGGCCGCTGGCGCGGTGGCTGCGTTAGCGGTCGCTCGCAAGCTGAGACCTCTGGCTCTGGAAATCCTTTGCGCGTCGCATCTCGCTCTATTACAGAAAATATTTTGAAACGCAGGAGAAAAGTCTGCTCTTACAACCTTGATTTGCTCGCTTCGGCTGTTGACTTAATGCTTTTGTAAGCTGACGTTTCGGCCGTGCGCACCGCCCCCGGCGTACTGCGCCGCCTTTCTCCGCCAAAGCAGCCAAACTGACGATGCTCCGCGACTTCTCTCCCTCAGCCCAGTCGACATGTGCGCACTGCGCCTCTCCAACTCCGCCGCCGCTTTACCCTTCTGCTGCATTCATTTATTTTCACAATACAGACTGGAGTCTGTCTCATTTCAAGCCATGTCTGTCACTTTTCCGCGTGAAAAAGTCGCACCTAAGCCATCGTCACCCACGCAGGTGCGTAAAGCTTAAAATTTTGCAAATCTTATTTTTAAATTTATAAAACATCACAAATTATTAAATTGTTTTATGGGGTTTTTATTCTAAATATTAAATCTATACGTATTATGCTCGACAAAAAATCCCAGTTTCTCCGTTTTGTTTCGATATTTTGGAAACAAAGCTATTATGCGAAAAAGTATTATGCTGAATTCGTAACGCTTGTAAATTGACTGTTTCAAATATATCGAAACGAAACCTACAATACGCCGTATTATGGACGCATAAACCTGAAATACGATTTAAAAATGTACCAAATATGCCGAATTTAACAAAATTAATCTTGACATGTACACAGTAGCATGATATAATTCAGATAAATAAAAATAGTGATTGGCAAGGGGGAAAAGCCTATGCGACGCTGGCTTACAGTGGTATGCCTGATGGGAGCCGTTTTATGGACGGCATTTCCAGCCGCGCAGGGGGAAGATATGGCCTCCCTGTACCTGTCCCGCTCCGGCGGTCAGGATTACGCTGCCTATCTGCACGCACAAAATGACAGCCCGGTGGAGGAGCCGCTGACCCTTTTTTCCTCCGCTCAAGGCATTGCACTGGAGGAAGGGGAATCGGCTTCCCTTACCATCTCCGTGGAGGAAGCGGTTTTCGGATATCCGGTGCTTTCCTATGAAATGACGGGCGACAATATTCTGGACAACAGCTTCACCCTGTTGCTGGATGGGCAGTTGCCCTACGAGGAGTGCTCCACTCTGACGCTGGACACGATGTGGACCCAGCCGGAGGAATTCAGCCACGACCGCTACGGCAACGAAGTGGTGAACATGCCCGCCAAGAGCGTCAGCCGCCTGGAATGCCGCCTAATGGGTAGGGCCGGTCTTTACAGCAAGGGCATGGGGCTGTACCTCGCCCCCGGCGAGCACACGCTGACCATCACCTGCAAGGAAGGTCCCTTCCAGCTGTATGGCATCGTCCTGGAAGGGGAAATCACTACAGCGCCCCTGGAGGGGGAAAGCGCGGCACAGCCCGCAATCATCACCCTGCAGGCGGAGCGCGTGACCTTGCGCAACAATCCCAACATTCGCCCCGCCGCCAGCTATGACATAAATCTTTCGCCGTATTCCGCAGACAAGAAAGTCATTAATTATATAGAAGACGTTTCCTACAAATCCCCGGGCGACGTGCTTACATACCGCTTCGAGGTGGAGACCGCCGGGAACTACATGCTGACCCTGCACATGCGTCAGAGCGAGCTCGCCAACTTCCCCGTGTTCCGTACGGTGCTGATCGATGGCGTCATTCCCGGCACGACGTTCGACCCGGCGCAACTGCCCTACAGCATGAATTTTGAAAACCACACGATCACCGACGCAAACGGGCAGCCGGCGCAGATCTATCTCTCTGCCGGGGAGCACACGCTCACACTGGTCACCAATCTGGATCCGCTGCGCCCTGCGCTGCAGATGCTGACCGTAATTTCGGACGAGATCTCCTCCCTGGCGTTGGAGATCACCAAAATCACCGGCGGCAATACCGACTTCTTCCGGGATTTCAACCTGGAAGATTTCGATTTCCATGTCGAGGAGGATCTGACCCGCTGGCGCGATGAACTGATCCTCGTGCGGGGCGAACTGGCCTCGCTGGCGGGCGATGCGGAGCGCATCGGCGCGCTGAGCAATTTGGATATGACCATCCAGCTGCTGGAGCAGCTGGCCGAGGAACCGAACGACCTGCCCAAGAAGCTGAACTTGTTCTCGCAGGGTACCTCTTCCGCGCGCGCCTTCCTGGTGAATACGGTGGAGAGCCTGAGCACCAGCCCCATCGGGCTGGACACGATCTACCTGCACACAGATGCATCGCTGCTGCCTGCGGAGGCCAGCCTTGCGCAGCAGATTGCCGGTGCAGCCGGCCGCTTCGCCGCCTCCTTCAGCGATCAGAGCTATGTCGCCGGTGAGGGCGAAAAAGGCCGCCTGCAGGTGTGGGTCAACCGCCCCCGGCAGTATCTGGAGATCATGCAACGCATGGCGGACACGGATTTTACCGAAAAGACCGGAATTCAGGTGGACTTTTCCATCATGCCGGATGAGAGCAAGCTGATCCTGGCCAACGCATCCGGCAGCGCGCCGGATGTGGCGCTAGGCGTTTCGACCACCCGCGTATACGACATGGCCGTGCGCGGCACACTGATGGATCTGCGCCAGTTTGCGGATTTCCCGGAAGTGGGGCGCCGCTTCCCCACCGGCCTTCTGATGCCGGCCGTGTGTGACAATGGCGTGTATGCCCTGCCAGAAACCTTCAATTTCTATGTGCTGTTTTACCGCACGGATATTCTGGAGAGCATCGGCGTGGAGCCACCGGATAGCTATGAAGAGGTATTGCAGATTCTGCCGGTGCTGCACCGATACGGCCTGAACTACAACAACTTCATCGCCAACACGATCGGCTACAAGGGTTTCGCCATGACGACTCCCTTCATCTATCAGTCGGGAGGCGTGCTGTACCGGGAGGGGGATTTGCACGTGCAGCTGGACGACGAAGCCACCATCCGCGGTCTGAAGCTCCTGACGGACAGCTTCACAATCTACGACATGGATTTTGAAATTAATTCGTTCTATCAGTCCTTCCGGGACGGGACGCTGCCCATCGGTACCGCGAACTACGGCATGTACAACCTGTTGATGAACGCAGCCCCTGAACTGGCGGACAAGTGGGCGATTGCGCCCTACCCGGGCGTGACGGACGAAAACGGCGTCGTGCAGCGCTGGACCAGCGGAGCGGAGCAGAGCTGCTTCATGTTCGCCTCGACCGAAATGCCGGATGAGGCATGGCAGTTTCTCTCCTGGTGGATGAGCGAGGAGACGCAGACGGAATTTGCCTTCACATTGCAATCCACGTTGGGCAACGAATACCTGTGGAACAGCGCCAATACCGAGGCGTTCCTCAATTCACCCTGGCCCACGGAGCACAAGCAGATCATCGCCAGACAGATGAAATGGATTTACGAGACGCCACGCAACATCGGCAGCTACATGGCCGAGCGCGAGCTTTCCAACGCGGTGAACGAAGTCGTTCTGCAAGGCAAGAACCTGCGCGGCGCCCTGGATGAGGCCATCAAGCGAATTGACCGGGAACTGGAGCGCAAGCTGGAAGAATTCGGCCGGATCGAGGATGGAAACCTGGTGGTTCCCTTTATGGTGCCGGACATTGAAACATTGGAGGGATGGCTGCAATGAGCGGTATGCCGATGCTGAAACGATTCAGGCATTTGCGGGACCAATCAATTGCCTGGGCGTTCCTGGCCCCGTATGTCCTGCTGTTCACCCTGTTCATCATCATCCCGGTGCTGATCGCCATCGCCCTGTCCTTTACCAATTTTAACACGATTCAGGCGCCGGATCTTGTGGGCTTCATGAACTACGTGAATCTTCTCACCCGCGATGCGATCTTCATGCAGTACGTGCTGCCCAACACGATCCTGTTTGCGGTGATCGTGGGGCCGGGCGGATACCTGCTGTCGTTCTTCCTGGCCTGGTGCTTGAGCCAGATTTCCAAGGTACCGCGCACGATCCTGGCGCTGCTGCTGTACAGCCCGTCGATGACCAGCGGCGTGGCGATGACGGTTGTCTGGAAGATCATCTTCTCGGGCGATGAGCGCGGCTATCTCAATTCCTTGATGCTGAACCTGGGCTGGATTAGCGAGCCCATCGCGTTTTTGCAGTCCGCCGATTACCTGATGCCGGTGATGATCATTGTGGCACTGTGGTCCTCTATGGGCGTGGGCTTCCTGGCCATGCTGGCCGGCATGATGAACATCAACGAAGAGATGTACGAGGCGGCCGATATCGACGGTGTCCGCAACCGCTTTCAGGAGGTCTTTTACATCACTATCCCCATGATGAAGCCGCAGATGCTATTCGGCCTGGTGATGGCGGTGGTGAACACCTTCCAGGTGGGCTACATCGGGGTGAGCCTGTCGGGCGCGAATCCCACGCCTTCCTATGCGGGTCAGCTGATTGTGAATCTGATAGAAGACTATGGTTTCATCCGGTACGAGATGGGCTACGCGTCTGCCGCGTCGGTGGTGCTGCTGATTTTAATCTACGGCGTCACCAAATGGAGCGGGCGCATGTTCAAAGAAGACTGACCGAAAGGGGGAACGCGCATGGGAATGAGACGGCTGCTGGCATGCATTCTGGCCGCCTGGCTGCTGCCGGTGACGGCGCTAGCGGGAGAAGCACCCTATTACACCATGACCGAAACCTTTGACGGGCAGACGGTCTACTCCCAGATTGGTTATCTTCCCGACGAGACGTTCCGGGAATTTGGTGACCTTGCCCTCAAGCGCCCGGCCGACCTCTTCGTGGACGAGCAGGATCGCCTGTTTATTTCCGACGAGGGAAATGACCGGGTGATCATGGCCACAGCGGATGGGCAAACGCTGCGCATCTTCGGCGAGGAGGAGTTCAAGGAGCCGGGCGGCATCTTCGTTCGCAACGGCAAGCTGTATGCGGCAGATTCCCGGCTCGAAGAAGTGCTCGTGTTCGACACGGGAACGGGCGAGCTGGTGTTCCGGTTGGCGCACCCGCAGACGCCGCTGTATGGCGTGAACGCCAAGTTCGAGCCGCTGAAGGTGGCAGTCGACGACGCGGGCAGCATCTACGTTATCAGCAAGGGCAACACCAACGGTATCGCGCAGTTCAGCGCGGACGGCGCATTCTTGGGCTACTTTGGCGCAAATGACACCGACCTGAGCCTGATGGAAAAGCTCCAGCGCCTTACTTACACGCAGGAGCAGCTGGAACAGCTCAAGCGCGTTGTGCCACCCACCCCCACCAGTCTGGACATGGACACGCACAACCTGATCTACACCGTGACCGCGGGCGTATCGGGCATGAAGCGGCTGAACATGGCCGGTCGCAACATCATGGATCCCACCAATCAGGGCTTTGACAACGCCGTGGACATCGTCGTGGGCGTGCAGGAAAACATTTACCTGATCAACGAACAGGGCTTTATCATGGAATTTACCCGGGATGGGCGCATGCTGTTCCTGTTCGGCGGCCAGGACAACGACCGCACGCGCACGGGCCTGTTCGTAGCCACCGTGGCCATCGACGTGGACAGCCGCGGACGGTTGTACGTGCTGGATCGCGACAAAGAACTGGTGCAGCGCTTTGCAATCACAGATTATGCGGCGCTGGTTCACGAGGCGCTGGCACTGTACCAAGATGGGCGCTATGCGGAAAGCCGCGAACCCTGGGAGCAGGTTCTGGCGCTGAACAGCATGTTCGATTACGCGCAGATGGGCCTGGGCCGCGCCTACTACAAGCTTGAAATGTACGACGAGGCGCTGACGGCCTCTCGCCTGGGCGGGGACAAGGACGGATACAGCGATTCCTTCTGGGAGGTCCGCAACGTCTGGCTGCAGGAGCACATCATCGCCGTCCTAGGCTGCCTGGTGGCACTGGCCGTGCTGCGGGCGCTGTGGAAACGGTTGCGCGTGCGTTGGTCGCCGACCAGGGCCGTGGCAAACGGATTCCACCGGGTGGGGCAGGTTCCGCTGCTGGCGCAGCTGCACTTCATCACGTATTTTCCACGCAATCCGGCGGATGCGTTTTACGGCGTGAAGTACGAAAAGAAGGTATCGGTTCTGTCCGCCACGCTCCTGTACATCGCGCTCGTTGTGATCTTCATCGTCAACAAATACAGCTGTGCTTTCCTGTTCAAAACAGTGCGGGACGGGCAGTTTGATGTGGGCATGGATCTCGCGCTGGTGGTGGGCGGCATCGCTCTGTTCCTAATCGCGTGCAACCTGATCTGCTCCATCCGAGATGGCGAGGGAACCTTCAAGCAGATGTATTGCGCGCTGGCCTATGCGCTGGGTCCCTACATCCTCCTGACGCCGCTGCGCTTTGTGCTGACGTTTGTGCTCACCTACAACGAAGCGTTCCTGATTTCGCTCGTGGATCTGGTGGCCGCGGTTCTGTGCCTGGTGCTGATTGTGATGATGGTGAAGAGCCTGCAGGACTACTCATTCTCCGAGACATTTGTCACGCTACTGCTGACGCTGTTCACCATGCTGATGATCGTGATCGCACTGATCATTGCCGCGGCGCTGGTAGCGCAGCTGTGGGAGTTCGTTTCGGCTGTATGGAAGGAGGCGATCTTCTATAATGAAAGCTAAGTGGATATTGGTTGTGGTGCTGCTGTTGATGCTGCCCTTCGCATCGGCCAGCGCAGAGATCTGCACGGTGGAAAATGACACGCTGCTTTTGACGGTGGACGCCTGGAATCTGGACATGACCCTTACCCACAAGCCCACCGGCCAGGTCCTGTACAGCGGTGTGGACGCGATGGACACCGGCGCGAATGAATCGTGGCAGGGATTCCTGGCTTCCAGCCTCGTGTTGGACGTGGCGGAGGGCACGGCCGTGACCCCCAAGAACTACGATATTCACACCTCCAATCCAGAAATCTCGCTCACGCCCGTAGAAAACGGCGTGGACGCGGTGGTGGATTTCACCGCAATCGGTCAGCGCATCTCCCTGCAAATCCGTCTGGAAGGCGACAGCCTAGCCATCACCGTGCCGGCGGATGGCGTGACCGAATACGGCGAAACCCGGCTGTGCGGGCTGTACCTGCTGCCCAGCTTCGGCGCCACGCACCTGGACGAAGAGAAAGGGTACATCTTCGTGCCCGAGGCCGCCGGGGCGCTGATCCGCTTCTCGGACGGCAACGGTATGGGCACAACCCCGTACAGCAAGCGCATTTACGGCAGCAACGTGGGTGTGGAAAAGACCGTGTCAGGCCAACTGAACCGCCCCGCGCTGGAGATCACGCTCCCTGTCTACGGCATGGCCTATACTGATCGCGGGCTTGCGTTCCTGGCCGAGGTGGAAAGCGGCAGTGAGGCGGCTGAAATCATGGCGTATCCAGCGGGTGTCATTACCGAATTCAACTGGGCGGCGGCGCACTTCACGCTGCGCGAACAGTACATCGCCCAGACGACGCGAACCCTGGGCCTGAACCGCCGCGAAACCAACGCGTACCTGCGCGATATGACGGTGCGGTTTTATATCCTCAGTGGCGAGGAAGCCTCCTACGCCGGCATGGCCCGCCGTTATCGCTCTGCGCTGGAGGAGCGGAACGCTCTGGCCAGCGCAGACACGACCTATCGTCCCCGGGTGGACATCCTGGGCGCGGAGAGCAGCCGGTTCCTACTGTGGAACAGCGTCGAAACCATGACAACCCTGCAACAGGCGCGCGAACTGCTTTCTGCCTATGCGGAGGCCGGACTGCACGCGCCGCTGGTCGTGTATCGTGGCTGGCAGCCGGGCGGGCTGAGCTACAGCCTGGGCAGTGGCGACATGCGCATGGATCGGCGGCTGGGCGATCGCGGGGAACTGAGCGTGCTGGCAAACGAGTTGGCAGAGCAGGGCGGCAAGCTGCTGCTGGAGATCGATCCCGTGCGAGCGAATCCGGGGCGAATGTACAATATGCGCCTGGACATCGTGCGCACGATCGGGCAAACGGTGGCGGAGGTGCCCACTGGAAAGGATCTGTATCCCAACCTATATTACCTGACGCCGTCCCGTTCGGCGGATGTGCTCGCGGACGCGGCCAGCGTCTGGGGCGATGCGGTGGACGGGCTGGCCGTGGTCGGCATGCCCAACATCCTGTATTCCTATTTTTCCAATGGCAGCAACCATTCGCGGGGCGATACGGCATCCGCGTATGCGCAGGCACTGGCCGGGGCAGATGCGTCGCTGGCGCTGAGCAATCCGCTGGCGCTTTACTTCGATCAGATGGACATCTATCTGGATATGCCGCTGACCACTACCAGCTATTCCTTCCTGTCGGAAGCGGTGCCCTTCCTGCCCATGGTTCTGAGCGGGCATGTGCCGTATTACAGCACATGGGCCAATTTCGAATCCAACCAGCGCACGACGCTGCTCAGCATGGTGGAATACGGCGCATTCCCCTCCTATCTGGTTACGGGGAATGATGTGCAAGCGCTGACACGAACAAATTCCAGTGACGTATTCACCGCCCAGTGGCAGGTGATGCAGCCCATTCTGCTGGAGACCGATGCTGTCCTTTCAGCCCTGCACGAGCAGCTGGCGGGCGCGGTACTCGTCGATCACGCGATCCTTTCGCAGGACGTGGTGCGCTGCACATATGACAACGGCACGGAGGTATACGTCAATTATCGCAAGACGCCGTATCGGGTGGACGGGCATCTCCTTGATGCGCAAGGCTATCTGGTGGTGGAAGGAGGAACAATGCCATGAAACGACTGCGAATCGGGCTGGTAACCCGACGGGAAATGAAGGGCTATCTCTTCCTTTTGCCCTGGCTCATCGGCTTCGCCTGTTTTTTCCTCACGCCACTGGTGCAATCGGTGATTTACAGCCTGAGCAACGTGAAGATCACCGCCAACGGCCGCAAAATGAGCCTTGTGGGGCTGGACAATTATCTGTACATCTTCACGCAAGACACGGTCTTCACCGAGCAGCTGGCCAATTTCTATACAGATGCGGTGCTTCGCCTAGCGGTCATTCTCGTGTTCTCCTTGGTGATTGCCATGATGCTCAATCAGCCCATCCGGGGCAAGGGCATTTTCCGAACTCTGTTTTTCCTGCCCATCATTGTGGTTTCCGGCCCGGTGCTGGAGCGGCTGGTGAATGAAGGCGCGACGACGGTGCCCCTCATCGAGAGCTATGGCGTCAACGGAATCGTGGAAGCGTTGCTGCCCGGTACGCTGGCTCGCCCGCTGTCCGGCCTGTTCAGCCAGCTGATCCTGGTGCTGTGGTATTCGGGCGTGCCGATCCTGATCTATATGACCGGCCTGCAGAAAATCAATTCTTCTCTGTACGAGGCGGCTATGATCGACGGCGCAAACGGCTGGGTTGCCTTCTGGAAGATCACGCTGCCCGCCCTGCGCCCCATGATCCTAATCAACGGTGTCTACATCCTGGTGTTCCTGGCGACGACGGGCATCAATGAGGTTATCGCCACGATCAACGACCGGATGTTCGTAACGACAGCCAACGGTGGCTATGGCATCGCCACCGCTATGGCCTGGATCTATACGCTGTCGCTAGGCATCGCCCTGGGACTGCTGGTGCTCGTCACAAAGGAGCGCAGGGCCACCCAGGTTACGGTGCTGAAGACGGCCGATCAGGTGGCTCTGGAGCGCCTGCACGCGCAGCGCGTCGCCAACATGTCCAGAAAGGGGGCTAGAAAGTATGGCAAAAAACGTTAAGCGCCGGCTGCCGCTGGGCAAGTTGCGCACGAGCCGCTGGTGGGTGCAGCTGGTGGCACGCATCGCACTGTATATCATGCTGATCGCCCTCAGCTTCGTGTTCGTATATCCGATTTTGCATATGGCGGTCACCAGTCTGAAATCGCTCACCGATCTGCTGGATCCGTCGGTGCAGTGGCTGCCCCATGAGCTGACCATCGAAAACTATACCAAGGCATTGGACGTCATGGGCTTTGCCGACCACCTGGGCGATACGCTTCTGGTCACACTGACGCCCTCGCTGGTGCAGGTGTTCTCCTGCGCACTGGCAGGATACGCGTTTGCACGGTTTCGGTTCCGGGGGCGGAATCTGCTGCTGGGCTGCGTGCTGCTCACCTTCATCGTGCCGTTTCCCGCCATCATGGTGCCGACGTACACCATGTATTCCGATTACGGCATCCTGGGCAGCATCTGGACGATGATCCTTCCGGCGCTGACCGGGCAGGGTCTGCGGGCAGCCATCTTCATCCTGATTTACCGAGCCACCTACGAACAGATCCCCCATTCGCTGGACGAGGCCGCCCGGGTGGATGGCGCCAGCGAGGCGCGCGTATTTTTCACCATCGGCGTGCCGCTGGGCATGCCGGCCATGATCACCACGTTCCTCTTCTCCTTCGTATGGTACTGGAACGAGACGTACATGACCAGCCTGTTCATGGGCAACGCCGCCCGCGGCGACGCGCGCAGCGTGTCCACATTGCTAATGGAACTGAGCAAGTTCGAGGAGAGCTATCTGGCGTATCTGGAAAAGGCGGGCGGCTGGGCCGCGCGCAACATGGGCGGTGCAAACGTGCAGAACGAGGCCGTCACCATGGCCGGCACGATTCTGACCATCCTTCCCCTACTGATCGTGTATTTCTGCCTGCAACGCTATTTCGTGGAGGCCATCGATCGCAGCGGCATCACCGGCGAATGATTCAATCCATCCCCGCGGTTATCTTGCAGGTGCACGGTGCGTCGCGCACCTGTATCAAGGTACAATCTTGAAAGGAGAACATACGTCATGAAGAGATTGGTAAGTCTGCTTCTGGTAGCGCTTCTGGCGCTGTCCATGGTTCCCGCTCTGGCGGAAAACGCCGAGTCGGGTCTTGCACCCATGACCACTGAAGAGATCACCTTGCGCTATGCGTGCTGGGGCCAGGCCGAGGCCGGCGAACCCGAAGTGCTGCAGGCGCTGATTGATCAGTTTGAAGCCGCATATCCTAACATCACCGTGGAATTTGTTCCCATCGATCAGGGCACTTGGGACGAGGGCCTGACCAACCTGGCCTCCACGGGCAACCTGCCCGACGTGTTCTGGGTGTTCTCCGTCAGCGCTGCAGTCGCCAACGAATGGGCGCTGGATCTGACAGAATTCTTCGAGAAGGATCCCGACGTGCAGGAACTCTTCCCTGCCATGGTGACCTCCACCAAGATCGGCGGCCGGAACTATTCCTATCCTGCCGTGCTGTTCCCGCACGTTGTGTTTATGAACAAAACCCTGTTCGAGAAGTACAACGTGGAACTGCCGGATCCTGCGACCTGGACTTGGGACGATTACTTTGATCTGGCCGAGGAATTGTCGCATCCCGAGGAGTACTACTACGGTGTCAGCAACCCGCTCTACATTGACCTGTTCCCCGCTGCCATGAATGGCGGCCAGGGCAAATACGGTTGGGACGGCGAAGCCTACCACTTCGATGACGCCTGGATCGAGGCCGTTGAAATGCGTGCCGAAGTGATCAACAACAAGATCTGCGAGTGGATGACGGAAGAGGAAAAGGAAGCCGTACTGGGCGATCCCGCCGCATGGCCTCCGGGAAAGGGGCGCACTGCCATGCACATCGACTGGCCGTGGACCATCGCGCAGTTTGAGAGCACCTACAGCGCCGAAACCGGCTGCGAATGGGTCTATTATCCCCTGCCAAAAGGCGAATCCGGCGACGAGCTGGGCATCGTGGACAACGGCATCATCTCCGCCGCCACCCAGTATCCCCGCGAGGCGTGGGAGCTGGCCAAGTGGATGGCGTGGGGCCCGCAGGCCGCTCTCAAGCGCCAGGAAACCTATCGTTCGTTGGGTTATCCCGTCAGCCGTATGCCCGTCGTGAGCACGGAAGAGGTCTGGCAGGATTTGGCGGACAACGCCGAAGAAAACATGAAGCCGTTCTACGAGAACGTTGGCAACATTGTTCCGTCTAACTGGCCGATCTGCCCCGGCTGGGGAGAAATAGACAGCTACTACAACACCAACGACATCAATGGCAAGATCCTCTCCGGTGAGCTGGCCGCCGCAGACGTGGCCGCTGAGCTGGAAGAAGTGGCTAACCGCGCCCGGGACAACTTCCTCGCTTCCATCGGCCAATAAGTCCCATCTGCAAATCTATGCAATGTGAAAGGAGCGGCGCGCAACGCACTGCGCGCCTTCCCTTCCGCTGTTGATCTTATGGAAAGGGGTATCCACATGCGCAAGACGAAATTCAACCCTCCCGGCTTTCATCTGAACCAAATCCCCATGTATCTGGTGCTGGTGCCGCTGGCACTGTTCATGAGCCTGCCCATTCTGTTCATCATCAACCACGCCTTCAAGCCCATTGAGGAACTGTTCGCCTTTCCTCCCCGATTCTTTGTGGACAATCCCTGCGTGGACAATTTCGTGCAGCTGAGCCGGCAGGCGTCGGCGGGTGGCATCTCCATCAGCCGCTATATCTTCAACAGCGCACTGGCCACCGCTTCCGTGGTGCTACTGAGCATGCTGTTCAGCTCCATGGCCGCCTTTGCCCTGAGCAAGCTGCGCTTCACCGGCAAATACACGCTGATGGAGATCAACAACCTGGCCATGATGTTCGTTCCGGTGGCCGTGATCATCCCCCGCTATCTGCTGGTGGATAAGCTGGGCATGATCAACACCTATTTTGCGCATATCCTGCCGCTGCTGGCCATGCCGGTGGGCATGTTTCTGGTCAAACAGTTCACCGATCAGGTGCCCGACTCCCTCATCGAGGCGGCGGTGGTTGATGGCGCGGGATATTTCACCATCTACCGCAAAATCATCCTGCCGATGATCAAGCCCGCAGTGGCCACCGTGGCCATCCTGGCTTTCCAGCAGGTATGGAACAACACCGAAACCTCTACCATGTTCACCAATAAGGAATCCATGCGAACGCTCACCTTCTATATGAACACCCTGGCTACCAACACCAACACGGTCGTCGGCCAGGGCATGAGCGCCGCCGCTTCGCTAATCATGTTCCTGCCAAACCTGCTCTTGTTCTGCCTGTGCCAGAGCAAGGTCATGAATACCATGGCGCATTCCGGCATTAAGTAATATCAGATTTTCAGGAGCGAATCATTATGAAAGCAATATGGACGGCACTGCTCCTTCTGTGTCTGGGCTGTACCGAATGCCTGGCCGAGGCGGCATATCAGAACCCCATGAACCTCAGGGAACAGTACGGCCCGTTTGAGCCTGGTGCCGATGACTATGGCATCGGCGATCCCTTCGTTTTGCGGCATAACGGCTGTTATTATCTGTACGCTTCCTCCAGCGAGGACCGGGTGCGGGTATTCACATCCCGCGATCTGGTCAACTGGGAATATCAGGGCTATTGCACTGAAAACCGGGATGTATATTTCGCATATGCGCCCGAGGTCGTCTACTGGCATGGCAGTTTCTATATGATCACTTCCCCGCAGGGCAATGGGCACTATATCCTCAAGAGCGACGATCCGCTAGGCGTCTTCCGCCCCATTACCGAGAATTTCGGCCACAGCATCGATGGTTCCTTTTATCGCCTGGATGACGGCAGTCTGATGATGCTGTATCCGGACAACTGGATCATCAAGAGCCGCGTGCTGAACAGCGAAACCCTGCTGCCGCAGGGCGCAGCCTTCTCCACCGGCGCCACGCTGAACCACTGGACCGAAGGGCCCGGCCTGTTTCGCCGGGGCGACTGGTACTATCTGACGTATACGGGCAACCACGTCTGCTCCACGGGCTATCGGGTGGCCTGGTCTTCGCGCAAGGACAGCCCGATCGGCCGCTATGCAAACGACAGGGATGCCTCCACGCTGTTGGTCAACAGCGTGTTCGGCGATGATTTCAAGGGTCTCGGGCACTCTGCCAATGTGATCGGCCCGGATCTGGACAGCATGTACATCACGTACCACTCCCTTGTCAGCCTCGTAGGTCCGGCGCGCCAGTACAATCTCGACCGGCTGCTGACGAACGGCGGCGCGCTGTATTCCACTGGTCCCACCGATTTCCCCATGCCTGTGCCGTCCATGCCCGATGTATACGGGGATGCGGCAGGCGAATTGAACGATTTCACCCGCACGGATGCGGGATACTTTGCCGCTCTGCCCGGCGCGCAACGATTCACCCAGGAATGGAATATCATTTTGGATGGCGGCATTGCCCGCGTGCTCCTCGGGCAATCGGCGGGGGGCGACGTATTCGCCGAACTGACGCAGACCAGCCTGTCACTGCAGATGGCGGATGGCGAAACGCTGCTCTGCGATTTGCCGCCGCTCGGCCCGCAGGGTCGCCTGCACACACTGCGCGTGGAAAAGACGCCGGATGTGCTCTATCTGGAAGTGGACGGCATGCGCGTCCTCACCCACTGCATCCCCGATCTGACGCCGGAGCGCATGGGCGCATACAGCGCGGACGGTGTGTCGCATTCCTTCATGGCGGCGACCGCACAGGCACTGGGCTCGGGCGATGCCGCCGCGCGCAAGGCCATTCCCGGTACCTTCAGCGCCGTGCACGCCCTGAACGCCGATGCGCTAGCCTACCAGACCGTGGGCGAATTCGAGGAAAGGGCCGTGCAGCTGGGCAGTGCGGACTACGCGGTGCGCGTGGCGCAGGATGGGCAGTATTGCTTCGACCTGCAGGTGCTCCAGGCCAGCGAGCAGGGCAGCGTGACGATCCTCCTGGGGAAAACACCCCTGTGGACGGGAAGGCCGCCCGCATATGCCGGATCCGATGCGCTTTATACCTTTACGACCGACCCCATTTCCCTCCCGGCGGGCGACCACATCCTCACGGTGCGGGGAGAAAACGTCGTGCTCAACCGGCTGACCGCGTTCGCTTGGGCGGAGGCGGAGCCCTGGGCCTCGAATTTCACCCAGGCGGGTTATGGGGACAATATGTACACGCTGGGAAATTTCATGGTGCGCCCGTCCGACGGTGTACTGCGCATCAGCGGCGGCAAAAACGGCTTTGCCCTTTTGGGCCAAGAAGGATATACGGATTATTCCATGGACGTGCGGTTCCAGATTCCACAGGAAGGATCCGGCAGCAGTGGGATCCTGCTGCGCGCGACCGACGTCTCCCTGTACGATGCACAGGTGGAGGAAAGCTATTTCGGCTATGGCCTGACGATCTCCTCCCTGGGGGTCAGCCTGCGCGCGGTGCGGTATGGCACGGCTTCCTCGCCGGCATTCTGCCCCGTGCCCGAATGGAAAACCGCTCAGGAAGGCGCGCTGCACATCGAGGCGCAGGGCGGCGAGATCCGCGTGTATCTGCCCGGCCGGGAAGAACCGCTGCTCTCCTTCCGGGAAGCAAACCCCTTCAGCCATGGGCTGTGCGGCTTCTTCAGTACGGGCAAGGAACTTTCGGTGCTCGAATGCAGCATTGTGCCGCTGGAAAGGAACACAACCGGTCAATGATCAAAGAAGTTCGTCTGGATTTATCCAAGCCAGAGCAGCTGGCACAGGTGGCACGCGCCCTGGGCAGTGACATCCGCATCCGCATTCTGGAAATGCTGGATGAAACCAGCATGAGCATTGTGGAACTTGCGCAGCGGCTGCACGTGCCGGTTTCCACCGTGAGCAACAACGTGGTGGTGCTGGAAGAGGCGGATCTCGTGCGCAGCGAGCGGCAGACGGGTATCCGCGGCACGGTGAAGCTGTGCAGCCTGAAGCAGAATGAGCTGCACATATGTCTGGGCAAGCCCCGGGAGTACACCATGCACTCCATCTTCCAGCCCATGCCCATCGGGCATTATGTGGAGTGCGTGGCGGAGCCGGTCTGCGGGCTGCTGGACGACAGGGGCAGCATCGGCCGACAGGATGATCCCTCTTCCTTTTACGATCCGGAGCACCATCGGGCGCAGCTTTTGTGGTTTGAGCACGGGTTTGTGGAATACCGGTTCAGCAACCAGGCGCTGCGCGACTATATGGCGAAAACCCTGGAATTCAGCTTTGAAGCCTGCTCGGAAGCGCCCAATTACCGGAAGGACTGGCCCAGCGACATCACCGTGTGGGTCAATGGCGTGGAATTGGGTACGTGGACCTGTCCCAGCGATTTCGGCGGACGGCGCGGGCGGTACAGCCCCGAATGGTGGGGGCTTGCCGGCACCCATTTCGGTCTGCTTAAGCGCTGGCGAATCGACGAAGACGGGTGCCAGCTGGACGACCAGCCGCTTTCCAGCGTGAAGCTGAGCCAGCTGCACCTGGAATCGCTTCCCTACATCAGCCTGCGCATCGGCATTCGTGCCGATGCGATCCACCGGGGCGGCATCAACCTGTTTGGTGAGGGCTTCGGTGATTATCCTCAGGGCATCGTAATGCGGATGGACTGCATAGATAAGATGAATACGGAGGAAACGACATGATGACGATTCTGCGCAATGAACATCCCCGGCCAGACCGGTTCCGGCAGACTTGGCTCACGCTCAACGGCACCTGGGACTTTGCCTTCGACCACGAGGACGCGGGAAAGGCCCGGGAATGGTATCGCGATTTTCCCGGCCAGTGCTCCATTCAGGTTCCGTTTGCGTATCAGAGCGAATTGTCCGGCGTGGAATGCAAGGAGCATTGCGACGTCGTCTGGTATGCGCGCAGCGCGCAGATTCCCGCCGAGATGGCGAATCTGCGCCGGCTGCTGCACTTTGGCGCGGTGGATTATGTGGCAGATGTCTGGCTGAACGGCCAGTATCTGGGCGGACACGAGGGGGGCTATACCCCGTTTACCTTTGATGTGACCGACCTGACCCGCGCGGGCGAGACATACACTCTGGTGGTGCGCTGCCAGGACCGACTGGACTGCGACCAACCCCGCGGCAAGCAGAGCTTTCGTCCCGAGCCGTTTGAATGCTGGTATACGCCCGTCACCGGCATCTGGCAGAGCGTATGGCTGGAGGGTGTGGGCCAGTACTACCCCGTCGACCTGCGCCTTACGCCCCGCCTGGAAGACGTGTCCCTGAAGGTGGAGGTGCAGCTGAACGAGTTGCCGCGCAATGCTGCCATTCACCTGACCGCCGCCTACCAGGGCGATGTGGTCGCCCGGCAGGAAATCGCCGTCACCACCGACCGCTTTGTGCAAACGCAGCTGTTCTTGCGGCACAACGAACGATTGGAAGGCATCCACATGTGGTGGCCGCACGATCCGCGCCTGTACGATCTAACGGTGGAGATCCTGGTGGACGGTCAGGTGATCGATCATATGGAAACCTATTTTGGCATGCGCAAGGTGGAGGTCATGGGCGACAAGGTGCTGCTCAACAACCACGTGCTGTATCAGCGGCTCGTCCTGGATCAGGGCTACTGGCCGGACGGACTGCTCACCGCCCCCAGTGACGAGGCGCTGCGCCGCGATGTGGAGCTCACCCGGCAGATGGGCTATAACGGCGCGCGCAAGCACCAGAAGTTCGAAGATCCCCGGTATCTCTACTGGGCGGACAGGCTGGGCCTGCTGGTCTGGGGTGAACTGCCCAGTGCATACTGGCTGCGCGATTCGGAAAAGCGCAATATGATGCGAGACCTGTCCGAAGCCATTCGCCGGGACTACAACCATCCATCCCTGATCGCCTGGGTACCGCTGAACGAGAGCTGGGGCGTGCCCTTCATCCAGACGCAAAAAGAGGCCCAGCAGCTGGCGGACGCGCTGTATGCCATGGTGCATTGCCTGGATGGCACCCGCATCGTATCGGGCAACGACGGCTGGGAACAGGCGGCCACCGACCTGCTTACCGTGCACGATTACACGGCCTGGCCCGAGGAACTCTCCCCAGAATATGGCGCGGAGGAAACCATTCTGCACGGCAATCCCGGCTCGGGGCGCATCATTTCCGCAGTGGGATACGATCACGCGGGCAAGCCCAAGCTGCTGACCGAATACGGTGGCATCGCCATGGAGAAGGACTTTGGCGGCGCCAACTGGGGCTATAATGGCGCAGTGCGCGACGAGGCGGCGTTCCTCAAGCGGTTCGAAACTATCACCCAGGCATTCAAGCATATGCCGGGCTTTGCGGGCTACTGCTACACGCAGCTGACGGACGTTTTCCAGGAGGCGAACGGCCTGCTGGATATGAACCGCACGCCCAAGGTCAACCTGGAGGAGATCCGCCGCATCAATCTGCAAAAATAATTTCGGGCGCAGCCCGATTCGCAAAAGGATTCAGATCATAAGGAGGCGCTTTTTATGCGAATGGTGCGCAATCCCCGCGCCCTGACCGACTTGTGGGACGGGCGGGAAATCGGCGATCCCTTTTTGATGCGATTTGACGGCAAATTCTATCTCTACTGCTCCAGCCACGGCAACGCAGGCATCAAGTGCTGGATCAGCGAGGATATGGAACAGTTTGAATATTACGGCTATGTCTGCGAGGATAGGCGCGTGAGCGGCGCTTATGCGCCGGAAGTCGCCTATAACGCGGGCAAGTTCTGGATGGTCACTTCCCCGGTCGGCAGTGGACATTATCTGCTGCGCGCAGATGGCCCGCTCGGCCCGTTCGAGATCGTCAGCGACAACCTGGGCATCAGCATCGACGGCAGCCTGTTCGTGGACGACGACGGCCGCAGTTGGTTCTACCGTGCCAGCCATCAGGGCATCCGCGCCCATGCCATGCCGGATCCGGGCACGATTGACGTGCGTAGCACGCCCATCCCAGCCAGCTTCCTCGGCCACTGGACGGAAGGTCCGCAGGTCATCAAGCGGGAAGGCCGCTATTTCCTTACGGACACGGGCAACCACGTTTTGTCCCGGGGCTATCGGGTGGATTATTGCGTTTCGCACGACGGGCCTGTGGAAGGCTATCACTGCCTGCGGGACAAGACACTGCTGCTGGAAACGCGCGATGAATTCCACGCGCTGGGCCATTCCTCCAGCTGCATGGGCCCGGATATGGATACGTACTACATCATTTACCACAAAAACATTCTGGATGAGCGCAACCGGCCCCTGCACCGCTCCATGAACATCGACCGGTTCTTCTTCAATGGTGACCGGATGTATACCAACGCGACCTGGTGGCGGCAGCCTGCCCCGGAGCAGCCCGTTTGCGACAGCCGCGCGGGCGAGGGGCTGGTCGGACATGCGCTGGGCCTCGCCCTGCCGGTGCAGGCCGGGCCGGTGTGCAGCGCGGAATG
>ERZ857998.2103-NODE-2103-length-19695-cov-7.390988_pt1 | contig 19695 bp, 13 predicted proteins | sample MGYA00519954_ERZ857998 | MGnify/ENA primary metagenome ERZ857998 (study PRJEB31778, sample SAMEA3449424) | human gut metagenome | biome: human gut; feature: human-associated habitat; material: faeces | place: United Kingdom | collected 2010/2012 ...
ATCAGCCCGGCGTGGAAGCCTACAAGAAGAATATGTTCGCGCTGCTCGGCAAGCCCGGCTACGAGGAGGCCGGCGAGGCTCTGCGCGCCAAGCTCAGCAAATAAGCGATAAGGAGAACCGCCATGAAAGCAGTCCTCATGCGCGTTCAGCGCGCCAGCGTCACCATTGACGAGCGGGAAACGCGCTCCATCGGCAGGGGCTTTCTCATCCTCCTCGCCGTCACACACGACGATACCGAGGCCCAGGCCGTCAAGCTTGCCGACAAGCTCTGCTCGCTCCGTCTTTTTGAAGACGCCGACGGCAAGATCAACCTCACGCTCGACGAGGTCGGCGGCGAGATCATGATCGTTTCGCAGTTCACGCTCTACGGCAACTGCCGTAAGGGCCGCCGCCCCGAGTTTCTGAACGCCGCCCGCCCCGAGACCGCGATCCCCCTCTACGAAAAATTCGTCTCCCTCGTCCGCGCCAAGGGCTATCACGTTGAGACCGGCGAGTTCGGCGCCTACATGGCCGTCGATTCCGTCAACGACGGTCCCTTCACCCTCATCGTGGACACGAAGGATCTGGAAGCCCCCAAGTAACCGAACGGAGGTCAGTTTTATGAAAGTCATCACCACCGTCGTCGGCGAGCTCGGCACCAACTGCTACCTGCTCATCGACGAAGCCACGCGCGAGGCCGCGCTCATCGACCCCGCCGATTCCCCCGACGAGCTCTCCGCCCTCATCGAGCGCGAGGGTGTCACGCTGCGCTATATCCTCCTCACCCACGGCCATCGCGACCACACGCTCGCCGCACCCGCCATGCACAAGCGCTATCCCGCGGCCGCGGTCTATATCCACCGCCTTGACGCGAACGGCTCCGGCATCTACCACTATCCGCTCGAGGGCGTCATTGACGGCCTGGACTATTACGACGAGGGCGATACGCTCCCCCTCGGCTCGCTGACGATCTCCGTCCTCTACACCCCCGGCCACACCGCCGGCAGCGTCACGCTCAAGGTCGGCGATGCCCTCTTCGTCGGCGACACGCTCTTTGCCGGCTCCTGCGGCCGCACCGATCTTCCCGGCGGCGACCCGATGGAAATGCTTGCCTCCCTGCGCCGTCTCGGCCGGCTGGAGGGCGACTACACCGTTTACCCCGGCCACATGGACTCCACCACCCTCGCGCGCGAGAAGCAGTACAATCCCTTTATCCGCCAGGCATTACGATAAAAAGGAGCGCACACCCTTATGAAGCTCGAGCTCATTGGGCATGATGAAAAATACGCGGTCGAGCAGAGCCTGCTCACCCTCTTTCCCGACGAGCGGCCCGTCTACGGCCCCGTCACGGACGAGGACGCGAGCGCGGCGCGCATCACGCTGACCGAGGACGCGGACAGCGTCTGCGTCACCACCGAGCTGCGCTGCGGCGGCAAAGCCGCCGCCGACTGCTACAGCTATCCCCTCTCCGGCACGGACTACGAAAAGGAAGGGCAGCGCCGTCACGCGCTGGGCCTGAGCTTCTTCCGCGCGGCGAAGGAGGTCCTTGGCGTCACCCCCGCATGGGGCAGCCTCACCGGCGTGCGCCCGAGCAAGGTCGCCGTCTCGCTCCTGCGCGAGGGAAAGGCTCCCGCCGCCGTCCTCACCGAGCTTGAGGAGGTCTCCTCCGTCACGCCGCAGCGCGCCCGCCTCGCGCTCGAGGCCGCCGAAACGGGACTTCGCGTGCAGAACGACCTCAAGCCGAACGACATCTCGCTCTATGTCGGCATCCCGTTCTGCCCGACACGCTGCGCCTACTGCAGCTTCGTCAGCTCGTCCATCGAGCGCTTTTCCGGCCTGTTGGAGCCGTATCTCGACGCGCTGGTGCGCGAGATCGCCCACACGGGCGACCTGCTGCGCGCGTCCGGCCGGACGGTCCGCACGCTGTATATCGGCGGCGGCACGCCCACGACGCTCTCGGCGGCCCAGCTGCGCAGGCTCATGGAGGCGCTGCGGACACATATTGACTTGACAGAGCTGGTAGAATATACGGTGGAAGGCGGCCGCCCGGACACGCTCGATGCCGAAAAGCTCGAAACGATCGCGTCCATGGGCTGCGGCCGCATGAGCATCAATCCGCAGACCATGAACGATGCCGTCCTTGCGCGGGTCGACCGCCGCCACACCGCGGCGCAGACCGTGGCCGCCTATGAGGCGGCGCGCGCAGCGGGCTATGACGCTGTGAATATGGACCTTATCGCGGGCCTGCCCGGCGATGACCCGAAGTCGTTTGCCGATTCGCTGCGGCAGGTGCTGGCGCTGGCCCCGGAGAACGTGACCGTCCACACGCTGGCCCTCAAAAAGGGCGCGGACCTCTATGCCGAGCGGATGGAGCTCCCCTCGGCGGACGATGTGGCGCAGATGCTGGCCGGAGCGGAGACCTCGCTCCGCGCGGCGGGCTACACGCCCTACTATCTCTACCGGCAGAAATACATGTCCGGCAGTTTTGAGAACATCGGCTGGTGCCGCCCAGGCACGGCCGGACTTTACAACATCTATATGATGGAGGAGATGCATTCCATCGTGTCGCTCGGCGGCGGGGCCATGACGAAGATCAACCTGCCCGACGGCCGTCTGGAGCGCTTCCACAATCCCAAATTCCCGCAGCAGTATCTCGAGCGCATCGACGACGTTCTGGCTCAGAAGGACGCGGCGTTCCGCCTGCTGTGAGGCACGGAAAGGAAATTTATGGACACTTTATTTTCCAATGTGACGATCGTGACCATGGACGAGGCCATGCACGTCTACTTTGATGCCTACCTCGGCGTGACGGACGGCAAGATCAGCTATCTCGCGCGCGAGGCCCCCAAGGAGAAGACAAAGCGCCTTGTTCCCGGTGAGGGCATGGTGCTCATGCCCGGCCTCATCAACTGCCACACGCATCTGCCGATGTCCGTGCTGCGCGGCTATGCCGACGATGTCGAGCTTTCGAGCTGGCTCAACGACTATATTTTCCCGCATGAGGACCGGCTCGACGGCCGCAGCGCCAAGGCAGCCGCTCTGCTGTCCATTGCAGAGTGTGTCCGCTTCGGCACGACGTCCATCTCGGATATGTATAACTTCTGCGACGAGATCGCCGAGGCCGTGGCCGAGTCCGGCATCAAGGCCAACATTGCCCGCGGCGCGACACTGTTCGGCGAGGACTTCGATTTTGAAACGCACCCCGCCTGCCGCGAGCTTGTCGCCCTGAAGGAAAAGTGGGACGGCTATGACAACGGCCGCATCCGCATCGAGGCCTCCGTGCACGGCGAATATACCTCGGACTACCGCCTTTGGGACGCGCTGAGCGAATTTGCCATCAACGAGAAGGTTGGTATGCACGTCCACCTGTCCGAGACGAAGGCCGAGCATGAGCAGTGCCTCGAGCGAAACGGCCTGACGCCCGCGCAGGTGCTCGACTGCCACCATGTCTTTGACACGCGCGCCATTGCGGCCCATTGCGTCTGGGTCACGCCGGAGGACATGCGCCTGCTGGCCAAGCGCGGCGTGACGGCCGTGCACTGCCCCGTTTCGAACCTGAAGCTTGCCTCCGGCTGCGCCCCCGTGACGGAGATGGTCAAGGCGGGCATGAACGTCGCCCTCGGCACGGACTCGTCCGCGTCGAACAACAACCTCGACCTGTTCGAGGAGATGAAGGCCGCGGCCCTCATGGCCAAGGTGACATCCGGCGACCCGAAGGCGCTGCCGGTCGAGGCCGTGCTGATGATGGCGACGGTCTGCGGCGCGCGTGCGCAGGGCCGCGAGGCCGAGTGCGGCATGCTGAAGCTCGGCATGGATGCCGACCTCGTGCTGCTCGACTTCACGTCGCCGCATCTCATGCCGTGCCACAATGTGATGTCGCATCTCGTCTATGCCGCCTCCGGCCACGACGTCGTGATGACCATGGTGCGCGGGCAGGTGCTCTATGCTGCGGGCAAGTATCCGACGATCGACCTCGACAGCGTCGTGCGCGAGCTGTCCGGCTACGTCATGCCGCGCATTTTCGAAGAAGCGCGCAGCTGATCCCAACGGAAAGGACGGATGAATGTTGGAAGAAAAGACAACGAAGAAGCAGAATTTCCTGGCCGGTGCGGCGGTGCTGTCGCTGGCGACGATGATCGTCAAGGTCATCGGCATGTTCTTCAAAATCCCGCTCAACCGCCTCATCGGCGAGGCAAACTACGGCTATTTCACCACGGCCTATGACATCTACACCGTGCTGCTCATGATCTCCACGACGGGCCTGCCCGTCGCCATGAGCCGCATGATCTCCGAGGCCCGCGCGCTGAACAACGGCAAACAGGTGCGTCAGATCTACCGCGTCTCCCTCATGGCCTTCCTGTCCATCGGCATCATCGGCTCGGCGCTGATGCTGATTATCCCGAAGCAGCTGGCCAACATGATGGAGAACCCGAACGCCATGTGGTCCATCTTTGCGCTCGGCCCGGCCGTGCTCTTTGTGTGCTACATCTCCGCCTGCCGTGGCTTCTTCCAGGGGCAGGGGAACATGGCCCCCACGGCCGTCAGCCAGATCATCGAGGCCCTGTGCAAGCTCTTCCTCGGCCTCGGCCTTGCCTGGCTCGTCATGAATCGCCTCGGCGACGGCCCGCTCGCCGCTGCCGGTTCCATCGCGGGCGTGACGATCGGCACGGTGCTCTCGGCCCTCTACCTCTTCTGCAAGACGCGCCGCCGCACGCGCGAGCTCAGCCGCGCGGAGGGGCAGGCAAGACCCGCAGGCGAGACGCTCAAGCGCCTGCTGGCCATTGCCGTGCCCATCACGCTCGGCGCAGCCGGTCTGCAGATCATCAACCTGTTCGATGCGGCGACGGTCATGAACCGCCTCATCAATGCCGCGGGCTACACGCAGGAGCGCGCGGACGTCGTCAAGGGCGTTTATAACTACTGCCAGACCATCTTCAATTTCCCCTGTGCCTTCATTCCCTGCATCACCATCGCCATCATCCCGGCCATTACGAACAGCCTGACGCTGCAGGACCGCCGCGGCGTGCGCTCCGTGCAGAATTCGTCGCTGCGACTCATGGGCCTCATCGCCATGCCCTGCGCCGTCGGCCTCATCGTGCTGGCAGAGCCCATCGTCGCCCTGCTTGGCGGCTATACCGGCGCGAACCTCACGCTCGCTACGAAGCTCATGGCCATCCTCGGCGTCGCCGTGGTGTTCAACAGCATCGTGCTCATGACGGACGCCATCATGCAGGCGCACAACCACGCCGTCATCCCCGTCGTCAACACGCTAATCGGCGGCATCGTCAAGGTCATCGTCAACTACATTCTCGTCGGCAACCCGGATATCGCCATCACGGGCGCGCCCGTCGGCACCATCGCCTGCTATGCCGTCATCACCGTGCTGAACCTCATCGCCATGCGCCGCGTGCTGCGCCGCAATGCGCCGAAGCTCCTGCCGAACCTGTGGAAGACGACCATCGCCGCCGTTCTCATGGGCGGCACGACGTGGCTGGCCTACTGGGGCCTCGGCCGCATCGGCATGGGCCGTGCCGTCGCCTGCCTCGGCTCCATCGTTGTGGCGGTCCTCGTGTACGTCGTGCTCATCATTGTGCTCAAGGTTTTGACCTATGAGGACTGCCTGCTGCTGCCCAAGGGCGAGAAAATTGCAAAAATTCTGCGCGTTCGCTGATTTTTTCCAGAAAAAACCTTGCGTAATTGCGCGCCGTGTGGTAGATTTTATAAGCATGCGCTCGGGGATCTCCCCGGAGAATGATATACTGAGAAAAGAGGATACCCATTATGAACAAGACTGAACTCATTGCGGAAGTCGCCAACAAGGCCGGCCTGTCCCGCAAGGACGCAGAGAAGGCGCTCGGCGCCGTCGTTGAGACCATCACGGAAGCCGTCGTCAAGGGCGACAAGGTGCAGCTCGTCGGCTTTGGCTCCTTTGAGACGAAGCAGCGAGAGGCGCGCACGGGCCGCAACCCCAAGACGAAGGAGACCATCGAGATCCCGGCAACGCGTGTTCCTGTGTTCAAGGCCGGTAAGGCTCTGAAGGACGCTGTCGCAGAATAATTCTTCTGATATTTCACAAAGATTTTACAGAACCTTAAAGATGAGAGGCTGCTCCGCTTTGGCGGGGCGGCCTCTTCTTTTGCTCCAAATGACGATAAAAAATGGATATTTTTCCGAAAAAAGCCTTGAATTCGACGGAGGATTATGGCATAATTATCTTAAACTTTTGCATGGTAAAGGATAACGGGATTCGTCCTTTCCTGTAAAAGAATGAAAATTAAAGGAAAGAGGTAAAAGCGATGTTAAAAGGCAAGGCGAAGCGATCCCTCGCATTTGTCCTGGCTGCCTGCATGCTGCTTGCTCTCCTGCCGTCCTTCGGCGCGGGCGCAAGCGCGGCAAACGTGTCGTATACCGAGGTCGATCCTTCCGTGATCGATACGGGCACGGCCGTGCTGCCGGAAGCAGAGCAGGACGCGGAGCAGGACGTTCCTGCCGCGGACGAGGAGGTCCATGTGATCATCCTGTTCGAGCAGAAATCCCTGGCGAAGAAAGGCTTCTCTACCAAAGACCTGCTGGAGAATGAGAAGGCTGCCAGCTACAGCAGCAGCCTGAAGAAGCAGCAGCTGTCTCTGGTCGACCGCATCGAGCGCGAGGCGCTCGGCGGGGAGAAGCTGGAGATCCGCTATCAGTTCACCGTTGCCGTCAACGGCGTTGCAACGGTGGTGCCCTATGGCAGGATCGAGCAGATCCTTGCCGTGGACGGCGTGGCGGATGTCTACCTGGAGGAACGCTACGAGCTTGATGAGACGGTCCAGCCGGATACGGCGACTGCGGGCGAGATGGTCGGCTCCTACAGCGCATGGGCGGACGGCTATACCGGCGCGGGCAGCCGCATTGCCATCATCGACACGGGCCTTGATCTGTCGCATCCCTCGTTTTCGGAGGGCGGCTATTACTACAGCTTGGGCATCAGTGCGGCGAGCTTCGGCAAGAAGATCTCCGATTACAACCTTCTGACGAAGGAAGAGATCAAAAAGGCGCTGCCCAACCTGAGCATTTCCGCGGACAAGAACCCGCCCAAGGCGGACGACCTGTACCGCAATGCCAAAGTCCCCTTTGCCTATAACTATGTGGACGACGGCCTGGATGTCTCCCACGATGCCGAGGGCGACAGCAACGGCGACCACGGCACGCATGTCGCCGGTATCGCGGCGGCGAACCGCTATGTCCCGCACTATGACGCTGACGGCGACCTGTACTATGACAAGCAGGAGCTCGGCGTGACCGGCGTTGCCCCGGATGCCCAGCTCGTCGTGATGAAGGTCTTCGGCGTGGGCGGCGGCGCGTATTCTTCCGACTATATGGCCGCCATCGAAGACGCCATCTGGCTGAACTGCGACAGCGTCAACCTGTCCCTCGGCTCCGGCAGCGCAGGCCGCAGCTACGGCTCGAAGAGTGATCAGCAGATCCTCGACAGCTTCCGGAATACGGATACCGTCGTAACGGTCTCTGCCGGCAACAACGGCGCTTGGGGCGAGAACGTTCTGACCGGAACCGGCATGACCTATACGACGGATGTGCGCATGCACACCGGCGGCAGCCCCGGCTCCTATACGAACTCCTTCACGATCGCCTCCGTGACGAACACGAGCATGAGTGGCGTGATGGGCAAGTTCAACGGCGTTGCCGCGATCCCCGGCGACACCGGTGAGACCTACGGCGCAAAGAATTTCTCCACGCTCGATACGAGCGAGGACCAGAGCGGCACGACGTATGACTATGTCTTCCTCGGCGATCCCGTCAAGGGCGAGGGCATCTACGGCCTGCCCGAGAACTATGCAAACGTCGACGTGAAGGGCAAGGTCGTCCTGATCTCCCGCGGCAATTCTTCGTTCGCGGACAAGGCCAACGCGGCCATTCAGGCAGGTGCCGCGGCGGCCGTCATCTACAACAACGCGCCCGGCTCCATCAACATGAACCTGACGGGCTATAACTTCCCGAATCCTGCCGTTATGATCGAGCAGGCCAAGGCCAAGGAGATCCTCGCGGCTTCGACGCAGGATGAGACGACCGGCCTCTGGGGCGGCAAAATGACCGTTTCCGCTAAGGCCGAAACGCTGCACGGCGTGGCCGACGGCTACAAGCCCAGCTCGTTCTCCTCCTGGGGCACGACGGAAAATCTCGACCTGAAGCCCGAGCTTATGACGCCCGGCGGAAACATCTATTCCACGCTGAACCACAGCAGCTACGGCATGATGAGCGGCACGTCCATGGCGGCTCCGTCCGCAGCGGGCGGCGCAGCGATCATGGCGCAGTACATCAAGGAACACAAGCTCAGCAAGCAGGAGGGCCTCACGGTCCGTGCGCTGGCCATGGCGCTCATGATGAGCACGTCCGAGCCGCTGACCGACCCGGACACCGGCGTGACCTATTCCCCGCGCCAGCAGGGCTCCGGCCTGATGCAGCTGCAGGAGGCCGTGACATCTCCGGCCTATCTGCTCGTCGGTGAGAAGGAAGGCAACGACGGTAAGGTCAAGCTGACCTTCGGCGACGATGCGGAGCGCACCGGCGTCTACACCGGCAGCTTCTCCGTCCAGAACCTGTCCGATTCTCCGCTGCACTATGCACTCAGCGGCAAGGTCACGACCATGGCCGTCGAGGAGATCGAGGGCGAGGATTACATGAGCGACAGCGCCTATGCGCTGGATGCGAACGTGACGTTCTCCGCCGACGGCAAGAGCGTCTATGTCTATGACCTTAACGGCGACGACAAGGTCGACGAGCAGGATGCGCTCGTCCTGCTGCAGGCCGCAAACGGTACGCATGACGCGCTCGACGCCGAGACCGTGCAGAAGTACGACCTCGATGCCGACGGCACCATCACCACGGCCGATGCGCAGCTCTATCTTGCGGCGGTCAAGGGCGACAAGAGTGTCGTGGACGTCTACGCCGTGACCTACGAGGTCCCCGCAAACGGCAGCATGAACGTCAGCTTCACCGTCCGCCTGACCGACGGCGACAAGGCGTGGCTGAATGAGCATTATCCGAACGGCTCCTATATCGAGGGCTTCCTCTATGCCGATTCCTGCGACGGCGACGGCCGCCAGCTCTCCGTCCCGATGCTGGGCTTCTACGGCAGCTGGGCCGAGCCGAGCATGTATGACAAGTCCGTATATCTCGAGGATATGTGCACCGAGGGCGCAACGGGCTATGTTGCCCAGCGCACGAACTTCCTCGTGCAGCGCATGGCAGGCTCCACGTCCGGCTACTACTTCGGCGGCAACCTCTATGCCGAGGATGACGAGGCCATCGCGGACCGCGCGTCCTTCGCCAATGAGAGCGGCAATACGATCTATGCGGCCGTTCCGACCATGATCCGCAATGCGTCCGATCTGAAGGTCACGATCCGCAATGCCGAGACCGGCGAGGTCTATAAGACCGTCGACCACGGCACGGCGACCGGCGCATATTACTCCGCCTCCTCCGCCGCGTGGTCCGCGACCGGCACGCAGGTCAACCTGAGCTGGCGCGGCACCGCGGCGGACAACAAGACGCTCCTGCCCGAGGGAACGCCCATCGAGGTCGTCACCCGCGCCGTCCCGGAATACTACTGGGATCGCGAGACGGAGACGGTCATCGGCGGCGAAGAGAACCTGCCGGAGAGCGCCTTCTGGACGACCCGCTTCGTGCTGGACAACACCGCCCCGCAGGCCAACGACATCGTGCTGCACAGCAGCGCTGCCACCGGCAAGCGCTCCCTGAGCGTCACGGTGCAGGATAACCGCTATGTCGCGGCCGTCCTCCTGCTCAGCCGCAACGGCAAGCAGATCCTCGCGCGTCAGGCCGTCAACCAGACGGAGCCCGGCACAGAGACGACGCTGGAATTCCCGCTCGACGGCATCTACACCAACGACCTGCTCGTCGCGGTCTATGACTACGCCTGCAATGTCACCGCCTATCAGACGAGCTTCGGCGGCAATGTTGAGCAGCCTGCTGCCAACGCCACGCTCCGTGCGGCCGTTCCCGGCACGGATGACACGACCCTCTTCCTCGAGCTGAACACCGAGGACAAGAGCAGCATCAAGGCCCTGAACGAAAACAATCCCCTGCCCGCATCTGTCCTTTCCGTCACGAGAGGCCCGGAGGGAAAGCTCCTGCTGGCCAGCAACGAGCTGGATGATGCAAAGAACCTTGTTTCCACGCTCTACAGCGTCGATGAGACGGACTACACCGCTACGAAGATCGGTTCGCAGAGCAAAGCAGCCTACACGGCTATGGCCTATCTGCCGCACCTGAACGGCGGCACCCTGCTGGCCGGTTACGGCTACAACCTCCTGCGTGTCGACACCGCGACAGGCACGATGACGAGCCTCGGCAGCTTTGCCTCCGTGATCGGCAGAGGTGTCTACATCGTCGGCATGACCTATGTCGGCCCGGAGGAAACCGACGAGTACGGTACCTGCGATGATTTCGCCATGCTGTGCAGCGACGGCAGCGTCTATCTCTTCTCCATGGCTTACTACACGAATGCCTACGGCCGCAAGACCTATGGCCTGTACTCCCGCTCGCTGCTCGGCAACGTGCCGGACGTGATGGCGAACTACGCCGCCGGTTCTGCGCTGTACTATGCGGATAACCGCCTGTACATCAGTGTGCTGACCACGTCGGCCTCCAAGCTCAGCTATGTGGACCTGACGGCCGACATCTTCTGGCCCATTTCGATCGGGCAGATCAGCGCGGCGCCCGTCGCCCTGTACTCCGCAATGCAGAATGCGGCTGCGGACGACGCAGCGGCGCTTGCCCCGTGGGCGGAGCGCCAGACCGGTATGCAGGCTCTGGAGCCCGCCGCAGCGGAGACGCTGACGGCCCAGCCGCTCCCGGCTCTGCAGTGAGCGCGGAACGGAAAGGAGACTTCCTGTTATGATGAAAAAACTCTTTGCGCTGCTTCTTGCAGCCGTAATGCTGCTGGGCGCCGGTGCGACGGCCCTGGCCGCCGAGCCTGAGGGCGCGGGCTATGTCATCAGTATAGCGAACAGCAGCACAACGAACAGCCTGACGGTCGACCTGCTTACCTGGGAAGGTATGAAGAACGGCCGGCTGGAGCTGACGTACCCCGAGGAACTGACGCTCGTTTCCGCCCGCAGCACGCTGGATGCCGAGAACGGCATCACCGACCTCGACGCCTCGAAGCCCGGCACGGTGCACTTCGCCTGGGCGGCCTACACCGCGCAGAAGGATGGAACGCCGGTCCTGCGCCTCACGTTCCGCGGCCAGCACGGCAAGACCTATTTTTGGAACGTGATCGATACGGAGACCGGCTGGCAGAGTAAGTCCATGCTGCCCTTCGACTATCGCTTTAACGATGTCCTGGACGAGAACGCCTGGTATTACGATGCCGTTTACGCCGCCTGGGACGCAGGCCTGATGAACGGCGTCGGCAGAGACTATTTCGCGCCGAACGCCACGCTGGACCGTGCGACGCTTGCGACCGTTCTCTATCGTGAGGCGGGCGAGCCTGCCGCGAAGGGCACGGCGTCCTTCACGGACATTGCCGGGGGCCAGTGGTACACCGACGCCGTCAACTGGGCGGCAGAGCAGGGCGTGGTCAACGGCTATCCAGACGGCACGTTCCGCCCGGAGGCCCCGATCACCCGTCAGGAAATGGCCACGATGCTCTACCGCTACTGGAAGCTGCGGGGCAGCAAGTATACCGCGAAGGACGATGTCCTTGCGGGCTATCAGGACCGCGGTGAGGTCGCCGATTGGGCACTGGAGGCCATGAGCTGGACGGTGCAGTCCGGCATCATCGTCGGCATGACGCCCACGACGCTGAACCCGGCCGGTAGCGCAACGCGCGCGCAGGTCGCTCTGGTGCTCGTCAACTACCTGAAGCTGAACTGATCCCGAGACCGCAGGCTCCCGCCGTCTTCCGGCGGCGGGAGCGCCCCCGAACGATTCTGAAAGGAAGGAAATCTGCATGAAAAAGCGGATGTTATCCCTGCTTCTGGCGGTCGCGCTCGTGCTTGGGCTTTGCCCGGGCGTCTTTGCGGCGGGAAGTAGCTATGCCGATGTGCTCGACACCCATTGGGCGCATCCCTATATCGAAGACGTCACGGAAAAGGGCATCATGAACGGCGTGGACGAGAAGAACTTCGCGCCGGAGGATGCCATGACGCGCGCCATGTTCGTCACGGTCCTTGCCCGCCTGAGCGGCGACACGCTCACGGAGCAGACCAGCTTCTCCGATGTCCCGGCCGGTCAGTGGTATTCCGCTGCCGTGAGCTGGGCGGCGGAAAACGGCATCGTGCTCGGCTATCCGGACGGTACGTTTGCCCCCGATAAGGCCGTTTCCCGTGAGGACGCCATGACCCTGCTGGTCCGCTTTGCGGGCTGGAAGGCGCTCACGCTCCCCGAGGGCGGCGAGCTGACCTATGCGGATGCCGCGAGCATCCAGGACTATGCGAAGGAGGCCGTCGCCGTGGCGACTGCGGCCGGAATTCTGGCCGGTTACCCGGACGGCACGTTCCTGCCGCAGAAGTCCATCACGCGCGCCGAGGCCGCCAAGATCCTCAGCACGCTCATGAAGGTCACGGATTACACGCCGGTCGAGCCGACGGAGCCCTCTGAGGAGCCGACGGAAGAGCCGACCGAGGAGCCGACCGAAGAGCCGACCGAGGAGCCGACCGAGGAGCCGACCGAGGAGCCGACCGAGCCGACGGAGCCGGGCAAGACCGTGACCGTTACGTTCCGCGGCGAGAACGGCTATGCCAAGTACCACGGCCAGAAGGTCACGAGCATTGAGGTCAACACGAACGAGCCCTATGTGGAGTTCGGCCTCTACGGCGTGGCGGAAAACGGCTTTGAGCTCGACACCGCCTCCGCCTCCGCGGGCACGCTCGTCCGCGCGGAGAACGTATTCATCCTCTCGGACTTTGATGAGGATGTTACGGTCGACTTCACGACCCGCTACCGCACGATGCAGGTCAATTTCGTCATCAGCCCGAACGCCAACGCCATGTACGTCGACACACCCGTGAGCGTGACGTGGGGCCAGCCCGTCCCCGTGCCGGAGACCCGCCGCGTCGGCTCCCATGTGTCGAACTGGTACACGGACGCCGCCTACACGCAGGTCTATGACTTCTCCACGCCGGTCACGACGAACCTGACGCTCTACGGCAAGTGGGAGACCAATGTCTATACCGTGACCTATATCGTCGACGGCGAGGTCTACTATTCCACGCAGGTCGATCACGGCAAGTATGTCACGAACCCGAAGAATCCGACGAAGAACAACTACGTCTTCAACGGCTGGTATACGGACGAGGCCTGCACGCAGCTCTTCGACCGTAATCAGAGCATCAAGGTTGATGTGACGGTCTATGCCGCATGGGCGGAAGCCAAGCTGAACTATGTCTATCTCGACGGCAAAAACGGCGACGACAGCAAGTCCGGTATGACAGCCTCCGACGGCGTCAAGACGTTCGCCCGTGCCAAGGAGCTGCTGGCGGATTCGGCCTACAAGGTCATTTATATCACGAGCATGGTCACCGTCGGTGATACGCAGGTCTGGGATCTGAGCGAGTATCCGGGTGCGGTGGTCACGCGTGCCGAGGGCTACAAGAGCAGCTACATGTTCTGGGTGAACGCCACCGGTAACCTGACGCTCCAGAATATCTGCATTGACGGCGGCGCGCAGCGCTGGGCTGCCGAGGACGGCACGCCGTTCTCCAGCTATATCGTCGGCAACTGCACGTCCGGCAAGCTGACGCTGAATGCGGGCACCGAGATCTGCAATACCGTTACGACCAGCAGCAATATTCTCTTTCTGCATAACGCCGACTTCACCATGAACGACGGCGCGAGCATCCATGACAACACCTGCAAGACGGCGACGATCGGCCTTTCGACCACGAAAGGCGGCAGCAGCATCGTCCTGAACGGCGGCGAAATTCACCACAATACCGTGACCTATGCCGCGAAGGCAAACGTCAGCGTCTTGAGCGTCCCGGCCGGTGCCATCAGCTTGTCCGGAAGCTCCACGAATGGCTTTACGACGTTCACGATGAACGGCGGTAAGATCTACGCCAACAATGCCGCTGCCGAGGGCAGCCTGAAGGGCGTGGGCGCGATCTTTGTCGGTCAGTATGTCAATGCCGAATTCAAGGGTGGCGAGATCACCGGCAATGCCGGCGCTACCGCAGGAGCCATCCTGCTGCAGGGCGGCTCGGCAACGAAGCCCAGCAGCTGCACGCTGGAAAACGGCAGGATTTTCGGCAATACCGCCACGGCGGGCGCAGAGTACCAGATCTACGCCCACGGCAGCATGATCCTTGCGAACCAGAGCGTGGTGGAAAGCGAAATTCTGCTGATGAACAGCACGGCCCGTCTGCCGGTTCTCGTGACCTCCGCTCTGAAGCAGCCGCTGCGGCTGAAGCTCGAAGCGCAGGTTTACATGAACAAGATCGTTGGCGGCAGCGGCTATACGCTGACCGAGGCCGATCTGGCGAACATTGAGCTGACAGAGCCGCTGGATTCCCATTACAAGCTGTCGGTCGACACGGAAACGAACACGGTTTTCCTGAATGCTTCCCGTGTGGTCGGTACGATCGTCTATCTCGCGGCCACCGGCAGCGATGCGAACGACGGCAAGACGGCCGAGACCGCCGTTCTGACGTTCGCGCGCGCGAAGGAGCTGCTTATCGAGCGGCAGTCCGCCACGGGGGACAACATCATCAGTATCCCGTCGGCTTCGGCGGGCTCTTCCCCCAAGTGCCTTGTGGTACGCAGCGACGAGACGTGGTCCCTGAAGGGCATTCCGAATGCCTATGTCATGCTGGAGAACGACACGAATACCTCTGGCAATCTTGTCGAGGTCCTGAACTGCACACTGACGCTTGAGGACATCACGTTCGACGGCAACCGCTATTATCAGCTCAAGGGCAAGTACGCTACGGCGATCCGCGGTGACTGGAGCGACGGCCAGAAGGCGCAGATCGTCGTTAAGTCCGGCACGGTGTTCCGCGATTTCGGCGATGATGCCATCTATGCCTATGGCTCGATCGTTACCATCGAGGACGGCGCAGTCTTTGAGAACATCAGGAAGGGCTCAGCCGTCTTTGCAACAGGATCGGTGCAGAAAACGGACGACAAGTCTTCCGAGGTCATCGTCAACGGCGGAACGTTCCGCAACAACCTCTATTCCTGCCTCAGCATTCTCGGCCAGAGCAAGCTTACTGTGAATGGCGGCCTGTTTGAGAACAACGTCGTCAGTAATACCAAGGGCGGCGCCGCCATTCTCGGCGATTCGGCCGGTGCGGAGATTACAGTGAACGGCGGTATCTACCGCAACAATGCGCTGACGGCGGAGACCGGCACAATGAGCATCGGCACCGTTCTGCTGGCCACGAACGGCTGCAAGGTCACTGTCACGGGCGGCGAATTCTACGGCAATACCTGCGCCTCGGCTGAAAACGGCAACGGCTTTGCCTGCAGCGGCACGAACGCGGCGGACATCACGCTGAAGCTGAAGGCCGGAACGAACATGACCAATGCTCCGTTCTTCTGGAATACGCCGAGCAAGACGGCCTGCCTGAATGTCGCCTCGGCTCTGCCCGGCACGCTGAAGATCGCCTTCCGCAGTGCGCCTGCGGCCGGTACGGTCGTGGCTGCCGGTGCGGACTACACGCTCACGGAGAACGACCTGAACAACCTGACCAGCCTGACTGAGGGCGTGCGCTTCGCGCTCGTCAACGGCCAGATCGTCACGGCAGAATAAGCAATATCCCCAACGGCCCCGCTGCACCCGCAGCGGGGCCTCAGCTTGTCAAAAAAGTCCCTCCGGGGATTTTTGACAAGCTGCTTCCAGAATTGCAAAATAGAATTTTGCAGTATTATTTTGCAATTCTGCCGCTGCGGCGGGTTATTTAACGCGAAAGGAAACCCTGACGGTTTCCTTTCACACTTTCCTTCCCTCCGAGACTTTCGGCTAGGCAGGTTTCTTTAACAGTCTGAAACTACCGGAAGCACAGGCTTCCGGTAGTTTTTCAAACACAATCAATCACAATCAATCACAATCAATTATTTACTTCGCGAAGACCTTCTTCAGGCGGGCGAAGCGGGGCAGGCCGTCCTCATAGCCCAGAGCCGTCTGGCCCTCGAGCAGCGGCGTGCAGTAATCGATGAAGGCGTCAGTAACATAGGCGTTGTCACTGGTGATCCACTCGAGCGGGATCTTCTTCTCGGCGTTGGCAACACGGCGCAGGTCGAACAGCTCATAGGAGACGCTGTAGCCGCCGTCGCGCTTGCAGACCATGCCGACCATCTTGCCGGTCTCGCCGCGGAGCGCAGACTCGACGGCGACCTTGCCGCACTGGAAGGCTTCCTCGATATCCGTCGCGGAGGCGCAGTGGGCGGCGCAGCGCTGCAGCAGGGACAGCTCGATGCCGCGAACCTTCGCGCCGGTGGCAGCGGAGACGATGCCGGCCAGACGATGGGCCAGACCGCCGAGCTGGGCATGGCCGAAGCCGTCGGTCGAGGAGGTCTTGGCCTCGGAGACGAACGCGCCATCGGAGTAGTGGATGCCCTCGGAGACAGCGACAAGGCACTGGCCCTGGCCCTCGTAGACGCGGATGACGTCGTCGAGGAAGTCGGCCATGTCAAAATCGACCTCGGGGAGATAGATGAGGTCCGGGCCGTCGCCCTTGGCGGCGGGCAGGACGGTGGCGGCGGTCAGCCAGCCTGCATGGCGGCCCATGCACTCGATGATCGTGATCATGCCCTTGTTGTAAACGCGGCAGTCACGGGCAACTTCCATAACAGAGGTCGCGATATACTTGGCGGCAGAGGCAAAGCCCGGGCAGTGATCCGTGCCGATGAGGTCGTTGTCGATGGTCTTCGGCACGCCGATGACGCGGCACTCATAGCCGACCTTGGCCATATAACGGCTGATCTTGGCGCAGGTGTCCATGGAGTCGTTGCCGCCGATGTAGAAGAAGTAGCGGACGTTGTACTTTTCAAAGATCTCAAGAATGCGCTTATAGTCCTTGTCGTTGTCGGACGGATCGGCGATCTTGTAGCGGCAGGAGCCGAGGGCGGAGGACGGCGTATAGAGCAGGCGCTCAAGCTCTGCGGGATCCTCTTCGTCCATAATCATGAGCCGATCTTCCAGAACGCCGACGATGCCGTGCTCGGCACCATAGACCTTGGTGATGTTCTCATCCTCGAGGGCGGTTTTGATCACGCCGTAGGCACTGGCGTTGATCACGGAAGAGGGACCGCCGGACTGACCGACGATCGCTGCACCGATCAGGGGTTTCTTCGTGGGCATGGGATAACCTCCAAATCAAGATATGATGAAGTCTGTGTGAAAGATTTTTCACCGATTGCTATTATACCATACGAGGCTAGGCTTTGCAAGGAATTCATCACGGCAGTGTGACAATTTTCGCGAATTTTGATGCAATTTTTGCAGCTTGTGCCGAAGTACCCCAAAGGCAGGTTGACAGTCCCGTGCCTCATGCGTATAATAAAAGTGAATCACTGCGGGCAGAGAACCGCAGAATTGAAGGAGGATCATCCATTATGGCAGGATTTTGCACACGCTGCGGCCGCCCTCTGCCGGAGAGCGGCATCTGCCCCTGCACGCAGCAGCCCCAGCAGCCCCAGCAGCCCCAGCAGCCCCAGTATCAGCAGCCGCAGGCTCCAAAGGAGCCGAGCGCCTTCGGCCTTGCGATCAAGGGGCTTCCCCAGCTGTGGCTGAGCTACTGCAAGGACCCCATCGGCACGACGCGCAAGGCCGTGGAAAAGCACGACTTCCTCAGCGGCATCCTGATGGCCGCCGTGACGTACATCGCCGTGTTCTTTGCCACGCTCGTGTATGCGCTGCGCCTGGACTCCCATTTTCCGGCCGTTGCATGGCTCGGCGCGAGCCTGCTCATGCCCGTCGCCGGCTTCGGCCTCACGCTGCTGACCACGCTCGTTCTGACGAAGGTGGCGAAGGTCCCGTCCGATTTTAAGGGAATGCTCGCCTCCTCCGGCCTCGGCATGACGTTCCCCGCTACGCTGGCCGCCGGCTCCATCGTACTGCTGCTCGTGTACCCCGGCCTCATCTCCCTGCTCGGGGTCGCGTCGTTTGCCGTGTGGGCCGTCGTCACCGTCGGCACACTGCTGCAGGTCTACGGGGTAAAGCTGAACCTCGTAACTATCCTGCTGTGCGTTGCGTTCTGCATCGCCGGCTACTATGTTGTGAGCGGCCTGCGCGACTGGTTCCTGCACGCCTGCTATTCCTACGACATCAACGACGTTCTGTCCGGTCTCGGCGATCTGTTCGGCTGACCCAAAAGGTCCGTCAGGCCCTGCAGGGCTTCTGATCAGAGCTTCCCTAAAAAATGCGCTGCTTCGGCGGCGCATTTTTTATTCGATTTGACATACCGTCTTCGTCAAGTTTGCTACAGAGATATTGTAATTTAGGGCGTATTTTGCATTCCTTTTTCATGTAGCATTGATTAATTTTGTGGAAAACATCCATGATTTTGTAAAATTTTGCAGAGAAAGCTGGTTGGTTTGCACAGAATTTTCTATGCAATCTGCGCATTGACAGGACAGGCCGCCCATCATATAATACGCTTGCAGGAAATAAGTGGTGGAGTCTGTCATAAAGTGTTATGCACTTTATTTATTCCTGCCATGCGCGACACGGCCGAACGGAAGTGGGCATCCGGGACGTTGTGGGAACGCAGCATGCAAAGGGCAGAACTTCCATGCGGAGCTCTGCCCTTTGTCTATCTCACCCGAGATCGTCGGGAGCCGCCTCAACAACGGGGCGGCTTCCGTATTTTTAAGGGCGCTCGGAGAGCGCCACGGAGGCTTGCAGCATGCGCTGCATTGCTTCTGGCGCAAGGCCCCCAGATTTGTCATTGCGAGGAGGCCGGAGGCCGACGTGGCAATCTCGCGGCACATGCCGAATAATAGGAAAACCATCGGCGAAATCGCAGCTGCCTTCCCGAGATTGCACCCCAAGGGCACTTCCTCGCGCTTCGCGCTCAGGGCGCCACGGCCCCTTCGGGGCCTCGCAATGACAAACCTTTGGCTTTCACCGTTTTATCGACAGCCTGCATTAGTCGACAGCATTGCGCCGGGAGGGGACAGCCCGGCCCCTACAACGGCCGTTCGTCAGCCCCACCAGTTTTTCTTCTATTTTTCCACAAATGCCCGCCGGTGTCAACCCGGCGGGCATAAATTTTCAATTTTGTCACATGTTTTCCGCCCGCGCGGAAATACTATCGCCGAAAAGAGGCGATGTCATGCAAAGCTTTGTCTGCGGCACGCGGCTGTGCTTCGGCGCGGACGCCCCCGCGGCCCTCGCCGGGCTGCACGCCGAACACATCGGCAAACAGTGCGCGGGCTTCGGGCAGACCCTCCAGCTCACCGTAGTTGCGGGCGTCAAAGCCGTTGTCGGTGATGTAGTTGTCCATCTTGAGCAGGTCCATGGCCAGATCCATCTGGTGAGGGCCAGGCTTGCCGCGGGCCATATTCAGCTTCAGATGCTTGGCCTGCAGCGCGTCGAACTGCGCTTTGACCGCTGCGTATTCCTCATGCGCCTGGGCGGGGGTCAGATCCTGGTATGCAATACTCATTCCGGTAAAGATCCTTTCTTTCTTCATACTTTGCAGCGCGGCTGCCTGTTAATTTCAGTATATCGCGTCCGGGCGGGAAAAGCAA
>ERZ857998.2104-NODE-2104-length-19694-cov-6.650797_pt1 | contig 19694 bp, 15 predicted proteins | sample MGYA00519954_ERZ857998 | MGnify/ENA primary metagenome ERZ857998 (study PRJEB31778, sample SAMEA3449424) | human gut metagenome | biome: human gut; feature: human-associated habitat; material: faeces | place: United Kingdom | collected 2010/2012 ...
GAAGCCGGGCGCGGCGTCAGGGCGGCGGCAAAAGCCGCCGGGCGTGCGGAATGGGGCATAAACGCCGCTGGATTCGCGGCGCGCTGCCGCGCCCCGCCCCGCTCTTCCTGCAAATGCCGCAGGCATTGCCCGGCTGTGGCGAAATTCCGGCGTGCGGCGCGGTAATCCGGCACCTGCCGGGCCTGCCCGTGGTCATAGAGGATCAGGCCACCGGCAAAGGCATCCACATCGTCGGGATCATGGGTGATGATCACGGCCGGGATGGTCAGATCAGCCAGCAGTTCCAGCAGTTCCTCGCGCAGGCGCTCGCGCAGCAGCGGGTCCAGGGCGGAAAAGGGCTCGTCCAGCAAGAGCAGTTGCGGGTCAGCGTTGAGGGCGCGGGCCAGGGCCGCGCGCTGGCGCTGCCCGCCCGAAAGCTGGACCGGCAGATGCCTCGCCAGATGCCCGATGCCGAAGCGCTCCAGCATGGCCTGGGCCTTGCTCCGCTCCGTCGCGCAGATCCGCCAGGGCCAGCAGCCGGTACGGGCGTAAGCCACATTCTGGAGCACGCTCAGATGCGGAAACAGCGCGTAATCCTGAAACATATAGCCGATGCGGCGGCGGCGGGCCGGTACGCAGACCTTGGCCGCGCCGTCATAGAGCACGCGCTCGCCCAGGCGGATGTGCCCGGCATCCGGGCGGGTAAGCCCGACCAGGCATTGCAGGGTCAGGCTTTTGCCCGAGCCCGAAGGGCCGAACAGAACCACATGCTTCTGGCTGTCGCCGATCTCGTAGGCCACATCCAGGCTGAAGGGCGTGTCCGCATTCCGGAACGTTTTGCGCAGATGCAGCGAGATCATCGGGACCGCCTTTTCCATTTCAGTTTCAGCAACAGTTCAGCCGCCATCAGCAGGCTGACGCAGACAGCGGAGGTAATGATCACCAACCAGACGGCCTGGACGTCGTTGCCGGCCTGAAAAGCGTCATAAATGGCCAGGGCCAGGGTCTGGGTCTTGCCGGGGATATTGCCCGCGATCATCAGCGTGGCCCCGAATTCGCCCATGCCGCGCGCGAAGGCCAGCATCAGCCCGGCGAAAATGCCCCTCCAGGCCAGGGGCAGGGAGACGCTCACAAAAACCCGCCACTCTGAGGAACCCAGGGTGCGGGCCGCGTTTTCCAGGTGGGGGTCCACCTGCTCCAGAGCCGCCCGCGCGGATTTGTAGATCAGGGGAAAAACCACCACCGTGGCCGCCACCACGGCTCCCTGCCAGGAAAAGATCAGATTGATGCCCATGTCGGCCAGCCAGTGACCGAATACCCCGCGCCGCCCCACCAGCAGAATCAGATAATAGCCCAGCACCGTGGGCGGCAACACCAGCGGCAGGGTGCAGAGGGCGTCCAGAAGGGCGGGCAGGGGCCCTCTTTTTCTTGCCAGCAGCCAGGCCATGAGCGTGGCCGCCACAAAGGAGAACAGGGTCGCCAGACTCGCTACCCGGAGGGAAAGCTCCAGCGGGCTCAGAATGGATATCTGATCAAAATCCATAAGATCGGGTCACCCTGTCCGCTGCAAAGAAAAATAATCTGATGACACGCCTGGATATTCCACGGCATTTGAGGATTTTTGACCGCCGACAAGGCACATATATTTTTTGCGCGGGGAGTGGGCTCTTCTCGCCCATGACCCAAGCAAAAAACGTGTGTAACGCCGTCGGCGGTCAAAAGGACCAAATGCCGTTAAGGCTTGGAGAAGCCGTACTTGGCCAGCACCGCCTGCCCTTCCGGCGAGAGCACGAAGTCCAGGAAGGCCTGTCCCATCTTGGGATTCTTGCCCGTAGTGGCCACGGCGATGGGATAAAGCACAGGCTTGTGGCCCGGCACCACCAGGACCACGTCCACCTTGCCGGCCTGCTGTTTGGCATCCGTGCCGTAAACAAAGCCCGCGTCCACTTCGCCGCGCGCCACATAGTCCAGCACCTGGCGCACGCTCGCCCCTTGGATCACCTGGGGTTGAAGAACGTCCCAGAGTTTGGCGTTGGTCAGGGCCTCGCGGGTGTAGCGCCCGGCGGGCACGGAATCGGGATTGCCCACGGCGATGCGCTTGAAGTTCTTGAGGTCGGCCAGATCAGCGGGCTTCTTGCTCCCGGCGGGCACGATGAGCACCAGGTCGTTGAGCGCGAAATCCTTGCGCGTGGCCGGGTCCACCACCTTGGAGGCCACGGCCTTGTCCATGGTGGCCTGGTCGGCGGAGGCGAAAACGTCCACGGGCGCGCCTTCCTGAATCTGCTTCAGCAGCGGATTGGAGGCGGCGAAGTTGACGTGCGCGGTGAGGCCGGGATGTTTTTTCTCAAACATGCCCTTGAGCTCGGTAAAGGCGTTGGTCAGGCTGGCCGCCCCGGAAATGGTCATTTCCGCGGCCTTGGCGGGCAGGGCCAACAGGCCGACACAGGCCAGGGCCAGAAGAATGCGGGAAAGGAAGGGCGTCTTCATGTGTTTGTCTCCTCCATGAGTAGTACTGACGAGAAAGAAGGCCGACGGCGGCGACAGAGGGCGCGGTCGGGGTTATGGATACTCTACCCCAGCGGCACGGACCGGCAAGCCGTTCACGTTTTGGGCAAAAAACGTGAACGGGGATCAAAGCGGGTGCATACGCACGTTTTACGACAAAAACGTGAAGGCTGTACAAAGCCGGCGTTCTATTTGTATAAGGAAGAAAAAACGCGGAAAAGGCATGGACAAAACAGCAAAGCGTGAAGAACTGGCGGCGCTGCTGCGCTCGCTCTCCCCGGCGGACACGGCCTGGCTGCGGCAGCGACTGCTGCGGCGGGATTCCGTTGCCCTGCTGCAGGATACCGGCCGGATCAGCCCGCAGGAACTGTTGAGCGTGGAGTCCTGGCTCTGGGAACGGGCAGCGGCGGCGCGCGGTCCGCGCGAAAAACGCCCCCGCCTGCGCATGTGGCTGATTTTCATGCTGTTGCGCTATGCGGGCCTGCGCCTGGTGGAAATTTTCGCCCTGGGTCCGCCGGATATGGATTTGCAGGGGGGGATCATCCGCGTGAAGGGTGCCTGCGGCCGCGAGGTGCCGTTGCCCCTGGCCGTGAGCCGTCGCCTGCGGCGGGTGCTGGAAGATCCGGGCCTGTTTCCGGCCAGCCCGGAACTGATGCGTTGCGACGCCAGTTACGTGCGGCGCAGCCTGCAACAGTGCGGCGCGGCCTGCGGCCTGCCCAAGGGCCTGCTCAGCGCGCGCAGCCTGCGCCACAGCCGGGCCCTGGAACTGGGCCGCCAGGGCCTGCCCCTGCCGGTGGTGGACATTTTTCTGGGACGGCGCGCCGGGCCCGGCCAGAGCGGCATTGTGCGCTGCGATCCGCAGAAGGCGCAACGCCTGTTGCGTGAACAACTGCAAAGGGAGCGACCCATGAAAACCAGCGCCCGGAACGTGTTTCAGGGGCGGATCGTTGCGTTGCGCCAGTCCGGCCTGCTGGTGGAGGCCATTCTGAGCACCGCCGGCGGCCTGCGCGTGGCGGCCCTGATCACGGATGAGAGTTACCGCAGCCTGGCTCTGGAGGAAGGCAAGCTGGTCAACGCCAGCGTGAAGGCCCCCTGGGTAATGATCGAAGCGGGCGCGCCGGAAGGCGGCAACGGCCGCGTGGACGCGACGTCCGGCGCGGAAAACCGCTTCGCCGCCGTGGTGGAACGGGTGCGCGAAGACGGGATGGTCATGGAAATCCTGGCGGCCCTGCCCGAAGGCAGCCAGATCTGCGCCCTGCAAAGCAAAGGTCCGGCCACAGGCGCGCCGCTGCGCGCCGGAGACAAAATCACGGTGCTGTTCAAGGCCTTCTCCGTGATCCTGAGCCTGGATTAGAGGCTGTCTCTAAATCGGCTCTTTTGACTTCCGGCGGCGTTATTGATGCTGTCTTTATCCGTAGCGGCCATGCCGCCAACGGCTGAAGCAAACTGCGTTTTTTGCTCCAGTCGAGCACCATCAGAGTACACTCCTTTCGCAAAAAAACTCGTTTCCCTTGCCGGAAAGCCAAAATTCCTCAATTTAGAAACAGCCCCTGGAGTGAATCACCTTTTCAACGCTGATTCACTCCACAGCAATTCCTCAGAGTAATTCCAGTCAGTTTGAAAAGACGTTGACAATGGCGCGGGCGTCCATGTCCGGCGACAAGGGCAGCAGGGCCAGCCGCCGGAAGTCCTCGGGCCGGTCCATATCCAGCTTGAGGTCCGGACGGCGCAGCCAGCCCTCTTCCGGATCAAAGGTGGAAATGCGGAATTGCGCGGCATTGTCCCAAATGTAGTTCAGGCAGTGCTCACGCTGGGAGGGCTGCTTTGCCCTGGCGTCCAGGTCATCCAGCAGTTCACGGGAGAGAACTTCGGCCCCCAGGCCGTCGGGCCAGAGGTTGTTGCGCGGAATATGATTGTAGGCGTAGTCGCAGTCCGTGCGTTCATAATGCGCCAGCAGCCGGTCCACGGCCTCGCCCCAGATCAGGGGATTGTCCGCGCAGACGCGCACCACCAGATCCGCCTCCGCCTCCCTGGCGGCCAGACAGAAACGGGCCAGCACGTCGTTTTCCGATCCGGCCAGGCAGGGCACGCCCCGGCGTTGCAGATGCTCCAGCAGCACCCGGTCCAGTTCCGTATCCGGCACGGCGACCATAATCCGGTCCAGCCGCCGGGATTGGGCCAGGCGTCGCGTCACCCAGTCGATGACGGGCAGATCGCGCAGGCAGAGCAGGGATTTCAGGGGCAGGCGGCTGGAGCCCAGCCGGGCCTGGACAATGGCCACGCTTTTGCCGTGGCGGGCATTATGGGACATGGTGTTTTCCTTATCTCTCACGGCGGGTTCAGGGTCTTTCCAGATCCAGAAGCACCGTGACGTAAAACCAGGGGATCAGCAGCCACTCCGAGCGCTCATAGTATTCCGTATCCCCACTGCCCATGCGCACGCGGCATGTGCCGAGCAGGCCGCCGTCCGCTTGAGCCGACGCCCGGGACAGGCCCGGCCGGCGAAAGCCGAAACGCCCCTGGCCGTTCTTTTCCATTTCCCAGCGACAGCAGACAAAAACCAGCGGGCGCATGCCGCTTTCACGCCTCAAGACGTCCTCCACCAGCGCCGCATCCGCGCCGCGCACCCGGTAGCGGGCCGCCAGAACGGGAAGCTGAGCGTCACGGCCCGGCTCGCAACCCAGAAATTCCAACACGTCCGGCTTTCTCCCGGCCATGGCCAGGAAATCGCCGCAGGACGGGCCCGGCGGCAGAGGCGGCGCAACGGCCTCCCCGGCCCCGGCCGGAACCGGAAGCTCCAACGCCAGCAGGGCGCAGAGCAACAAGGCGAACGCGACCAGGCATTGCCGGCAAGGCAGCCGGGACAATCCGGACGGCTGGGGCGGCAATGCCCGCGTATACCCGCTCACGCCTCGTCCCGGTCCAGAAGATCCAACATCAGGCCCACCACCCGCGCCTTGTTGGCCGTGAAGTCCAGGCGGTTCTGGCGCTCCCAGAAGCGCGCCCGGCGGGCCTGCTTGAGCATGGCCAGAAAGACGTTGCGGATTTTGACGTCATCCACGCGGTCCATAAGGCCCACAAAGGCGAAGCCGTTGCGCGGGCGGGCAAAGGTGTGCCGGGCCTCGCGCTCGTGATGGGCCAGAACCATGCCGGGCACGCGCATGTGCGCCAGCTCATAGACCGTGCGCCCGGCCGAACAGATGGCCAGGTCCGCGCCTTCCATCATCCGGCTCATGACGTTGGTGGCCCAGGTGAATTCCACCAAGGGGTTTTCCAACTTGCGCAGATGGGCCTCCATGGCTTCCTTGTGGGCGTAGCCCGGCCCGGCCACCAGGCGGACCGAAATGCCGTAGGCCCGGCAGATGGGTTCGATGATGTCCAGTATCCGGCGCGAGCAGTCCCGCTGGTCCGTGCCGCCGAAGGTGAGCAGCACGGTGCGCACGTCGGGCCGCAGGGGATTGCGCCGTGCGTCCACAAATTCGTCGCGCAGACAGAAATAGTCCGCCCCGCAACGCAGGCGCTCCGTAGTCCGGCCGCTTTCATACAGGGCGTTGACCACCAGGTTGGCCAGAGCCGCGCCCGGCCCCTCGTCCTCGAAGTTGACGCAGCGCGCGCCGCCCGCGCGCAGGCGCTCCATATAGGCCGCGCCCGTGTTCAGAAAGTCGTTGACCACCAGGTCGGGCCGCTGGGCCAGCACCGTGTCGGCCAGATCCTCATGCCCCTGGCGCACGATGCGATAGTCCTTGCGGGCGATGCTTTCCACGGCCAGCTCGCTCTCGCGCGTGCAGACAAAGGTGATCTTGTGGCTGGTAATCTCATGGGCCAGCATGAGCGCGCGGAAGACATGGCCCATGCCGATGGCCGGATAGCCCGCCACCACAAAAACCACATGCCGTCGCCGCAGCAGGCGTTCGCAGATCCACCAGTCCTGATAGCCCTGGATTTCAATGGCCCGCTCATTGAGGAAATAGGGGATCACCTTGTTTGGACGGGGCTCGGGAGCGCGGCCCGGTCCGGATACGACCTGCGGCGTCTCCCGCAGCAGGGCCAGGCGCAAGATGATCAGGGCCCGGCTTTCCACCAGAAACTGCTCCTCGCCGCAGGCGTCCGCCTCGCCCGTGGCGCAATCCAGCAGCCTTTCCAGGCTGTCGCCGCGCACATTCCAGATGCGCTGGCGCACGCTTTTTACCGTGACCAGGCTGTCGGCCCCGGCTTCCAGATATTTCTTCCAGGCGTCCTCCACGTCCACCCAGGTCAGCAGCGGGCAGGAGGCGCGCAGGATGATGCAATGCTCGTAGCGGCGCGCCAGATCGCCCAGCAGGTCGCGCATCTCGGCCACAATATCCAGGCTGGTGAAGCGCAGATCCTTGTTCCAGTGAAAGCCCACGCCCGTCCGCTCGCAGATCAGCGAGATTTCCTGGCTGTCCGTGAGCACCACAATGTCCTCGCCCGGAGCCACGGCGCGCGCCGTGTGAATGGCCCGCTCCATAAGCGTGACCCCGGCCAGCTTTTTGACCAGCTGGTCGGGGATGACCGCGTTTTTCTTGATGGCCGGGATGACGATGCAGCGTTCTTTCACGGCTTCCACTATCTCTGACCCCACCTGAAAAGATGGATTTTGTTCCCTGGCAAGAAAGAGGCTCGGCAAGGCACAGGGATAAAGCATTTCAACGTTGAAATGCTCTAACGCCGGACAGGGTGAGGCGCGCCGCGAAGACCGGCCCGACGGGCGGCCCGTAGGGCCGTGCCTGTAGCCCAAAGGGCATACAGGCATCGAGAGCAACGCGGCGTGGGTTCCGGCAAAGCGACCGAAGGGCTGTAGCCATATGGGGATCGACAGCAGCGGTAACCACGTTTTTTGCCGGAATGACCCCTTTGAAACGTGTAGCGTTTCAAAGGGGATCAGCTCTAGAGCGCAGCCAGCAGGCGGCGCACCAGCTCCAGGTCAGCGGGATAATTGATGTTGAAAAAAGGCAGGGCTTCGCCCTGGCTGTAGGCGATGCGCTCCTGCCGTTCCAAGGGAACGATGCGGCTCAACTTGCGCTCGCCCCGGGCCAGGGCCTTGTCGAACAAGGGCAGCGCCGCCACTTCATAGATGGCCGTGAGCGCCTCGATAAAACCCGTTTCGGTCTGGCAGAATGTTGTGAGCAGACGGTCGGAGGACGCGACATCGCGCGCGGCCAGCAGGCGGCGCAAGGTGGCGTCGTCCATGAAAGGCAGATCGCAGGACAAGGCCAGTACGGCGGCATACCCCTGTTGCGCGGCCCCGCGCAGGGCCGCGTGCACGCCGCTGAACGGGCCCAGGCCCTCCACCTGATCATAAAGACAGTCATAGCCCGGACGCGGGCGTCCCGGACGGCAGGCCACCCAGCATTGGGGTAAAAGCGCGGTCAAAAGGTTGTGCGTGCGGCACAGCAGATCCGGGTGTTCCCGGCCGTGCACCCGCAAGAGGGCCTTTTCCTGCCCCAGGCGGGAAGAAAGTCCTCCGGCCAGCACCACACCGGCCACGTCGCCCCTGGTGGTTTTGGTCATGCCGTCACCCGCCCGGCACTGTCGCAGAACACGGTCAACCGTTCCTCCGCAGGGCGGCAAAAGCCCACCAGAGTTATGTCCTGGGCCATGGCCGCTGTCAGGGCCGCGCCGGTCACCGCGCCCCGGCTGACCAGCAACGCGAAGCCTGCCCGCCGGGCCTTGGCATACAGGCTGCCGGTGATCCGGGCGGAGATAAACAGCGCATACGCGGCGGATTCAAGGTTCTGTCGGGCGCAGAATCCGGCCAGGCGGTCCAGACAATTGTGGCGTCCGATATCTTCGGCCACCCGTACCAGCCCTTTTTCAGGGTGGAACAAGCCCGCACGGTGGAACGAACCCGTGCCGTCCCAGAGACCCGGTTCGGCAAAAAAATCATTCATCCGCGCCAGCAGAGCGGCGGCGCCGAGGCGCGGCGTCGTGGCAGGGGCAGCGGGATCAGCCGAAGAAAGCTCCAAGCACACCCGCAGGCAATGCCGTCCCTCTGGCGTGTCCAGACGCTCCACCCGCCCGGCTCGCAGGGGCACGGGCCTGTCCCCCAAGACATTCCCCTGCCCTCGGTCAGAGCGGGATACCGCCGTTCTGCATGGGGAGCAGTCCAGCAGCACATGCCCCAAGGCCAGATCCTCCAGCTCGTGCGGCCAGGCCCAGAGGTCGGCGCTTCCGCCGGGATGAAGCACGCGTACGGCTTCTTCACGGGCGGCCACCTCAGGCAGATCCTCCCAGCGGCCGCGCCGGAAGCGCCGGGCCCGCACATCCAGAGGGGCCGGGCCGGACGGCCATCCGCCGCGGGCGCTATGCATCAGAAACCCCAGGCCGACGGCGTCGGGCGACTGTAGCCCTCCTGCCGGGCCAGCATGTCCAGCGGCAGCGAAGCCAGATCACTCAGGGCCGCCGGCAGGGCTTCGGCCTGTTCACGCAGATCGGCCAGCTTTATGTAGTTGTTACAGGTCTTGCAGACATGCACTTCAAAGAACGGCAGGCTGTCGGTGGTAAACATGCGTAACTTGTCCTCTCCACGCTCCAGGCAGAAGGGGCATTGCAGTCTGGCCGCTCTGTAGCTCGCGCCGCAGAATGAACAGGTATGCCGGCGCAGGCCTTCCTTGCCGTGCAGTTCGCCCATGAAGGGCGGACGGCCGCAGTGCGGGCAATGCCCGTGTTCCCAGACGCGCCGGTCGTCGCGCGCGGTGGCCAGAGCATCGGTCACGGCGGCCAGTTGCGGAGTCAGGGTGGCCTGGGCCAGAAAATGAATCAGGGCCGGGGCCTGCGGCAGGCGGGCGGCCCAGGCGGAGAAAAAGGCTTCATCGTTTTGCATGAAGGCCGCAAAGGCTTTGGCGGGCAACATCTCATCCGCTGCGGTTTCCCGGCGCAGGGTTTGCACGGCCTCGGCCGGGCTGCCCCGGAGCGAGGCCAGGAGGGTGCAGAGTTCGTCCCAGAGCGGACTGGCCGGAGCAGGGTCATAGGGAAAGTCTGCGGCGGGCAGCCAGGGCGCGCCCTGGGCCCGGGCCTCGGGTCCGGCTACAGCAAGGCGCGCCGCATCCGGCGGGTTCAGGCTGCTGCGAGCCGCCCGTTGCAGACGCAGCGTGCCGCCCACAATTTCCAGCAGGGCTCCGGGCAGCCAGGCCAGGGAAGCAAGACGCTCCAGGCGGCGGCTCAGGGCGGCGTCATCAAGAGAAAAGAGAGTGACCATATATTTCTTCCATAGGCGCTGAGGGTGCCGGGTAAAAGCAGCAGGACCACGGGGGATACAGGGCAATCCCCCGCTCGTGCTATACGACAGAAGCCGGAACCGTGCAACCGCGCGAAAAATTTTACGCGTCGCCTTGGCCGCCTCCTAGGCCCTTTGTCCCGCCCGTATCTGACAATACGTCGGAATTTATAACAGCGGAAGTTGAGAGGCAATCATGAATTTTTTTTCACTATATTGACATGGCAGCAAGGCACATATACCGTTACCATAACGCAGCATACCCCATGATGACTGTCATTTTTATCGCTTAAGGAAGAAGTATATGAGGATGGCGAGAATATTCTGATGGCGTGAGTGCGTTATACACAAATTTTTTATTATGTTTTTTAAAGCATAATAAAATAAAGAATGCCGGACAGCGCATTCCTCTACCAAGGAGAAGAGCATATGCAATTTTCGCGCAGAGGCTTTCTGAAGCTGGGCGCGGGCGCCACCGCCAGTGTGGCCTTCGGCGGTCTGGGCATCAGCCTGACTCCGGTGGCCGCGGCGGCGCAGGACGCCAAGCTGAAATGGACCAGGCAGACCACCTCGGTCTGCTGCTATTGCGCCGTGGGCTGCGGGTTGCTGGTCAGCACCAGCGCCGAAGGGCACCCCGACGGGCCGGGCAAGGCCATCAACGTGGAAGGCAACCCCGACCACCCCATCAATGAAGGCAGCCTGTGCGCCAAGGGCGCGTCCACCTTCCAACTCGCGTCCAATAAAGACCGGCCCCAAAAGCCGCTGTACCGCGCGCCCGGCGCCACGAAATGGAAGGAAGTGGAATGGAGCTGGGCCCTGCCGGAGATCGCCAGGCGCGTCAAAGCCACCCGCGACGCCACCTTTACGGAGAAAAACGCGGCCGGTCAGGTGGTCAACCGCACCGAGGCCATTGCCTCCCTGGGCTCCGCCGCTCTGGACAATGAAGAATGCTGGGCCCTGCAGGCCATGCAGCGCGCCCTGGGCCTGGTGTATATCGAGCACCAGGCGCGTCTCTGACACAGCTCCACAGTCAAGGCTCTGGCAGAGTCTTTCGGACGCGGCGCGATGACGAATCACTGGAACGATATCGCCAACAGTGATTGTGTGTTGATCATGGGCAGCAATGCTGCCGAAAACCATCCCATTTCCTTTAAGTGGGTGCTGCGCGCCAAAGACAAGGGCGCCACGCTCATCCATGTGGACCCGCGCTTCACGCGCACCTCGGGCCTGTGCCACCATCATGTGGGCCTGCGCCCCGGCTCGGACATCGCCTTTCTGGGCGGGATGATCAAATACATCCTCGACAATAAGCTCTATTTCGAGGAATACGTGCGCGAATACACCAACGCCCCTCTGGTGGTGAACAAGAAGTACGGCTTTAAAAACGGCCTGTTCGCGGGCTTTGACGCCAAGAAAGCCGCATACGACAAAAAGGCCTGGGCCTTTGAGCTGGACGACAAGGGCGTGCCCGTGCGTGACGCGAGCTTCAAGAACCCGCGTTGCGTGCTCAATCTGCTGCGCGGCCATTACAAGCGCTACAGCATCGCCGCCGTGGCCAAGGCCACGGGCACTCCGGCCAAGGATCTGGAAACCGTGTACAAGGCCTTTGCCGCCACCGGCAGGCCGGACAAGGCGGGCACCATTCTGTACGCCATGGGCTGGACCCAGCACACCTACGGCGTGCAGAACATCCGCACCATGTCCATGGTCCAGCTGCTGCTGGGCAACATCGGCGTGGCCGGAGGCGGCGTCAACGCCCTGCGCGGCGAATCCAACGTGCAGGGCTCCACGGACCACGGCCTGCTCTCCTCCAGCTTCCCCGGCTATCTGCCCGGCCCCACCAGCGCCCATGCGACCCTGGCGGATTACAACGCGACCACGCCCAAGTCCGCCGACCCCATGAGCGTGAACTGGTGGCAGCACCGGCCCAAGTACATGGCCAGCTTGATCAAGTCTTTCTTCCCGGCGCTTTCGCCCGAGGAGGGCTATGCCCTGCTGCCGCGCGTGGACGCGGGCAAATCCCTGCTGGACTACTACTGGCAGTCCGTCTTCCACAAGATGGGCCAGGGGGAGATCAAGGGCCTGTTCGCCTGGGGTATGAACCCGGCCTGCTCCGGCCCCAACTCCAACAAGCACCGCCAGGCCATGACCAAGCTGGACTGGCTGGTCAACGTCAATCTTTTTGACAATGAAACCGGCTCGTTCTGGCGCGGTCCAGGCATGGATCCCACCCAGATCAAGACCGAGGTCTTCCTGCTGCCCTGCGCCGTTTCCATTGAAAAAGAAGGCTCGGTGAGCAACTCCGGGCGCTGGATCCAGTGGCGCTATGCCGGGCCCACCCCCTGGGGCGAAACCAAGCCCGACGGCGACATCATGCTGGAGCTGATGGAGGAAATCCGCAAGCTCTACCAGCAGGGCGGCGCTTTCCCGGAGCCGGTGCTGCAACTGGGCATCGACGGCTGGAAGGAAGGCCATGCCTTCAGCCCGGCCAAGGTGGCCAAGATCATGAACGGTTACTTCACCCGCGACGTGAAGATCGGCGACAAGGAATACAAAGCCGGAGAGCAGGTGCCCAACTTTGTGGTGCTTCAGGCTGACGGCTCCACGGCCAGCGGCAACTGGCTGCATTCCGGCGCGTGGACCGAAAAGGGCAATCTGATGGCCCGGCAGGAGCACAGCCAGACAGAGGACCAGGCCCGCATCGGCCTGTTCCCCAACTGGTCCTTCTCCTGGCCCGCCAACCGCCGGATCATCTACAACCGTGCCTCGGTGGACAAAAACGGCAAACCCTGGAATCCGGACAAGGCGGTCATCACCTGGGACGGCAAGACCTGGGTAGGCGACATCGTGGACGGCGGCGGCGGTCCGGGGGCCAAGCATCCCTTCATTATGCAGAAGGACGGCTTCGGGGCCATTTACGGGCCGGGCTGCGCCGACGGGCCCTTCCCCGAATATTACGAACCCGCCGAATCTCCCTTCGCCAAGCACGACTTCTCGTCCCAGGCGCGCAGTCCGGTCTATTACAAGGCTCCGGGTGAGCAACTGGCCGTGAATGACAAAAAATACCCCTACATCGGCACCACCTACCGGGTGACCGAGCACTGGCAGACCGGCCTGATGACCCGTCGCGTGCCCTGGCTCACCGAGGCCGAGCCCCAGAATTTCGCGGAGCTGGACCCGGTACTGGCCAAGGCCAAGGGCATCAAAAACGGCGACAAGGTCGTGCTGACCAGCCCCCGGGGCAAGATAGAATGCGTGGCCATGGTCACCCCGCGCCTGAAGCCTTACACCGCCAACGGCAAGACAGTGCACGTCATCGGCACGTCCTGGCACTTCGGCTGGCTGGTTCCGGAAGACGGCGGCGACGCCGCCAACCTGCTCACCGCCATGGTGGGCGACCCGAACACGGGTATTCCGGAAAGCAAGGCCTTTATGGTCAACATTGAAAAGAAGGCGGGCTAGTCATGGGCAAGATGTTCTTTGTGGATTTGACGCGCTGTACAGCCTGCCGTGGCTGTCAGATCGCCTGTAAGCAATGGAAAAACCTGCCCGCTGAAAAAACCCGCAACAGCGGTTCGCACCAGAACCCGCCCGATCTCTCGGGGCAGACCATCAGGGTGGTGCGTTTCAAGGAAACAGCGGACAAGAACGGCAAGGTCAGCTGGAACTTCTTCCCCGAGCAGTGCCGCCACTGCGTGGATGCCCCCTGCAAAGCACAGGCGGATATGGAATCGGAAAGCGCCTTTTTGCACGATGAAGCCACCGGGGCCGTGGTGCCCATGCCGGATTCGGCCAAAGTGGACTTTGAAGGCGTGCGCTCGGCCTGTCCCTATGACATTCCCCGCAAAGACGAGGAAAGCGGCCGGATCACCAAGTGCGACATGTGCTTTGACCGCATTACTCAGGGCATGGTTCCGGCCTGCGTGGCCTCATGCCCCACAGGCTGCATGAACTTCGGCGACGAGGAAGAAATGCAGGCCCTCGCCGGGAAGCGCCTGGAGGAAGTCAAAAAAGACTGGCCCGAGGCCAGCCTGGGGGATGCGGACAGCGTGCGCGTCATCTATCTCTTCAAAGAAGCCCCGGCCGCCTATTTTGAGCATGCCGTGGCCGACGCCTCACGGACCATGCTGGCCAGCACCGAAAAAACGCAGCCCGCCCGGAACATCTCCCGCCGGGACCTGTTCCAGCGCGTGCTGCGCGGCTAGGAGCTGTCTCTAATTGTCCTTTCGCTCTCTGCCAGCGTCAGGCTCGCCCGTGCGACGGTCGAATATGTTTGAATATGCTCCCTCCGCCCAGGATTCGCCTTTCTTGGCAGAGAACGAAAATCCTAATTTAGAAACAGCTCCCAGAGCATCAGCGAATCATTATCGAAAACCGGTGGCCGGGAGCGTTGACAATCAACGCTCCCGGCCTCTCCTTATCCCTGCTTCAGTTCCATGATCAATTGCCGCAGCACTTCTTCCTGCGCCGCAAGGCTTTCCAAAGCCCGCGAAGCCTCGCGCATGGCTTCGGCCACATCGCCGGAAATACCGTTCACCCGGCCCACGGCTCTGGTGATCTCTTCCGAAGCCGAAGACTGCTCTTCAGCGGCCGTGGCTATGGTACGCACCTTGTCCGAAGCCTCAACGGCCATGGAGACGATCTCTTCCAGAGCCGCGCCGGAGCTGTCCGCCAGGGTCGAGGTGCTGACGATCATTGCGACGGTCTGTTCCACATGCCGGATATTGTTGCCTGTGGCCTTTTGAATGTCGCCGATGGCGCTGCCCACTTCCGTGGTGGCGCTCATGGTTTTTTCCGCCAGCTTGCGCACTTCGTCGGCCACCACGGCAAAACCGCGTCCCGCGTCCCCCGCCCGCGCCGCCTCAATGGCGGCGTTCAGAGCCAAAAGATTGGTCTGGTCGGCAATGTCCGAGATAGTGGTCATAATCCGGCTGATGCCCTCGGCCTGCTCGCCGAGCGCTTCCATGGCTTCTTTGAGCACCGAGGCCTGATTACGGGCTTTTTCAATGCCGTTCACGGCGTCACGCACCACACCCGCGCCTTCGTGGGCGCGGCTGCGCATCCTGTCGCTGAACGAAGCCGTTTCAGAAGCATTGCGCGCCACCTCTGAGACCGTGGCGTTCATCTCATCCATGGCGGTAGAGGTTTCGCCCATGCCCGCCGCGGCATCTTCCGCTCCGGCCCCGGCTCCGGCAATGCGACTGCTCAGAATCTCCGATGCCTCGGACACGGCGCGCACAATGTCCTCCATCCGCGCAGCTGCGGACTGGATGCCCTCCCTGCGGGCGCTGTCGGCAGCCTTGCGCGCGGCATGGGCTTCCTCCAAGGCCAGCCGGGCTTCCTCGCCCTTGCGGCGCGCCTGTTCCGACTGTTCGGTCACTTCCGCCAGACGCTGCCGCAGGCTGCCCACCATGCTGCGCAAGGCATCGGCCAGACGGCCGGTTTCATCCCGTGCGTGCAGAGCCAGTTCCTGGTCCAGATTTCCGGCCGCCACTCCCTGAGCGAAGTCCACTGTCGCGCGCAGGGGCTTGGTGATCATACGCGTAATGCCCACAGCCAGCGCGGCGCCCAAAAGCAATACCGCCGCCAGAATAATCAGGCTGTTGCGAACGGTGGATTTCAGATCCTCGTAATTGCTGTTGACAATGCCTTCGGCAATGCGCAAGCCCGTTACCCCGATGTCGTGCGTCAGACGGCTTGTGGCCGCGGCATAGTCTGCCAGCCGCGTCGAAATCTCAGCCTCTTTGCCTTTGGCCGCGAACATTTCGCGCGCGCCGGTCATATATTCGCTCATGCTTTTTTCCGCCCGCGCAAAGGCTTCCTGGCAGGCGGGCTTGACCAGCCTTCCCTTTACTGTCGCGGCAAGCGCGTTCATACGCGTGAAAATTTCTTCCGCCGCGGCAAAAGCCGCCGCATCATTGTTGTATATAACGCCTTTCATCAACAGGCGGATTTCCTGGGTCATGGCGTAAAGACGCGCCGCGTCACGCTGATTGTCGGCATATTGCAGGCTCATGGCCGTATTGCCGGCCTCGACAAACTCGCGGGTGGTTTCCCGGACCAGATCTTCCAGAGCCGTCAGGGATTCCAGAGCCGCCGCGCCGAGCCCCTCCATACGCGCTATGACGGCGCGCGTGTGTTCCCCGGTTTCGATAGTTTCCCGGGTGGATGCTGCCAGAGCTTCAAACGGCGCCGGGAAATCGCGCACGAATTCCACCAAGGGCACATGCGAGGGGTATTTTATGGAATGCTCACGCATTTTTTCAAAGTCGGCCCGCACTTTTTCCAGAGCCTGTAACGCCTCCTGTCCGGCCTGTTCGCTTCCGGGGGCCTCATTGATGCGGGTCAACGCGTCGTTGAGGCTCCAGCCCAGGTTGAGGGCGAATTTGACCTTGGGAATATATTCGGCGGCCACGCGCCGGGAATCATCGGCCGCCCGCCGCATTTCCGCCGAAGAAAGATAGCCCGCCAGACAGGCGAGCAGAAGAAGCAGCGCGAAACCGCTGCCGATTTTTTTGCCTATACTGCTCGTAAACATAAGAACGCCTCGTTATGTGGAGAAACCCGCTTCATTGCGGTATATAGACGCACGGCCGCAACGTCCGCGGCTGTGCGCTGAAGTCCTTCGCAACGGGCCGACCTGAACCACGGGCCCATAAATGCCTCCGGCCCGGAACAGGCAAACGCCTTGCCTTCATATGATCATATTTATTAAAAGATATATATGGGAGATTGCTGGTCGACCCCGGTTATTTTGTCTGTCGGCAATCGTTCCCGGCGGAACTTCATAAGGGTCATCCCAAGTGTTTGATGCGGCTTATTGAACGAGCCGAAACCCCGGTATCCGGGCCGCCCCAGGGGGGTCCGGATACCGGGAAAAGAAGATTATATGAGGAGGGCCGGGAGAAAAGGCAAACAGACAAGAGGCCGGACAGTGGATCAGTGGGGGACAGCGGAGATAGGTCAACGGGGATATGTCAGCGGGTCCGGTCCCATACGTCCCTGCCCGTCCGGTAGTTCCAGGTCATCCAAGGCCGCCACCTGCTCCGAGGTCAGTCGGAAATCAAAAACCTCGCTGTTTTCCCTGATCCGTTCCCGATGGACGGATTTGGGAATGGGCAAAAGACCTTTTTCCAGATGCCAGCGCAGCAGTATCTGAGCCGGTGTTTTGTTGAGCGTGGCGGCCAGTTCCCGCACAACGGGCTGCTCCATGTCCCGTCCCCGGCCCAACGGGCTCCAGGAAACGACCTGGATGCCGCATTGGGCGCAGAAACGGCAGAGCCCCGCCTGGCTGAACAAAGGGTGGACTTCAATCTGGTTGAGCGCAGGCCAGAAACCGAAGGTGTCGCGCATCTCGCTGAGATGCTCGGCCAGAAAATTGGAAACGCCCAAGACGCGGATCTTGCCCTGCTCTTTCTGGCGCAACAACTGCTCAAAAGCGCGCAGCCGCCGGGCGTCGTCCAAGCCCGGCCAGTGCAGCAGACAGCCGTCCAGATAATCCAGGCCCAACAGCTTGAGGCTCTGATCCAGAGCGCGTACCGGCTTGGCAAAGTCCGTGGGCCAGATTTTGGAAAGCACGAACAGCGTTTCGCGCGGTTGGCCGCTCTGCCGCAAGGCTTCGCCCACCGTGTCTTCATTGTTGTAATACACGGCCGTGTCAATATAACGGTAGCCGCAGGCCACGGCCTCCCGCACGGCCAGAGCCAGTTCAGGTCCTGAAGCCTTATAACAGCCGAAACCGAAACCGGGCATCTCCATGCCGTCATTAAGACGCAACAAAGCGGAAATATTTTCAATCATATAAAACTCCCGCCGTACCGGATTGTTCCGGCACGGCCTGCTGTCATTAGAATATTTTAGGTTTGAAATGTGACACAGTTCAAACTCTACGCCGCCCGCATGCCGGGCATGCACGTCTTTTTAGAATACTGTGGGCGAGGCGGCCCGGCAAGCCCCGGCAACGTCGCAGGCCCGTCCGCCGCCTTGACAGCGCCCATTTCGGGTCTTATGAAAGGTAATCTTGTTACTATCTTAACCGTGGAATACCGCCATGTCCGCACATTCCGCCGCGCCGGGCCGCCCGCCTGCCCGTCTGCCCCATATTCTGCTTGTCCTGGCTGTTCTGGCCGGGCTTTTTTTCAGCATGCGGCCCCAACCCGTGCAGGCCGCGCCGCCCCAAGCCTCCGGCCAACCCGCTGAACTGCGCGTGCTGGCGACCACGTTTCCGGTATATCTGTTCACCCGTAATGTGGCCCACAGCCGCCCCTATGTGCGGGTGGAGCTGCTGATTCCGGCTCAGGCCGGTTGCCCCCATGACTACGCCCCCACGCCCCGCGATCTGCAAAAATTGGCGCAGGCCCAGGTGGTGGTAATGAACGGCCTGGGGCTGGAAGAGTTCCTGGCCGCCCCCCTGAAAAAAATCAACGCCAAGGCCACGGTCATTGACAGCAGCAAAGGCATTGATCCTCTGCCCCTGCCGCGCGGCATGTCGCCTCCTCCGCATGCCGGACACGACCACGGCAATGTCAATCCGCACCTTTTTGCCGGACCGCGGCAAGCCGCCGCCATGGTCTATAATATCGCCGCAGGCCTGGCCCGCGTTGATCCTCAAGGGGCGGCGGCCTATCGTGCCGCCGCCGAGGACTATGCCGCGCGCCTGCTTTCCGTGGGCCGCCGTCTTGCCGAGGTGGGGGCCTGCGCCCCGCGCAAGGGCATTGTGCTGCAACACGACGCGCTGGCCTATCTGGTCCATGACGCGGGCCTGGAGGTTATGGACGTGATTCAGGAAAGCGAGGACGTTCAACCCTCGGCGGCCCGGCTCATGGAACTGGTGCGGCGCATCCGCGAAGAAAAACCCGTGCTCATTGCCGGCGAGCCGCAGTATTCAGACAAACCCGCCCAGACCCTGGCGCGCGAAACCGGCGTGCCCGCAGCGCAGCTTGATCCCGTGGCCTCGGGTCCCGCCGATGCGCCCCTGAGCTACTATGAGGCCGTCATGACCGCCAATTGCAAAACCCTTGAGCGTTACTTTGACCCGCGTTGAAGGTTCCGCCCCGGCCATCGTCTTTGAGCATCTGAGCGTACGCCGGGGAAACAATCAGATTCTTGAGGACATCTGCGCCAGCGTGCCGCGCGGCGGCAATACCGTGCTGGTGGGCCCCAACGGCGCGGGCAAGACCACCCTGCTACTCTGCCTCATCGGCGAAGCGCCCTATACCGGGCGCATCCTTCCCGACGGCAGGCGCGGCGCGGCCTGGCCGCGCCTGGCTTATGTGCCCCAGCAATTGCAGATGGACGGCGGCCTGCCGTTGCTGGTCAGCGAATTTCTGTCTCTGGAGCGCCAGCGTAGGCCGCTCTGGCTGGGACTGAAAGCCGGGGCGCGCGCACGGGCTCGCCGCCTGCTGGCTCTGGTACGGGCCGAGCATCTGGAAAACCGCCGCCTGGGCGACCTCTCCGGCGGCGAACTGCGCCGGGTGCTGCTGGCAGCGGCTCTGGGGCATGAGCCGGAGCTGCTGGTGCTGGACGAGCCGGAAGCGGGCGTGGACTTTCAGGGCGAACGCCTGTTCTGGGAAGTGCTGGACACGGCCCGGCGCGAATACGGCTTTACCCAGCTCATGGTCAGCCACAATCTGCCCTTGGCGGCCCATTACGCCACGCATGTGATCTGCCTGAACAAATGTGTGCGCGCCGAGGGTCCGCCGCGCACCACCCTGACCGCCGCCACCTTGCTGAATCTCTTCGGTGTGCCCATCCACCTCTATCCGGACCAGTGCGACGGCGCGGACCCGGCCTGCCCCCAGTGCGGGGCGCTGCACGGGCCGGATCATCTGCCGTCCGATCCGGGACAGCGGCTGAACGTCCTGGCCCCCCTGCCCTGCCGGGGCTGCGCTCTGCACATGCCCCCGGCGGCCACGGCAGCGCCGGACAATCCGGCCGAAGCAGGCAATACCGCCGGGGGAAATCCTCATGCCTG
>ERZ857998.2106-NODE-2106-length-19685-cov-3.576872_pt1 | contig 19685 bp, 18 predicted proteins | sample MGYA00519954_ERZ857998 | MGnify/ENA primary metagenome ERZ857998 (study PRJEB31778, sample SAMEA3449424) | human gut metagenome | biome: human gut; feature: human-associated habitat; material: faeces | place: United Kingdom | collected 2010/2012 ...
CGGTCCGTTCGCACCGTCGGCGCACGCGCGGATGAGCACGGCCTGCGGCTCGTCCGCGTGACCGGTCACGATGTTGAGCATCCAGTGCATCCCGTAGCAGAGGTAGACGTAGATCGTGCCGCCGTCATGGTAGAGCACCTCCGTGCGCCGTGTGCGGCCGCGGCTGGCGTGGCAGGCGGTGTCCTGCTCGCCGCGATAGGCCTCGGCCTCGCTGATGCGCAGGCGCAAAATGCCGTTTTGCGTGCGGTGTGCAATCAGCTTGCCCGGCAGGTCGGGGGCCACCTCCAGCACGTCGCGGGCGAAAAAGTCGCGCGTAAGGCGCAAAAGCTCTCCCATCGAAAAGCTCTCCTTTTCTGGCCCAGAGGGCGGCCTGCAGCACACGGGCGGCCCTCATGCGGCTTTTTATGATACATCATCATACAAAAAAGAAAAAGACTTGTCAAACCTGCGGTATAAAGAAATCCAAAAGCGGTCAAACTGTTGTCACAAGGCAGTTTCTCTTTTTTCGGGGCTGCCGCTTGGAAGGAGTGATTTTGAAATGGCAAGACCCAAAAGGCTTGGCTTTCGCAAAAAGAGCATCCCCATGACGGCGCTGCTCCTGGCGGGGGCCTTTGCGGCGGGCAGCGCCACCTTTTTGGCCGTACACGATTCGGTGGTGCCGGAGGATGCGACGGTGCAGGAGTACAGACTGGAGATGCCCTCCCCTGCAGGCAGCAGCGTGACGGTGCCCGACGGGCAGCAGCCTCAGGAGGAGGCGCAGGAGCAGCAGCCTCAGGAGCAGGCGCAGGAACAGCAGCCTCAGGAGCAGCAGGAGCTGGTCGCGGTTGACCCCGGCACCCCCTCCACACAGCAGGAGCAGCCGGAGCCCGACGAATTGGCGCAGGAGGCTGTGTCGGCCTCGGCCTCGAATGACACCCAGGTCTCGAGGCTCTATGTCAGGCCGGTGGACGGGGAGATTGTCAAGCCCTGGTCGGACGGGGAGCTGGTCTTCAGCGAGACGCTGGGCGACTATCGCGTGCACAACGGCATTGACATTGCGGCCTCGGTGGGCACCAAGGTGCGCGCCATGGCCGACGGCGTGATTGCAGACATCTACGACGACGACCTGCTGGGCCGCGTGGTGGAGATTACCCATGCCGACGGCACGGTGGGCCGCTACTGCAACCTGCAGCAGGCGGGGCTTTCGGGCATCACGGCGGGCGCCTCGGTCAAGATGGGCGACGTCATCGGCGGCGTGGGCGAGAGTGCGCTGGGAGAGAGCGGCGAGCAGCCGCACCTGCATCTGGAAGTGGAGCGGCAGGGGCAGCACATCGACCCGCAGCAGCTTTTTGAGTAAAAAAAGGGCCTTTCGGACAACCTGTCCGAAAGGCCCCCTTTTTTTGCGTTTGCCTGCCGGAGGGCAGGGGATGCCGGCGCTTTTTTACCGGTTCAGGAAGTCCATGGCATATTGGGCATAAAAAGCGGCCGACATGGGCAGGGCGTCTTCATCAATCTGGAAGTTTCCGGCGTGATGGGGAACGTCGCTGCCCTTTTCGGGGTTGCCGATGCCCACAAAGGCGATGAGGGAATCGGGCACCTTTTCCATCATGAAGGAGTAGTCCTCTCCGCCCATCTGGAGCGGGAAGAGCGCCACGGCCTGCTCGCCGAACAGCTTTTTTGCAACGTCTGCCGCAAACTGAGAGGTGGCCTCCGGGTTGACGCAGGGCAGCGTGATGGCGCGCACGTCGACCGCCTCGGCCTCGCAGCGATAGGCTGCCGCCGTGTCGCGGATGACGCGCCACATGACGTCGGGCACCTGACGGAAGATGTCGGGGTCAAAGCAGCGCACGGTGCCCTCAATGGTGGCCTCGCTGGCGATGACGTTCCAGCGCGTGCCGCTCTCAATCCTTCCCACGGTGATGACAAGCGGCGCAAGGGCGGTAAACTCCCTGCTGACCAGCGACTGCAGGTTGAGAACGATGGCGCTGGCCGCAAGGCCGGCATCAACTCCTTCGTGGGGCAGGGCGCCGTGGCCTGGCTTGCCGATGATTTTGTATTTGAAAATGTTGGCTGCCGCCATGCGGGGGCCGGCCTCCACCGAGATGGTGCCGCTTTTGACGCCGCTCCACAGGTGGATGCCCAGCGTGCCGTCCACGCCGTCAAGCAGGCCGGCTTCAATCATGGCAGGAGCGCCCACGGCAATTTCCTCGGCCGGCTGGAAGAGCAGCCGCACGACGCCCGAAAACTGGTCGCGGCACTCGCTGAGAATGCGCGCGGCGCCCAGCAGGGAGGCCGTATGCCCGTCGTGCCCGCAGGCGTGCATGAGGCCGTCAACCTTGGATTTGTAGGGCACGTCGTTGATTTCCTGAACCGACAGGGCGTCCATGTCGGCGCGCAGGGCAACGGTTTTGCCCTTTCCTGTGCCGGTGCCTTCGATGTCGACCGCCACGCCGGTCTTGCAGACGATGTTGGGGGAAAGGCCCATGACCTTGAGCTCCTCGGCCACGCGGCGGGAGGTGTTGTACTCCTCCCCGCTCGCCTCGGGGTTTTGATGGAATTCGCGGCGCAGTGCAATCATGTAGTCCTTGTACTTCTGAGCAAGTGTCACGGTTTTTTCCATTGTGCCGGGCCTCCTTTGAAAAATGTTTTTTGGGCGGCAATAAGCGCAAACGCCCTCACGGTTCAAAACAGCCGGGGGCCTTTGGCTGTGTGCTGCCGACTTTGCCTTGCATTGTAGCATGTGCGGCCGCCGCCTTCAAGGGCAGGGTGCCGCTTTTTTTGAGGTTTTTCATGCGTCTTACTGGGCAGCGCCCCAGTCGATGTCAAGAGGCGTGTGCAGACGCCGGTGCTTGAGCAGGGGAAGCCCGGTTCTCGCGGCAAATTCGCGCACGCAGTCTTTGACCGGCTTTTTCATGTTGTCGTTGTAGACGATGGCGTCCACCCCGCCGCGCACCGTTTCAAGCGCGTGGGACAGAAAATCAAGGCCGCGCTGCCCCGTGTAATCGCCGCCCACAAGCCAGACGGTGGGCAGGAAGTGCCCGATGGAGATGGGCAGCTCCTGCTGAAGCAGGGCTTTTGAGTAGGTGTCGTCAAAATGGATGCCGCCCAGGCACAAAATGACCTTGGGCCTGTCATCCTGGTCAAAGACGCGCAGCAGGGCGTTTGCCAAAACGCCTGCGGCGGCCCTGTTTTTGAGAGTTTCCGGCTCGCTGCCGATTTCAATGTCAAAAATGGGCACGGGGAAGGCCTCAATCAGGGCGGGGTCGCTGCCGTGGATGGCGCCCGACCAGTGGGTGGCCTCGGTGTGGGTGGAGAAGTCGTCAAGCCCGGCGTCCACGCGTCCGCGCTCGATGGCGACGGCGAGATTTCTCAAAAAAACGGGGTCGCTTGGCGCAAAGTGGCCGGTTGTCACGTTGCCGATGGTGTGCACCGTGAGCACCTTGTCGGGGGCGTTGGCCCCTCCGTGCCAGTTGATGTAGCCGGCCACGTCGTAGTCTGCGAAGTTTTTGTTTGCCATGGGCAGATAGGTCTCGTAGCGGTGGCTGAAATAGTAGGCGCAGCTGACAAAGTCAAAGCGGTTGCCGGCGGCGTCGGTAAAGGTGTAGGCGGGCATGCCGTCCACCACAAGGCCGCTTTCGGAAAGGGGAAGCGTGTCTTTGAGCGCCGCGAGCACGCCTGAGGCCACCTCGTCAAGCGAGGGGTCGGGACAAAAGAAATAGACGGCTTTTTTCATGTCTCATCACTCCTTTTCCACTGTTTTGACAGTATATCACACCGCAGCGCGGTTGTAAAAGGGGGGTCAAAGTGGTATACTGATTCCAGATTGTACCGAAACAACCTGCACGGGTCGGAGGCGATATCGGGCCCTTCTGACGTGTGGTTTGAATGCAAGAAGGAGGAAATATTTTGGAACAGCAACAGCCAAACTGGCAGGATATTTTTAGAGGTATGCGCACGCCGCGTCCGCCGCGTGCGTCAAAGCCCGCAAGGCAGGTGCGCCACGGCGAGCTCAAGGCGGCCCTGATTGCGCTGCTGTTTGCCCTGGGCCTGTTTTACGTTTCGCTGCCCGCCATCAACCTGCATGCCGAGGAGTTTTACTCCTACATCGGCATGGTGCTTTTTGTCTACACGCTGGTGAGAATCCCGCTCGTGGTGCGCAGCAGATGGCACCGTGTGGAGGAGCAGGGCTCGGTCAAGGGAAAAGTCCGGGCAACGCTGCCCCTGCTTTTCCCCATGTATATCCTGGCCGTCCTCATCGTGATTGCGGGCGTTGGCTCGCTGCTGGGGGCACCTATCCTGCGCGCTTCGGACTACAGCTCCCTCATCACGGTGGAGGAGGGGGAGTTTACGCAGGACGTGGGCGCCGTGACCTATGACCAGATCCCTTTGCTGGACAAGGACAGCGCCGAAAAGCTGGGCGACCGCAAGCTGGGCACCCTGGCCGACATGGTCAGCCAGTTTGAGGTGGCCGACGACTACACCCAAATCAACTACCTTGGACGCCCCGTGCGTGTGACGCCCCTGCTCTACGGCGACATGTTCAAGTGGCTCAACAACCGTTCCGACGGTCTGCCGGCCTATCTGCGCATCGACATGATTACGCAGGAGGTGGAGGTGGTACGCCTGTCCGACCTGGGGGAGGGCGGCATCAAGTATTCGGAGAGCGAGCCCTTTTTCCGCAACGTCTACCGCACGCTGCGCTTTCAGTATCCCACCTACCTCTTCGGGCAGGTCAGCTTTGAGATTGACGAAAACGGCATCCCCTACTGGGTGGCCTCCCGCGTGGTCAAGCGCATCGGCCTCTTCGGAGGGGAGGATGTGGAAGGTGCCGTGCTGCTCAACGCCATCACGGGGGAGAGCGAATACTACCCCGTGGCGGAAGTCCCCTCCTGGGTGGACAACGTCTACAGCCCCGAGCTGCTGATTGAGCAGTATGACTACTACGGCAAATATTCCGGCGGCTTTTGGAATGCGACCTTCGGCCAGCGCAACGTGGTGATGACCACAGACGGCTATAACTACCTGGCCATCAACGACGACGTGTATATGTATACCGGCGTCACCTCCGTGGGGCGCGACGAGTCCAACGTGGGCTTTATCCTGAGCAACCAGCGCACCAAGGAGACAAAGTTTTATCCCATCGCCGGCGCCGAGGAATACTCCGCCATGCGCTCGGCCGAGGGCGAGGTGCAGCATCTGGAGTATACCGCAACCTTCCCCCTGCTGCTCAACATCGGCAATCAGCCGACCTATGTGATCGCCCTCAAGGATGAGGCGGGCCTTGTCAAGATGTATGCCATGGTCAACGTCAGCCGCTATCAGATTGTGGGGGCAGGCTCCTCCATTGCCGAAACCGAGCAGAATTACCTGCGGCTGCTCAAGGACAACAACCTCTATGACGGCGAGGTCGACACCCTGCCGCCCTCCGACGGGGAGCAGGCCGAGACCGAGGTGACGTCGGGCGTCATCGCAGATATCCGCTCCGCCGTGCTCGAGGGCACCACCATGTACTACCTGCGCCTCGAGCAGGGGGAGACCTACTATGTGGTGTCCGCGGCGCGCAACCCCTATGTGATTTTGCTCAACGTCGGCGACGAGGTCGAAATCACCCACGAAAAAGACGCGGCCATGCCAAACGTGACCTCCATTGAAAAAATCTCATAACGCCTGAGCGTTCAAACCATCTCCTCCAAGCAGGGAGCGCCTGGCCGCCGGGCAGGAGGGGAAAAGGCGCTGGCCCAAAGACGGAACAAAACAATCGGGAGCGATGCCGGCAAGAGGGCATCGCTCCCGATTTGTGCAAAAGGGCCGCCAGGCGGCTGTCAGGCAAAAAACAAGGAGACGGCGCAGTATACCAGAAGCAGCGCCATCACGGTGTTGACCGTCTTGGCGTGTGAGGAAAAGAGCCACCGGAACACCGAACCAAAGGCCGACCAGCACAGGGTAAAGAAAAACCCGATGAAGGCGAGCAGAAGGGCAAATCCCGTCAGGGCCAGAGGTTGTCCCTGATAATATGGGAGGATATAGGCCTCCATGGACATGATGCAGTAGATGTAAATTTTGGGATTGATGAATTGCAGGAGCAGACCGGAGACAAACCCGTCGTGGGAATGGTTTTCCTCAAGGCTGTCGCCGCTGCGGAAGGTCTCCCATGCAAGGTACAGCATATATCCCGCGCCGACAATCAGCATGGGCATTTTGATTTTTGGAATCAGAGCCGACAGCATGCTGCAAAAGGCCGTGCACAGCAGCATCACAATGGAAAAGCCGACGCCGATGCCGAAGTTGAAGGGGAGTGCGGCAAAAAAGCCCTTTCGGCTTCCGTTGGACATGGACATGATGTTGTTCGGGCCGGGCGTTACTGCCGTCACCACCGCATAGGTTAAAAACGAAAACCAACTGAACACAATTGACAGCCTCCTGTTTGGATGATAAGATAAAGTTGAAAATTCCGATATATCGGATTTCTTGTATATAATACTATAAATACAATATATTGTCAACGCCTTTTGGAGGAAACGGGATATGGATGTGACAAATGTTGTTGCCGGCAACATCAGGGCCATTCGGGAGCAAAAAAAGCTGACCCTGGATGCCGCCTCGGCGCTGACCGGCGTTTCCAGAAGCATGCTTGCCCAGATAGAGAAGGGCGATGTCAACCCGACCATTTCGGTTTTGTGGAAAATTGCAAACGGCTATAAGGTTTCCTTTACGTCGCTGCTGGAAAAAAAGAAGGATGAGGTCAGGGTTATCCGGCAGGTGGAACAGACGCCATTGGAAGAGGACGGGGGAAGGTATCTGAACTATCCCATTTTTGCCTTTGACGAAACGACGCTGTTTGAAACCTACCGCATTGTGATAAAGCCCTCGGGGACGCTGTCGGCACAGCCGCACCTGAAGGGCTCGGAAGAGTATATCACGGTGTTTGCCGGAGAGGTTGAAATCGAGGTTGCGGGGGAGAGGTTTTTTCTTTCCAAGGGGGATTCCATTCGTTTTTTGGCCGATGTGCCGCACGCCTATCGCAACGCAGGCGCCGACACCGCCGAGCTCAGCATGCTGATTTTTTACCGCAAGGGGTGAAATGAGGCGCGGCAAAATGAAGAAGAGCGGGCCGCCGCATGGTTTTACAGCAAATGGGGTGTGCCGCAGGAGGCGCCTGTCTGGGCGGGAATTTTCCGGCCTGCGGGCGCTCTTTTTGTCTGCCGCAGGCAGAGCGGGGCGCTTTTGAAGGAAAAGGGCAAAAAGCGGCGGCCCTGCGGCCTGCGGGCCCCGGTCCTGACGCCTCTTGTCAAGTTTGGCGGGGAGGTGTATACTGACCTTACAACATCTGTCAGGGGGGCGGGATTTTTTGTATCGGATTTTGAAAAAGCGCATGCTCAATCCCAGTGTGGTGCTCTTGGAAATCGAGGCCCCGGCCATTGCCAAAAAGGCGCAGCCGGGACAGTTTATTATCCTGCGCGTCAACGAGCAAGGGGAGCGCATCCCGCTCACCATTGCCGATTTTGACAGGCAGCGCGGCAGCGTGACCGTTATCGCGCAGACGGTGGGGGCCACCACCGAGCTGCTGGCCGCCAAGCAGGAAGGGGAATTTATTGCCGATTTTGTCGGCCCGCTTGGGGTGCCCACGCACACCGAAGGGCTCAAAAAGGTGGCTGTCGTGGGGGGCGGCGTGGGCTGCGCCATCGCCTACCCGGTGGCCAAAAAGCTGCATGAGCTGGGCTGCGAGGTGCACAGCATTGTGGGCTTTCGCAGCAGGGGCCTTGTGATTTTGGAAGATGAGTTTCGTGCGGTGAGCGACGTCTATCGCCTGGTGAGCGACGACGGGACCACCGGCGTCAAGGGTATGGTGACCGATGCGCTCAAGGAGCTGCTCGACGAGGGCCATGTCTATGACGAGGTGTTGGCCATCGGGCCTTTAGTCATGATGAAATTTGTGTGCCAGCTCACCGAGGCTTACGGCGTCAAGACGGTGGTGTCCATGAACCCCATCATGATTGACGGCACCGGCATGTGCGGCGGCTGCCGCCTGACGGTGGGCGGAAAGACCAAGTTTGCCTGTGTGGACGGCCCCGAGTTTGACGGGCACCAGGTCGATTTTGACGAGGCCATCGACCGGGCGGCGACCTATTGTGAATTTGAGCAGCGTGCCCATGAGGAGACCTGCCGTCTGCTGAGGGGAGGGGAATAACATGCCCAACATGAGTCAGAAGAAAAATCCCATGCCGGTGCAGGACGCCAAGCTGCGCGCGACCAACTTTGAAGAGGTGGCGCTGGGGTATTCGCCCGAGCAGGCCAGGGACGAGGCGCTGCGCTGCCTCAACTGCAAGAACAAGCCCTGCGTGAGCGGCTGCCCCGTGGCGGTGGATATCCCCGCCTTTCTGGCAAAGGTGGCGGCCGGGGACGACGAGGGCGCCTATGACATTATTTCGGCGTCGAGCAGCCTGCCCGCCGTGTGCGGCAGGGTGTGCCCGCAGGAAAACCAGTGCGAGAAGTACTGCACGCGCGGCAACAAGGGGGAGCCGGTTGCCATCGGGCGGGTGGAGCGGTATGTTGCCGACCGCCATCTCGCCGGCGACGCCGGCGCCGAGGAGCCTGTGACGCCCAACGGGCATCGCGTTGCCATTGTGGGAGCGGGCCCGGCGGGGCTGACCTGTGCGGGCGATTTGGCGCGCCTTGGCTATGCGGTGACGATTTTTGAGGCGCTGCATGTGGCGGGCGGCGTGCTGGTTTACGGCATCCCCGAGTTCCGCCTGCCCAAGCGCATCGTGGCGCGTGAAATCGAAGGGCTCAAGGCCATGGGGGTTGACATTCAGACCAACATGGTCATCGGAAAGGTGCTCTCGGTTGACGAGCTTTTTGAAGAGGGCTTTGAGGCCGTTTTCCTGGGCTCGGGCTCGGGCCTGCCAAGCTTTATGGGAATCCCGGGGGAAAATCTCAGGGGGGTCTTTTCTGCCAACGAGTTTTTGACCCGAATCAATCTGATGAAGGCCTATCAGCCGGGGGCTGCCACGCCCATTTACCGGGGCAGCCAGGTGGTTGTGGTGGGCGGCGGAAACGTGGCCATGGACGCCGTGCGCTGCGCCTCGGTGCAGACCAGGTCAGCATCGTTTACCGGCGCTCTCACCAGGAGCTGCCGGCGCGCGCCGAGGAGATTGAGCACGCAAAGGAAGAGGGCGTTGTCTTCCGCCTGCTGAGCAATCCCGTGCGCATTTTGGGCGACGACAAGCACTGCGTGACCGGGGTGCGCTGCGTGGAGATGGAGCTGGGAGAGCCCGACGAGTCGGGCCGCCGCCGTCCCATGGAAAAGCGCGACAGCGAGTTTACCATTGATGCCGACTGCGTCATCATGGCCATCGGCACGTCGCCGAACCCTCTGCTGCGCACCACCACGCCGGGCCTGGAGAGCAACCGCCGGGGCGGGCTGATTGTGGAGGAGGAGACCGGACTGACCACAAAGGAAATGGTCTATGCCGGAGGCGACGTTGTCACGGGCTCGGCCACGGTGATCATGGCAATGGGCGCCGGCAAGAAGGCGGCAGCCGCCATCCACAAGGCATTGTCGGAGAAAAAGGCATAGGAAGCGCCAAAGGGGCTCCTGCCGGACACAGTGAGAAAATTCAAATGACAAAGGGGAGAGCACGGGCTTACCTGTGCTCTCCCCTTTTGGGAAACGGGGGATGTGAGCGCCGGCCCCCCGGGAGTCCCGGGGGGCCGGCGCAGCAGGGTGCGGGCTTATTTTGTAAAAATTCCCGCCTTGGAGTGCTCGATGCTCCTGTAGTAGTCTCCGATGCTTCCCGGATAGGCGGCGGCCGAAACGTCGGCCCCGCTCTGCTGGAAGGCAGAGGCATAGACAAGCCCGGCTGCGGCTGCCTCGGCCAGCACGTCCTCCGCCACGTCGAAGTATTCATTGTGGTGCTCGGCCGTGGTGCCCAGCGCCTCGCTGCGCATCCCCAGGCAGGTGAAGGCGGAGGGCCAGAGCGCCGCCGTCAGGGCAAAGGTTTCGCTGCCCATCTGCATTTCGGCGTCCAGGATGCAGTCCTGCCCAAACGCCTCACGATAGGCCTCGCGCGCGATGCCTGCGCACACGGGATTGTTGACAAGCCCGGAGGAGGGGGCGTGCAGGTTGTGCTCCACCGTGCAGTGATACAGGGGGGCCGTGGTCTCCAGCAGGCGGCGGAATTCCTCAATTAGGCGAAGGGCGTCTTCGCGGTCAAAGTAGCGCAGCGTGCCCTTGAAGGTGAGCTCCCCGGGGATGATGTTGCCCACCGTGCCGGCCTGCAGGCAGCCAAGGGAGAGCGTGAGAGGCTTGAAGGGGCTGCTGTATTTCATCTTGAGCATGGAAATGCCGGTGTAGATGGCATGGAAGCAGTCGATGGGGCTGAAGCTGAGGTCGGGGCGCGAGCCGTGGCCGCCCTTGCCGCGAAGCGTGACCGTGAAAAAGAGCGAGCCGGCCAGGGCGTAGCTGTCATACACAACGAATTTCCCGTGTTCAAAATTGGTGAAGAGGTGAAGCCCCCAGGCGCTGTCGATATGGATGTTGTGCTCTTCGATATACTTGTGGAGGTAGACGACGTTTTCGGTGGCCTCCTCGCCGCGCTCAAACATGAGGATGATGCGGCCCTTGTTGACTTCGGGATGCTGCGACAGCACCTTGGCGGCGCCCAGCAGGGCCGCCGTGTGCCCGTCGTGCCCGCAGGCGTGCATCACGCCGGGCACTTCGCTGATGACGGCGCGCTCCCCCTTGCTGTTGCAGGCGTTTTCCTGCATGGGGAGGGCATCAATGTCGGCGCGCAGCAGCACGGTGGGGCCGGCTGCCTCGTCTCCGAAGAAGGCCAGCACGCCGCCCTGCGGCACGTTGACATGCGCAGCGCCCATTTTGGAAAGCTCTTCGCAGATGCGCGTCACCGTGCGCTCCTCCTTGCCCGAGAGCTCAGGGTGGCGGTGGAATTCGCGGCGCATGGAAATGATGTACTGCTCATTGGCTTTTGCAAAATCAAAAATGCTCATGCGGAAGACTCCTTTCTCTGTTGAGGTAAAAGCGGCGGGTTTTCTTTATTTTATCAAATTTTCATATTTTTGTAAATGAGGCGGGCGCAGAAAACGCGGAGTGTGCATGGGGAAGCGGGGAGAAAAAGAGTCCTGCGGCGGGGCGGCGCAGCCACCGCAGGGAGTATACAAAAAAGCTTCATTTTTTGAGAGAACACCTTGCTCTCGTCGTCATTTTCATGGTATAATTACTAAATCTCTGAACTTCCCCATAAAAAAAGAAACACGATTTGACAGGGAGAGGATTTTTACACATGTATGACTGCACATTGGCAAAGCGAATCGTGGTCAAGGTGGGCACGTCCACGCTGACGCACGAGAACGGCAAGGCAAATCTGCGCCGGATGGAGGAGCTGTGCAAGGTGCTCAGCGACCTGCGCAACTCCGGGAAGGAAATGATTTTGGTCACGTCGGGTGCCATCGGCATGGGCGTGGGCAAACTGGGGCTCAAGGCCCGACCTACCCAGACGCAGATGAAGCAGGCCGTTGCCGCCGTGGGCCAGTGTGAGCTCATGTTTATGTATGACAAGCTCTTCGGGGAATACGGCAGCACGGTGGCGCAGATTCTGCTGACCGGCGACGTGATTTCAAACCCCATCAGCAGGGGCAATGTGGAAAACACCTTTGAGGCGCTGCTTGACATGGGCATTATCCCGGTGGTCAACGAGAACGACACCGTGGCGGTCGACGAGCTGGAGGGCCAGCGCATTGGCGACAACGACAATTTGTCGTCCATTGTGGCCCAGATTGTGAAGGCCGATTTGCTGGTGATTTTGACCGATATCGACGCCCTGTATGACGCCGATCCGCGCACGTACCCGCAGGCAAAGCGCATCCCCTATGTGGAGAAGGTGACGCCCGAAATTTTCGCCCTGGCGGGCGACGCGGGCAGCGAGCGCGGGACGGGCGGTATGGTGACAAAGCTTCAGGCGGCGCAGCGCGCAGGAGAGGCCGGCATTGCCTGCTGCATCATGTGCGGGGACAATCCGTCGTCGCTGTATACCCTTTTGGACGGAAAGAGCATCGGAACGTTGTTTGGCTGAGAGAGGAGACGGAATATGAAGAATCTGGAGCAGCAGGGGGAAGCCGCCCGACGCGCGGCGCGGGTGATGATGACGGCTTCCACCGGGCAGAAAAATGAGGCGCTTGCCGGCATGGCGCAGGCCCTTTTGGACGGGTGTGCAGACATTCTTGCGGCAAACCGGGAGGATTTGGAGGCCGCAAGGCAGGGGGGCATGAGCGAGGCCATGCTCGACCGTCTGGCCCTGAGCGAAAAGCGCGTGCAGGACATGGCGGAGGGCATCCGCCAGGTGCAGGCGTTGCCCGACCCCGTGGGGGAGATTGTGGAGGGGTCTGTGCGGCCCAACGGCCTGCAGGTGCAGAAGGTGCGGGTGCCGCTCGGCGTCATCGGCATGATTTACGAGGCAAGGCCCAATGTGACAAGCGACGCTGCGGCGCTGTGCCTCAAGGCGGGCAATGTGGTGATTTTGCGGGGCGGAAAGGAGGCCATCCGTTCCAACACGGCCATCGTAAGCGCGCTGTCCCGGGGCCTGGAAAAGGCGGGGCTTCCCGCAGAGTGCGTCCAGCTGGTGGGCGACACCTCGCGCGAGAGCGCAACGGCCATGATGCGAATGAGCGGCGTGCTGGATGTGCTCATCCCGAGAGGCGGCGCCGGCCTGATCAAGAGCGTGGTGGAGAATTCCCGCGTGCCGGTCATCGAGACGGGCGTTGGCAACTGCCATATCTTTGTCGACGAGACGGCCGATTTGAAGCAGGCGACCGACATTGTTTTTAACGCCAAGACCTCCCGCCCGTCGGTCTGCAATGCCGCCGAGACGCTGCTGGTGCACGAGGCCATTGCGCAGCAGGCCCTGCCGCAGATTGCCGCAAGGCTGGCCGAGAAAAATGTGGAGCTGCGCGGCTGCCCGCGCACCTGTGAAATTCTCAGCCAGGCTGTCCCTGCCGTGGAGAGCGACTGGAGAGACGAGTTTTTGGACTATATCCTAGCCGTCAGGGTGGTGCGCGACCTCGACGAGGCGCTTGCCCACATTGCGCGCTACTCCACCGGCCACAGCGAGGCCATCGTGACAAGGGATTATGAAAACGCCATGCGCTTTACGCGCGAGGTGGACAGTGCCGCCGTCTATGTCAACGCCTCCACGCGGTTTACCGATGGCGGGGAGCTGGGCCTTGGCGCCGAAATCGGCATCTCCACCCAAAAGCTGCATGCCAGAGGCCCCATGGGGGTTTTGACGCTGACGTCCACCAAGCATGTGATTTTGGGCAACGGGCAGATTCGCTGAGCCCTTGAGAGGCGCCGGCGGGAGGAAAAAGCACCGTCAAAACAAAGCAGAAAAGAAGGCCCTGCAAAAGCATTTGCTTTTGCAGGGCCTTCTTGTTTGCCTTATTTTTTGGAAAAAGAAAGGCGGAATGACGTGCAAGGCGGGAAAAATTCAGGATGGCTTTGTCGCCTTTTTGCAGGCGGAGGCTGCGGCGTGGCAAGAGCAGCCGCCTTCCCCCTGCGCCGGGCGGCGGCGACATTTGCTGCAGCTGCTGCAGCAGGAAGAGCTGCCGGCCGCGCGCAGCGCGCCGTATACACACAGCCCCAAAAGGGCCAAAAGCACATAGTCAGCAAGGGACATGGAGGGGCCTCCTTTCGGGCACAGGATGGTTTGTCGGGGAGAGTGGGGCAACAGGAGGGTCATCCCAGCCCCAGAACCCGCCCGAGCTGGTAGACCAGCAGGGCCATGACCCAGGCCACTGCCGTTTGCTGAACCATCAGCGAAAGCGCGGCACGCCAGCCGCCCAGCTCGCGCTTGACGGCCGCCATGGCGGCCACACAGGGCATGTAGAGCAGCGTGAAGACCAGGAAGGAGGTAGCCTGAAGCGGCGTAAAGAGCTGCTGCAGCAAAAGGGTCAGCTCCGCGCCCTCCCCGGCGCCCAGCAGAACCGACAGGGTGGAGACCACGGCCTCCTTGGCCGACAGGCCCGTGACAAGGGCCGTGGCGGCCCGCCAGTCGGAAAAGCCAAGCGGGATGAAGACGGGGGCCAGGGTGCGGCCGATGGAGGCCAGCATGCTCTGCCCGCTGTCGCTCACGGGGTTGAAGCCAAAGTCAAAGGACTGCAGCACCCAGACCACCAGGGATGCCAGGAAGATGATAGTGAAGGCCTTGATAAGAAAATCCTTGGCCTTTTCCCACATGTGCAGCAGCACGCTTTTGGGAGAGGGCAGGCGGTAGGCCGGCAGTTCCATGACAAAGGGGATGGGGCTGCCCGAAAAAACGGTGCGCTTGAGCAGCAGCCCATACAGCACGCCGACAAACATGCCGCCAAAGTAGAGCGCCATCATCACAAGGGCCCTGTGCTCGGGGAAAAAGGCCAGGGTGAAGACGCTGTAAATGGGCAGCTTTGCCGAGCAGGACATGAAGGGGGTCAGGCGGATGGTCATTTTGCGGTCGCGCTCACTGGCCAGGGTGCGGGTTGCCATGATGGCCGGCACGCTGCACCCGAAGCCGATGAGCAGAGGCACAAAGGAGCGGCCCGACAGGCCGATGCGGCGCAGCAGGCGGTCGGTGACAAAGGCGACGCGCGCCATATAGCCGCTGTCTTCCAGCAGGGACAAAAAGAAAAAGAGCGTGACAATGGTGGGCAAAAAGGAGAGCACGCTTGAGATGCCGGCAAAGGCGCCGTCAAGCACCAGGGACTGCAGCGTGGGGTTGATGCCCAGATCGCGCAGGGCGCCTGCCAGCCCCGTGGAAATCACCGAGAGCAGGGCCTCCATGATGGAGTTGAGAAAGGGGCCGATGACGCCGAAGGTCAGAAAGAAAACGGTGAGCATGATGCCCACAAAGACCGGAATAGCCCAGATTTTATGGGTGAGCAGCTTGTCGATTTCGACCGAGCGCCGCTGCTCCTTGGTGTCGCCGGGGCGCACCACCGTCTTGGCGCACAGCCCTTCGATAAAGGTGTAGCGCATGTCGGCCATGGCCGCCTCGCAGTCCATGCCGTGGGAGTTTTCCATCTCCTCGACCACCAGCGCAAGAAGCTGGCGCTCGTTTTGCGTCAGCCCCAGCGTGTCGGCCATGAGCGAGTCGCCCTCGGCCAGCTTGGAGGCGGCAAAGCGAACCGGAACGCCGGCCAGCTCGGCCTTTTGCTCAATGAGGTGGGAGATGGAGTGGATGGCGCGGTGAACGTCTCCCGCGCAAAAGTCGATGCGCCGGGGGAGCTGCTTCTCCTGCGCCGCGCGCACCGCGCGCGCACACAGCTCCTCCACCCCCTCGCCCCGCGAGGCCGAAATGGGCACAACCGGGATGCCGAGCTCCTGCTCCATGGCGGCCACGTCGATGGTACCGCCGTTTTCGCGCACCTCGTCCATCATGTTGAGGGCCAAAACGGTGGGAATGCGCAGCTCCAGCAGCTGCAGCGTGAGGTAGAGGTTGCGCTCGAGCGTGGTCGCGTCGACAATATTGATGACGCCCGCCGGATGCTCATGCAGCAAAAAGTCCCGCGACACCACCTCCTCGGAGGTGTAGGGGGACAGTGAATAAATCCCGGGCAAATCCACCACCGTCACCCCCGGATGGGAGCGGACGGAGCCCTCCTTTTTGTCCACCGTGACGCCGGGGAAGTTGCCCACATGCTGATTGCTGCCGGTGAGCTGGTTAAACAGGGTGGTTTTTCCGCAGTTGGGATTTCCTATCAGGGCAAGCGTGAGATTCATGAGGGCTGCACCTCGATACTTTTGGCGTCTTCCCGGCGCAGCGTCAGCGTGTAGCCGCGCAGCGTCAGCTCAATGGGGTCACCCATTGGTGCAATTTTACGCACCGAGACCAGCACCTTCGGGGTCAGCCCCATGTCGAGCAGGCGCTTGCGCAAAGCGCCCTGTCCCCCTACAGAGGTCACAATGCCGCTGTGTCCCACGGCCAACTGATCCAGTGTCATAAGAAGCCTCTCTTTCCCTCGTGCCCGGAGATGGAAGCCATCCGCAAAAGCGGTCGGCAGAGTAGTTAATCTACGCTAACAAGGATAGCATGCACCTTTCGGGAAGTCAAGCGAATTTGGTTGACGGACAGGAAAAATATCGGTATCATGGGAGAAAACGGGGATTTCCTGCCTGCCGGGAAGGCACTTTTCCGTGGAGTGAGCCGGCAACCCTTTTCCGGGAGGGCGAAAAGGCGGGGATTCTAGCGAAAGACGAAGGAAGGAAGTGACACTGTGAAGAGCTATCGACGCGCAGACGAGGGGCTTGGGTTTTTGCTGCGCTATGAAAACGTGGCCTGGTATGAGAGGGGGGCGGTGTCCATTCTCGACCGCCGCATCTACCCCATCCGATGCGAGTTTGTCACCTGCCGCAGCCATACGGAGGTGGCCCAGGCCATTGCCGACATGGTGACGCAGTCGGCGGGCCCTTACACGGCGGCATCCATGGGCATGGCGCTGGCCGCCTGGGAGGGGAGGGACAGGGCCGATTTGCCGGACTATCTTCGCAAGGCGGCCCACACGCTTTCGCACGCCCGTCCCACCACCGTGGCGCGCATGGAGGCCATCACCGAGGGCTGCCTGAAGGCCGGGCTGGAGGCGCTGGCCTGCGGACAGCCTGCCGACGAGGCCATTTTCCGCTATGCCCTGGGGCTGCTGGAATATCGCTACACCCGCCTCTCCCACACGGCCGTGACGCTGGTCGACCACTTCCCCAGGCAGGGGACGGTCATGACCCAGTGCTTTGCCGAGACCATCGTGGGCACCATGCTGCGGGAGGCGGCCGAAAGAGGCTACGACATCAAACTCATCTGCCCCGAAACGCGCCCCTATCTGCAGGGTGCGCGGCTGACGGCGTCGGTCGCCTGCGACCAGGGCGTCGACGTCACCGTGATCACCGACAACATGCCGGGCTATGTCATGAAGGAGAAAAAGGTCGACCTCTTCACCTCGGCTGCCGATGCCATCTGTATGGACGGGCACATCGTCAACAAGGTCGGCACCTTTCAGATTGCCCTTTGCGCCCACTACCACGGCATTCCCTACTTTGTCACCGGGGCGCCGGACAAAAAGCACGAGACGGTGGAGGGTGTCGTCATCGAGCAGCGCGACGGGGAGCTGGTCATGGAGGCGCTGGGAGTGCGCACCACCAAGCCAGGCGTCAAGGGCTTTTACCCCGCCTTTGACATCACCCCGCCCACCCTGGTGTCGGGGGTTGCCACCGACAAGGGCATGTTTTCGCCCTATGACCTGGCCCGCTATTATGAGGGCGGCGGGGAAAGCGGCCTTTACGCCACGGCAAACGCCTGAGCAAAGGAGCCGCGTTGCCGGAAAGACCCTGCAAAGGGGAAAAAGAAAGGAGACAAAGGGAAGATGAAACAGGAGTTTTGGAAAACGTCGTTTGAAATTTTTGATAGGGACTGGGCACTGCTGACGGCCGGGGAGAAGGGCGGCTTCAACTCCATGACCGTCTCCTGGGGCGGCCTTGGGACGCTGTGGAACAAGCCGGTGGCAACGGTGTATGTCAAGCCGGTGCGCCATACGCACGGCTTCATGGAGCAAAGCGAGTATTTCACGCTGGGCTTTTACGAAGACGCCCACCGGGAGGTGCTGGAGCGGGTGTATGGCAGCCTGTCCGGCAGGGATGTCGATAAGACGGCGCTGTCCGGGTTTACGCCGGTGTTCGGGGAGGGCTTTGTCACCTACCGGCAGGCATGGGTCACGCTGGTGTGCAAAAAAATCTATCGGCAGGACATGCGGGCAGACGGCATGCCCGATGGCATAAGAGAGGAATACTACAAGGATGAGGCGCCCCACACCGTCTACTGGGGTGAGGTTGTGCAGGTGCTTGGGGCAGAATAAATAGGGTATTTTTGGGGAACCCCGCTTTAGCGCGCCGTTGCGCGCAGGGGAGCCTTCCAAAACGAAAGGTTTGCCCCTTTCTTGCGTGGTCAGCAGGGGAAAAGGAGAAAAAAGCATGAAAAAATGCCGCATCACCGTGATGCGCATCACGCAGTATGAAGACCTGATGGCGCAATACGAAAATCCCATCGACCATGCCTGTGCCATGCAGGTGGGGCAGGTTTTTGTTGCGCAGGGCTGGCAAAAGCCAGAGGGCTTTTGCCAGAGTGCGTGGGACACGCTCTCCCCCTTTGTGCTGGCGCTCAGCCACGGGGCGCAGGACTTTTACGAGGGCTGGATGAAAAATCCGAAATCCGCCATGCTCTCCTGCAACGACGGGTTTCGTCCGGTGAGCTTCCTGGTGGAGGCTCTGGACGAGCAGGCAGAAGAGCAGGCACAGGAAGGGGAGCGGCATCATGTTTGAAGGCAGGGTTGCCGTTGTCACGGGCGGCGCAAGGGGCATCGGGAAGGCCATTGCAGAGCAGTTTCGCAGGGAGGGCGCCAGGGTGTGCGTCATTGACCTGTTGCCAAACGACTTCTATGTGGGGGACCTTGCAAAGCGGGAGATTCTCGAGGATTTTGCCCGGCGGGTCATTGACGCCTGCGGCCATGTGGACTATCTCATCAACAACGCCATGCCCCTGATGAAGGGCATTGACGCGTGCAGCTACGAGCAGTTTGAGGAGGCACTGCGTGTGGGCGTTGCCGCCCCGTTTTACCTGACAAAGCTCTTTTTGCCTTACTTTGCGCCGGGGGCTGCAATTGTCAACATCTCGTCGTCGCGCGACAGGATGAGCCAGCCCCAGACCGAGAGCTACACGGCTGCCAAGGGCGGCATTTCCGCGCTGACCCATGCGCTGGCCGTCAGCCTGGCGGGCAGGGTGCGGGTCAACTCGGTCTCGCCCGGATGGATTGACACCGGCACAACCCTCTGTGAGGGGCCGGACGCCCTCCAGCAGCCGGTCGGCCGGGTGGGCACCCCGATGGACATTGCCGACATGGTGCTCTATCTGTGCTCCGACAAGGCCGGCTTTATCACCGGCGAAAACATCTGTATTGACGGGGGAATGACCCGCCAGATGATTTACCACGGCGACTTTGGCTGGACATTGCAGCCGGGAGATGCGCCGTGACGGCGATGCTCTCTGCCAAGGCCCTTTGGGAAGTGTCCTCCGAAAGCTCAAAAAAAGAGGGGCGCTTTGACAAAGGGGACTTTTTGAAAAAGGAGATTTTGGCGTGGAAGAATGCCTGATTTGCAAGGCCCCCCTGCAGTACCTGACGCAAGACGAGCTCATGGAGTGCGCCATATGTCACAGGAAAGAACCCAGCAAGACGCGCTGCGTAAAGGGGCACTATGTCTGCAACGACTGCCACATCCGAGGGATAGACAGCATCTTTGCCCTGTGCCTTTCGGAGCGTTCCACAGACCCTGTTGACATTGTCTGCCGCATGATGGAGCTGCCCTTTTGCCACATGCACGGACCGGAACACCATGTGATGGTGGGAGCTGCACTGCTCACTGCCTACAGGAATGCCGGAGGCCTACTCGATTTGGGCAGGGCCCTTGAAGAGATTTCCGGCAGGGGAAGGGCGGTTCCCGGCGGGGCCTGCGGATTTTGGGGCGCCTGCGGCGCGGGAATCAGCGCAGGCCAGTTCCTGGCCATTGCCACCGGCTCCACGCCCCTGGCGCAGGAGCCCTGGGGGCTGAGCAACCGTTTGACCGCAAAGGCGCTTGACTCCATCGGCCGGGTGGGAGGCCCGCGCTGCTGCAAGCGGGATTC
>ERZ857998.2108-NODE-2108-length-19670-cov-13.974458_pt1 | contig 19670 bp, 20 predicted proteins | sample MGYA00519954_ERZ857998 | MGnify/ENA primary metagenome ERZ857998 (study PRJEB31778, sample SAMEA3449424) | human gut metagenome | biome: human gut; feature: human-associated habitat; material: faeces | place: United Kingdom | collected 2010/2012 ...
CGGATACGCTGGAAGGTGTACGTCCGGTTCGGAGGCGAGTATTGGGAAACCTATCTTGGAAATAAGACAAGGCGCCGGGTACTTAGCCTGCATAATCAGGTCGTAAAGGTCGTCAATTCGCACTTTTCCAACGTCGCAATCCCGCATCAGATCGCCGCATTGGAACAGCGCATGAGGGAATTGAAAGCCTTTAGTATCAAGATACTGAACCTTGCCAAACAAGCTAAGGAATGGTTGCGAATATAAGATCGCGCCCCTCGCCCAGTGGAGCGTTGTATTATAACAAGGAGAAAGTGGATAAGGATGAAGCCGAAGTGCTCCTCTGGCAGAAGATACTCGAACCGTTCGACCGATACGGACGTCTCGATATCGACGCCTGCATGGAGAGTTTCCGGCCGTACCTCGAAGCCAACAGAAGGACGACCAGCACGGTTTTCCATGCTTCGCTGAATTCCTCGCCGGAAGACAAGTTGACCGACGAACAGCTCCGTGAGATCACACAAGAATACATGGAACGTATGGGTTACGGCAACCAGCCTTATATCGTCTTCAAGCATAAGGACATTTCCAGAGAGCATCTCCATCTGGTATCGTTGCGTGTCGATGAGAACGGACATAAGCTGTCGCATGATTTCGAAACAGAATAACGGAGAGCAACGGCAAAGAATCGGGACTGTGGCTTTTCCGCGGTTCCGTTTTTTGCGCAGCGGGACATTATAAGATCTTCGACATCAACCTGCGGCAGCATTTCTATTCGTCGGAGGTGGTCCACGACTCGCTCTGCCGCAGCAATATTCTGAAAACAAACGACGAGGAGTTGACCGTCGTAAGCCGGATGTTCGGCATACAGGCGCAGTGCCGCGACCTGCTCGAAAAATACGGACTCCGTACCGTGATACTCACCTGCGGCGCCGTCGGAAGCCATGTATTCACTCCGGACGGCATGTCGTACGTCGCCACGCCGCACGTCGAAGTGGCCGACGGTGTCGGCGCGGGGGATTCGTTCACGGCGCAGATCAGAAAGGAATAGGCGGCGGTCAGTTGACCGCCGCTTGTTCTGATGAAACACCCGGAGACTTTCGTTTGCAATAACGTTCGCACTGCCCGGCGATGTCGTAGCCGAGCATCGCGCCGAGCATGAAATCCTCCTCGGCGGAGAGTTCGTTGAGCGGCTTGTGGATGAATGTCGCCACGGTCTCCAGACACATGCGGTTGCCGAAGTAAAGATTCACCTTGCTGTCGGTCACCGACTGAATCCGGTAAGCGATACCCAGCCTTTCCAGCCGCTCGGAGAGCAGAGAAGCGCAGGTGCGGCACATCGTGCAGAGCACCAGACTCCGTACACCTTTCTGGAACTCGTAAATCTGGTGCAGGAACAGCTTCATCGAATCGTAACGGCTGAACTCCTCGGCGCTCATCGTTACTCGTTTTTAATCTGTTCGCACCATGCGGCAACCCGCCGGTCGGTCTTGTCGGGCGCGCTTTCATCGACGGCAAGTCCCACGAACTTTCCGCCGCGGCAGACCAGCGAACCTGTTTCGTCATACCCTTCGGGCGCATAGGCTCCGACGAACGTGCAGCCGCTCTGCTGCAAGCCGTCGTAAATCAGCCCGACGGCATCGCAGAACGTATCGGGATAGGAACCGCTGTCGCCGCAGCCGAAAAGCGCCACCTTTTTACCGCTCAGATCCTGCGCCTTCAGCTGATCCAAAAAGCCGTACCAGTCGTCCTGCAATTCGCCTGCGCCCCACGTCGAAGAACCCAGCACGAGCAGGTCGTATTTCTGCACTTCGCCGGCCGGCGTATCGGCCACATTGTGTACATCGGCGTCCGCGACGCCCAATTGTTTGGCAATATCCGCAGCCACGGCCTCGGTCGTGCCCATCGTACTGCCGAAAAAGATACCAGTCATAATTTCGTCGTTTTTGGTTTACGGCAAAGAAACAGCATTCCCACCGGATCGTCAATACCGGATTTTAGGGGTTTTGGCGCGGCCGGATAGCATTATGATGGGATGCCGCACGAACGCAACTCATTATTAATTGGTGATGATTGCAATGCAATTTACCAAGATATGGCGATTGCCGCATATGCCGGGGCGCTATACTTTTGTCCCGTGAAAACAGAACTATGCGGCTACTCCTGAAATATTTGCTATTTATCCTGCTGCCTGCGTACACGTACGGGCAGTCCGGCCGGCCCGACGCCGGGATCACGTTCGAAGTTACCGATTCCCTGCACAATCCGCTGGCGTATGCTACGGTGGCGCTGACTCCTATGTCGGGGGGGGGAAAGGCCTACGCGACGACGACCGATGAGGAGGGCCGGGCACGTTTCACCCTGCCCGCGAATACCTACAATGCGGATATCTCATATATCGGATATGTCTCCCAACGGATGGAGGTACGGCCCGTCAGCGGCAGCGACATGCTGCGGACCGTCCGGCTCCGGACAAGCGACACGCAGATCCGCGAGGTCGTAATCACGGCGACCCAAGTGCGGGGACCGGTCTCGGGCGTGCATATCGGCCGGGACGCGATGAACCACATCCAGCCGTCGAGTTTCGGGGACCTGCTCGAACTGCTGCCCGGCGGACGGGCCTCCGACCCCTCGTTTTTCTCCTCGAACCACATTCATCTGCGCGAGATCGGCATCTCGAACAGCGATTACCAGACTACATCGCTCGGCGTTTCGTTCGTCATGGACGGAATTCCGATGTCGAACGACGCGGGCATGACATACAATTCGGGAACGACCGTCGGCAATAATATTTCATTGAACAGAGGCGTCGACATGCGCACGATGCCGACCGATGAAATAGCTTCGGTAGAGATTCAGCAGGGCATTCCGTCGGTCGAATACGGCGATCTGACCAGCGGACTGATCAAGATCAAGCGCAAGGAGGGAGGCCGCAACCTCGAAGCCCGCTTCAAAGCGGATCTGGGCAGCCAGCTGCTCTATGTCGGCAAAGGATTCGAATGGGGCGCTCCGGCCGACCTGCTGACGATGAACGTCGGCGCGACATGGCTCAACTCCCACGACGACCCGCGCAATACGCGCCAGAACTACCAGCGTGCGACCGGATCGTGGCGCATGAAGAAACGCTGGGAAAGCACCTCGGCCTACCGTTACACGTTGGGCGGATCGCTCGACTACACCGGCTCTTTCGACCGCCAAAAAAGCGACCGGGATATCGACGAAGGCCCGGCGGGCATCCCCCTCGAACGCTACAAATCGAGTTACAACAACGTCGTCGCGGCGGTGAATTTCACCGCCGAATCCAAGGGTGCGAATTTTTTCCGCAGCTTCGATTTTTCCGCTTCCGTCTCTTCCGAATTCGACCTGATCGACCGCTGGCGTTACCGAGCGAACAGCGGCAACGTCCCTATACGCACGGCAGTCGAAGAGGGCGTCTTCGATATGGAAGTGCTGCCGGTCCGCTATGAAGCGACCCTGCAGGTGGACAACAAACCGTTCTACGCCAACGCCAAGGCGGTAGCCCTGCTGGGAGCCGACACCCCGCTGAGCCGCAACACGATCCGCATCGGAGCCGAATGGAACATGTCGAAAAATTACGGCGGCGGTCTGCTTTACGACGTGACGCGCCCATTTACCGACCTGATGAGTTCCCATCCGCGGCGTTACGACGCCCTGCCGGCGCTGCACCGGCTCTCGGCGTTTCTGGAGGACAATACGACGATTACGGCCGGCGAGTGGCGGATCGAGATAATGGCCGGACTGCGTACGACGGCCATGGCCAATCTCGGAAGCCGTTACACCCTGCAGGGCAAATTCCATTTCGATCCGCGTGCCAACCTCTCGGTGACGCTTCCGGCGTTCGACATGGCAGGCGACCCGATGCGTATCACATTCGCGGGCGGCGCGGGATGGCACACCAAAACGCCTACGCTCGACCAGCTCTTCCCCGAACCGGACTACTCCTATTACACGCGGCTCAACTATTTCCCGGCGGACGACGAATCGAAACGCCGTATCAATGAGGAAGTCTTCAAGCACGACCCCACCAATTACGACCTGAAGGCGGCGCGGAACTTCAAATGGGAGGTGCGCGGCAATGCGGAGTGGAACGGATACGGACTGTCGGTAACCTATTTCCGGGAGAATATGACCTCGGGATTCCGCACCTCGACCGACGTACTCACCCGGACCTACCGCGAATACGACACCGGACCGCTCAAGGATATGGAGTTCACCGGACCGCCGCAGCTCGAATGGCTTCCCTACAAGGACAAAACGGTATTCCAGACCGTCGGCGTCAAGACCAACGGAAGCCGCACATTCAAGCAGGGCATCGAATTCTCGCTCTCCACGCGGCGCATCCGGGCGCTGGCCACGAAACTCATCGTCTCGGGCGCCTATTTCAAAACCCGCTATGAGAACAGCGAACCCCAGTACGTCCTGACGACCGTACAGCTCGCAGAAGGGACGCCCTATCCTTACATCGGGCTTTACGATCAGGACGACAACACGTTTCACGAAGTATGCAACACCAATTTCCTGCTCGACACCCAGATTCCCAAACTGGGGCTGATTTTCTCCACGTCGTTCCAATGCCAGTGGTTTTCCGGCATGAAGGCCGAATGGTGCAATCCTGCGCCGACCAGCTACCTCGACCTGCAGTTACAGGAACATCCGTTTACGGCCGAGTCGGCAGCCGACGGTATTTTGCAGCATATGATCCACGACAACGTATCGAAAGAAGCCTATCTCTACCGTCTCACGCCTTTCAGTATGAACGTCAATCTCAAAATCTCGAAACGGCTTTACCGCGACCGGCTCAACATTGCGATTTTCGTAAACCGGCTGTTCACATACAGTCCTTCGTACAGAAACGAGACCAACGCACTGGTACGCCGCTATTCCAGCCCCTATTTCGGCATGGAACTCAACTTCAAACTGTAATGCGATGATGATGAAATCTACCATACGGACTCTGTTTCTGCTCTCCGCACTGCTGTTTTCGGCCTGCGAAAAAGACGATTCGATTTTCACCGAACTGTCCATCCGGTTCGTGATGCCGGACAGCCGCCCCGTCGAAAAGCTGGAAATACGCACGGACATCTCCTACTTCGACAATATCAACTCCGGAGAGCGGGTGCCATTTCCCGCCGCCGAACAGAACAGCGCGACAATACGGCTCCGCAAAGGGGTTTACACGTTCATCGTCGAAGCCGACGCGACCTATTCGACCGGAGAAAAGAAGATTCTGCGCTGCACGGATTACAATCAGATTCCAGCAGCAATGACTTGGGTAGAGGACAGCGAATCGATCGTGTTGTTACTAAAATCGATCTGACGATGATGAAGGCCCTTTTCCTGTCGATACTGGCGCTGCTGCCCGCCGCCGCTTCCGCCCAGCGCGATACGCTCGGCGTATTGGAGCGTTCTTCCGTTTTCAGCGCGGAGGACGAACGGGCCGTAGCCGGATTTCATACGGAGTCGCCCGCGATGATGCTCTACCGCAGCGAACAGTCGCTTTCGCAGATCTCGCTCCGCATCGACCTGCGCCGTGAGCAGGAGGCGCTGCTGCAGCCGCTGGGCGACGGAGCCTTCGACGGGGGATTTTATGCCGAAAGCTACCGGCGGCTCAGCGAGCGGTCGGCAACGTGGGCAGACGCCCGGTACGTCCGCGGCAACCGCCGCAACGTCTGCTGGAACTCCACGGCCGACTACCTGCTGCTCTATCCCTGCATCACGGCGGATTCCGCCGGAGGAAACCTCTCGACCGAGGAATATGCTTTCGGCGGCGGCTATGTCCACCGGGTGGGACGCTTCGACCTTGCGATCCGGGGCGACTACCGCGCCGGACAGGAATACCGTCAGGTCGATCCGCGGCCCCACAACGTCGTGTCGGATTTCACGATCAAACTCGGCGTAGGCATGCAGTTCCCTCAGTACGTTTTGGGGCTGGACCTGCAGGGGCGGCTCTATAAACAGGATCAGGACATAGACTTTTTCTATCCGCCCGGCGCCAGCTCTTCCGAGCTGTATATGACCGGACTGGGCAGTTATTACACCCGCTATTCACTGAACAGCGAGAGTTTCAACATCGGCTATGACGGAAAGGGTTGTCTGCTGGCGGCACAGCTCATGCCGCGGCACGCGAAAGGCTGGTATGCCCGTGCCGCATTCGAAAGCCTTACGACGGAGCGGCTCAACAAATCCAACAACACGGTCCCCATAACCCGGCTCAAAACCCGTCAGGCGACCCTCTCCGCAGCCTACCGCAGCGGCCGCTGGAGCCTGCGCGCCGGAGGCGGCTATGAACTGCGCCGCAGTATCGAAATGATAGCCGACCGTACGGGACACAGCGTCATCGTCGATGAACAGGCGATGTATAAGAACCGTATCTGGCACGCCGACGCCGAAGCGACCGTCGAATGGCGGCGCGGCACGGTGAATTACATGCTCAGTCCCCGCGCGGAATGGCGGCAGTCCACGGCCACGTACGCCTATCCGGTACGGCGGATGCGGCTCGCGCAGTTCTGCGGAGCGGTACGCGGCAGCGCAGAATGGCTCCGTCCGCAGTGGCGCGTGAAAGCGACGGCAGGAATCGGCTGTTACGTCTCGCCCGACGAGGAGGTTTCGCTCAGCAACGTGCTGAACAACATTTCGGAATACCTGACTTACACGGCGGCGCGGCTGAGCGGCCGGGCCGTCGCCCCCGAGGTGTCCCTGCGGGCCGAACGCCGCCTGAGCCGGAATCTGGCCTGCTTCGCCGAGGCGGGGTGGACGCCCCGGTTTTACAGCGGAGGATTGTCCGAACACGTTCTGACGGCGACGTTCGGCATCCTGTTCTAAACGATCGAACCAATATTTGTCAAACCAATAATAAAAACCAATTATGAAAAAGCTTTTCTTAATTCTCACCACGGCCCTCTTCGCAGCGGGCTTCGCATCCTGCACCGACGATCCCGAAGAAACGGTCAATCCCGTCGTCGTATCCGAAATCTTGCGCGCGCTCGGCGGCAATGTGCTGGTAAACGTGCCCGAGGAAAATTTCGACGTGAATATTCCCGCCGATGCTGCGTCGTGGGTTCAGATCAATGAAGCCGAATCTTCGGGCAAAGCGCTGGTGCTGTCCGTCGATGAGAACGAAACGGGGACGGAACGTTCGACCGTCGTGAACGTGACGCGGAGCGGCAAGAGCACCGTTCTGGCGACCGTAACCATCAAACAGAGCGACATCACGCTGCAAGCCGGCGAATTCGTGATCGAGGAGATCTACTTCACAGGCACGGCGCTTCCCGAAACGGGAAAGCCTGACAGGTGGCTGGGCGACCAGTACATCAAGATCCGTAACAACTCCGACGAAGACCTCTATGCCGACGGCATGATGCTGATCCTTTCGAGCGGACTCAATTCGGGCATGAACAGCGAGATGATCGAAGGCAAGGACTTCCGCAAGGAGTGTTGTGCGGGCAATGCGTTCTACTGCATTCCCGGCAACGGACAGGATGTGCTGGTCAAAGCCGGCGAGTCGCTGATCGTCGTCAACAACGCCCAGAACCACACCATCGGCAACCCGAACTCGTGGGACGCCACGAAAGCCGATTTCGAGTGGTACGACGTTTCGTCGAACGAGAACTATCTGGATATCGACAACCCCGACGTGCCCAACCTCGACAAATGGTACGCTTCGACATTGACGGTCCAAGTGCTCCACAACCGCGGCTTCAACGCCGTGGCTATCGCCATGCCGCCCGTCGGCCTGACTGCAAAGCAGTTCCTCGCCGAATACCCGCTCGAAGACGCCCAGTATATCTTCCACTCCCCGAACGGCTCGGACTACACGATGCCGCTGCGCAACTGCTACCGCGTGCCTAACGAATGGGTGCTCGACGCCGTGAACACGGGCTGCCGCGACGAATACTACATCGCCCCGTGGGACGCTTCGCTCGACGCAGGTTACGCATGGTGCGGTACGGCCGACGGAGATGCCTACCGCTTCGGCAAGTCGGTGATCCGCAAGACCGGTTCCGACGGCAAACTCATCGACTCGAACAACTCGACCAACGACTTCGAGTCCAATACGAAGGCGTCGCTGATCAAGTAAGCCGGAAGAACGACCATTCTTTATGACCGATTCTGTCATCGAATGCCGCAACCTCACCCATTGTTACGGGGAGCGACTGATATACAAAGACCTGAGTTTCGAGGTTCCGCGCGGGCGGATCCTCGGACTTTTGGGTAAAAACGGCACCGGAAAAACCACGACCATCAACATTCTGAGCGGCTATCTCCAACCGCGCGCCGGACAGTGTCTGATCTTCGGCGAGGATATCCGCACGATGCGGCCCGAAACCCGCGCCCGGATCGCCCTGCTGATCGAGGGACACGTGCAGTACGCCTTCATGACCATCGAGCAGATCGAACGGTTCTATGCGCGGTTTTATCCCCGCTGGAACCGCGACGCCTATTACGGACTGATGGAAATGCTGAAGGTGGCGCCCCGGCAGCGCATCTCGCGCATGTCGTGCGGACAGCGTTCGCAGGTGGCCTTAGGGCTGATTCTCGCCCAGAACGCCGATCTGCTCGTGCTTGACGACTTCTCGATGGGACTGGACCCCGGTTACCGCCGCCTGTTCGTAGAATACCTGCGCGACTATGCGCAGAGCGAGGAGAAGACCGTTTTCCTTACCTCGCACATCATTCAGGACATGGAAAAGCTCGTGGACGACTGTATCATCATGGATTACGGAAGCATTCTGGTACAGATGCCCGTCGGCGAACTGCTCGGCACGTTCCGGCGATACACCTTCACGCCGGGCGCCGACGTCACGATCCCCGCCGGCGACGGCCTCTACCACCCGAGCGTCGTGAACGGGCGCGCCGAACTCTATTCGTTCGACTCCCCTGCGACGGTACAGGGCGTGCTGGAGCGCGCGGGCATTGTCTGCAGCGACCTGCGCGGCGAAACGCTGAACCTCGAAGACGCTTTCATCGGACTGACCGGAAAATACTAAACCCGAATTATGATCAAAGCCATATTCTACAAAGAGTGGATCAAAATGCGCTGCTTCTATCCGCTGAGCGCATTGTTCCTCTTCGGAGCCACCGCCTATGCGCTGCTGCGCGTCCAACGGGTGATAACCTTCAAGGGTGCGGCGCACGTCTGGGAGGTGATGCTCGAAAAGGAAGTTGTCTTCATCGACATTCTCCAATACCTGCCGGCCCTGCTGGGCGTATTGCTCGCAGTGGTTCAGTTCGTCCCCGAAATGGCCCAGAAACGGCTGAAGCTGACGCTTCACCTGCCCTTTCCACAGTGGAAGATGATTCTGCTGATGTCAGGCATCGGGCTGGGAGCGCTGGCATTGCTGTTCATCGTGCAAACCGCCGTGCTGTGGGGGTACTTCCACGCCCTGCTGGCGCCCGAACTGGTCGCGCGGATTCTGCTGACGGCGCTGCCGTGGTATCTGGCCGGGCTGACGCTCTACCTGCTGACGGCATGGATCTGTCTCGAACCCACATGGAAACGGCGGCTGGCGAATCTGCTGATCGCCGTGGGCGTCTGCCGGATCTTCTTCCTCTCCGACACCCCGCAGGCCTACGACGGCATGCTGTCGTGGCTGGCGCTGCTGCTGGTATGTTCGCTGTTCTTCCCGCTGCTTTCGGTATACCGTTTCAAGCAGGGATGTCAGGATTAACCCGCAAAACGACAAATCTATGATAAAGAGTATCAAAACCGGAATAATCCTCCTTGCGGCGCTTCTGCTGGCATGGCTGCTGCCGTGGTGCTACGCGTTCGTGTTCGCATCGCCTTCGTGGTCGCCGTTCACGCTCTACAGCTGCGTGACGCACGGATTCGCATCGGTGGATTTCGACCGCGAAAACAACGTCGCCGGACGCGATCTGCAGGGCAACACCTACACCCAGCAGCAGTTCGACAGTATCCTGCCGACGTTCTATTACCGCCAACTCGCCGCCGAAGGGAGGTTTCCGTCCGAAATCGAGGGCGTGGCGGTCGAATCGCGCGACGTGGAGCGCACGAACTTCATGTTCCGCACGTCGCCCGGCGAAATCAACCGCCGCAGACCGACGGTCTATCAACTGCTGGAATCGATGCCCGACCGCATCGATTTAGAACCGGCGACGGACGTGTTCCGCATCACCGGCGAGGGAATCGAGTTCGTCGATATGGAGACCAACACCATCGACCAAAAGAAGAGCGCGGCATTCACCAAAGTCCTGCGGGACAAGGGATTTTCGTTCCCGGCCCGCGTCGTCTCCGGCAACCCCTCGACGCGCAAGCGGTACGACAACGGCTACCTGCTGGTGGACGACGCGCTGCGCGTCTACCACATGAAGCAGGTCCGCGGCCGCCCGTTCGTGCGCCGTACCGACGTTGCGGACTCGCTGCAAATCGGCCAGATTTTCGTCACGGAGTTCGCCGACCGCAAAAGTCTCGGTTTTCTGGTGGACAGCGAAAAGCGTTTCTATACGCTCGGTGCGGAGGATTACAAACTGCACGAGATTCCCGTCGGGAAATTCGGCCCCACACGGGAGAACATGATGATCATCGGCGACATGTTCTACTGGACGGTCACCATCCAAGGCGCCGAATCGAAACGCTATGTCGCCGTGAACGCCCGCGACTATTCACTGGCGGACGAATACCGCCCCGAAGAGAAACCGCAGGCATGGGCCGAGTACGCAAAATACCTGTTTCCCTTCGAACTGTCGTTCACCTCGCCGCTGGACGGCTACGTAAAGCCCCGGATTGCGGAGGTGTCGTTTCAGGCCCTCTGGCTGGGACTCGTGCTCGGCGCGTTCTATGCGCTCATCCGCCGCAGATCGCCCGGCGGACGGCTCTGGCAGACCGTCGGCGTCGTCTTGTTCGGACTCTTCCTCTTCGTCCCGCTGCTGGTATTCGGCACGGCAAAACGATGACAACAAACCCATACGCAAGAGAAGGGCGGACGTTTTCGACGTCCGCCCTTTTATCACACGCAGTTTCCCGGATCAGGTCAGGAAAATAAACAGCAGCGGAATCAGAATCCCCGCGATCAGCTCGACGCCTCCGCGGCCCCGCAATCCTTTCGGGCCGCGCATCATCACCAGCCCGGAAAGCACGATTACGATCAATCCCGCTAAAAAGACATCCGAAAAGACCGTCCACCAGCGCGACGGATTGTAATGCAGCCGGTTCAGACTGCTCAGCACGGGCCGCTTGCGGATCGACTCGTAGACGGCGTGTCCCGACGCCAGATCGACCGTCAGCGAACTGCCGCCCCGGATAAAGACTTTCAACCGGTCCGGTTCGGGAAAGTAATGTTTCAAGTAATTGCCCTCCTCGCCGACGCGCAGGAGCAGTTCCTCGGCCCGCGCACGGGTCCACTCCTGCTCGGCGCGCGGTATCTCCTGTGCGAAGACCAGCTCGGTCCGGCGCACCGAATAATCGGAATTGAAATCGCGTTTGTGGTTGAGCATGAAGCCCGAAACCGCATAAATCAGCAGTACGCCCGAAAAGAAAAAGGAGAGGTCGCGGTGAACGGGCCTGCTCCATTTCCTCACGGCGGACATAAACGACCGTGTCCCCATGACGTGCAAAACTTCTTATTTCAAAACTTCATAACTCCCGCCGTCCACATGGTAGAACGAAAGGTATTCCTTGCCTTCTTTGGCTTTGCGGTCGGCGATACGGGCACGGAAGTCGGCGATACGCTTTTCGGTGCTGCTGGCAACCGATTCGCCGCGGGCCTGATGTTCGGCGCTGCATCCGGCTTCGCCCTCGCCGTGCTGCCGGGCGATCTGGTCCTTGAGCCGCAGCTCCCACTCGGCAAGGTAAGCCTCGTCGATCCGGTCTTCGACCAGCGTGCCCGTCACCCGCACGACGTTGTTCACGCATTCGGGCTTGAAGCTGCCGATCTTCTCTCCGGCTTCAATGCGGATCACCTGCGTATCGTCGGTTCCCATTAGGAAAATCTTGCGGCCCCCGTGGCGGCAGATATGCGTGCAGACGCCCTCGACCGTCACCTTGCCGCCGGTCAACTTCTCAGCATCGGCGAGCAGGTTATCGACCTCCATGACGGAACTCTGCGTTTCTGAGGTTTGAGTCTCCGAAGCGTTCTTTTTATTCGGGTTCCCACCGCACCCAGCAAGGAAAAATACGGCGGCTGCAAGCGCCGCACAATAAACGAAATGTCTCATAATCGGTTTGAATTTTTTCTTCGTTTTCCGCATTCGGCGCAACGGGCCGTCCCGCAGCGTCTCGGCAGATTTTAGTAATACAAAGAAACGACATTACGCCGGGAACGGCAATACCTAATTTTAGGGGTTTTCAGGAGCCGCAATACCTTTATAGATGGATAGCGGCCGCTCCGAGACCGGGGTTTCAACGCTCCGTGATCTTATAATCTTCGCCCAGCACCCGCTGCAATTCGGCCAGCTCCGGCTCCCGCCCAGTGAATTCGACCGTCGCGGCAGGAGGATCGAGAGTAACAACGGCACGGAGACCTTCGATGCCGTTCAGGGCCTTTTCGACATGCATCCGGCAGTGGTTGCACATCATTCCTTCGATACGATACTCTTTTTTCATGGCTGTTTGTTTTTTGGTTATAAATTCTGTATTTATTTTATGGACGGCTTTCGTGCCGAGCCGTTTTGTACTCAGCTGCAGGCTATTGGCCACAACGCTCACACTACTCAGGGCCATGGCGGCCCCGACGAGCATCGAATTGAGCAGAAACCTGGTCAGCGGATAGAGCACGCCAGCGGCGACAGGCACGCCGATCAGGTTGTAGATAAACGCCCAGAAAAGGTTCTGCCGAACGGTGCGCACGGTCGCGGCCGAAAGGCGGACCGCCGCGGCGATCTTCGTCAGGTCGGACGAAAGAATCGTGACCTTCTCCACGTCGATCGCAATGTCGCTCCCCTGCCCCATGGCAATGCCCAGATCGGCCTGCGCCAGCACCGCACTGTCGTTGATGCCATCCCCGACCATTGCGACACAGCGACCATGGCAGCGAATTCTTTTGTCATAAGAAAATTGCAAAAACTATCGGTACAAAAGTATGTTTTGTCGATTCATATGCTTCCCCTGACAGAAAAGGGGCAATTGAAAATCAGAATAAACCATCAGGCAATATATACTGAATGGGGCAGATTTCTTTGTGTTAACGGAAGAGTTTATTAAACAAGTGCAATACAATGAACAGAAGACATCGGGAAAATTAAAATTTTCTTCGTCTAAAAAAGTTCTTTAAACTAATTTCTTAAAATTGCACTCGCCGGTTGACCCTGCCTAATTTGCCCATCTCGAAAATTTTTCGTATCTTGCGATAGGTTATTTGAAATGCGGTATTTGAGCGCAAGAAGCTGAAAACAAACCGTTGCCTTCTCGTTACCTACTCTCCTATACAAAAATGTAACTACCATATAAATCAAGTCGTTACATTACTTTAATCCCGCACCTCTGTGGGTCCGCCGCATGTTTTCGCCTGCACAGGACGGTTATTTGAACCACTCCTGCAAATGGTCGCGGCCGTAGAAGTAGTAGACCGCAAGCCCCACCCAGCTGGTGAGCAGCACCACGACCGCCGCGATGACCTTTCCGCCCGTGGAGATGTTCTTTTTGAAAATGTCCAGCACGCACCAGATTGCGCACACGAGGCCGATCAGCCAAACAATCGTTCCAATCATAACATTTTGAATTTAGAGAAACATTGATGTTCGAATATGTCCGCCGGGTAAACCACGTCCGAGAGAAACAACCCCTGGGCCGGCGCGCCGGCGCTCGACCGCGACAGGTCGCGGCTCTCGACGATCGAGCGGAACCCGTCGGGCGTGTAACGTCCGCGCCCCACGTCGACCAGCGTGCCTACCAGCGACCGCACCATATTCCGCAAAAACCGGTCCGCACGGATCGTGAAACACATCGTGCCGCGGGAGTCGATCGTCCAGACGGCCTCCTTCACACGGCAGATGTTGGTCTTGTTGTTCGAATTGAGCTTGGCGAAAGAGGTGAAGTCGTCGTACGCGGTCAGCATCGCCGCCGCCTCGTTCATCCGCCCGACGTCGAGCGGCACGTAATACTGCCACGTCTCGTGCCGCGTAAAGGGATTCTTGCGCGGCTCGATGAAGTAGCGGTACTCCCGTTCGCGGGCGTGGAAGCGGGCGTGTGCATCCTCCGCCACGGGCGTCATGCTGCCCACGGCAATGTCGCCCGGCAGCAGGAAATTGAGTTTGTAGACCGTCTGCGCAGGATCGGCGACGGGACGTTCGCAGTCGAAGTGCGCCACGTAATAGGCCGCATTGACCCCCGTGTCGGTACGCCCGGCGCCCGTCAGAGCAACCGGTTCGCGCAGCAGGGTAGCGAGCGCCCGTTCGAGCGTCTGCTGCACCGACGGCTGGTCGGGCTGCCGCTGCCAGCCGCAGTAGGCGGCCCCGTTGTACCGGAGTTCGAGAAAATAGCGCATACCGGAAATGATTTGTCCGGCAAATATACGAAATTCCGGAATACTATTGTACGCTCTCCTGCGTTTAGATTCATAAATAATTCGTATCTTTGTACGAATATTTCGACAAAACAAATGAAAGCAGCGATCATAGGATACGGCAAGATGGGCCGCGAAATCGAACGGATTCTCACGGAAAGAGGGCACGAAGCGGCTCTGATTATCGACACGGACAACGCGCACGAACTCGACGCCGCACATCTGGCGGGCATCGACGTCGCGCTGGAGTTCACGACGCCCGAAACGGCCTACCGGAACATCCGCACCTGCATCGAATGCGGCGTGGCGGCGGTGAGCGGCACGACGGGCTGGACCGACCGCCTCGGGGAGTTGCAGGAGCTGTGCCGCGAGCGGGGCGGGGCGTTGTTCTACGCCTCGAACTACTGTCTGGGCGTGAACCTGATGTTCCGCCTCAACCGGCAGCTGGCCGCGATGATCGACCGCGTGGGCGGCTACGACGTGCGCATCGAGGAGGTGCACCACACCCAGAAGAAGGACGCCCCGAGCGGCACGGCAATCACGCTGGCCGAGGGAATCGCCGAAAACCTCGCCGGCAAGCAGGGCTGGGTCAACCTGGCTCCGGGAATCGAACACGCCGCCAACCGCATCGAACGCAGCGGAGAGGCGCCCGCCGACCGGATCGAAATCCGCTCCGTGCGCAAAGGCGCCGTCCCGGGCATCCACACCGTGACCTACGAATCGGAGGATGACGTGCTGGAGATCAGACACACGATCAAGAACCGCCGCACGCTGGCCCTGGGAGCCGTCGTGGCCGCCGAATTCCTCTGCGGAAAACAAGGGGTCTACTCGATGGACGACCTGCTGCGCAATGCATAATTCACAATTCATAATTCACAATTAAAATCGGGGCTTTCCGCATGGGTAAAATCAAAAACTTGCTACGCAACAAATGGGTCGGTTTCACGCTGGCCGCATTGCTTTATACGCTCTGGTTCGTGGTCTGGACGGGCAACCTCTGGCTGCTGCTGGGACTGCCGGTCATCTTCGACCTCTACATCACGAAGTTCTTCTACCGCTACGTCTGGAGCCACAACGTGAAGATGTGCCAGCGCAGCAAAACCTACCGCACGGTGTACGAATGGGTCAACGCCATCATCTTCGCGACGGTCGTGGCGACGCTGGTGCATCTCTTCATCTTCCAGATGTACGTCATCCCCACCTCGTCGATGGAGCGGACGCTGCTCATCGGCGACTATCTCTACGTGAGCAAGGTGGCTTACGGACCGCAGATGCCCAACACGCCGCTCTCGTTCCCCTTCGTACACCACACGATGCCCTTCTCGCAGACCAAGAAATCGTTCTCCGAGGCGATCAAGTGGCCCTACCACCGCCTCAAGGGGCTCAAGCCGATACGCCGCAACGACGTGGTGGTCTTCAACTTCCCGGCGGGCGACACGGTGCTGCTCGAAAACCAGAACGTGACCTATTACGACACGCTGCGCAGCTTCGAGGAGTCGTTCGGCAAGGAGGAGGGACGCAAACGCCTCAACGAAAAATACACGGTGATCAGCCGCCCGGTCGACAAACGCGAGAACTACATCAAACGCTGCGTGGGGCTTCCGGGCGACTTGCTCGAAGTCCGCAACGGAAAGGTGTGGGTCAACGGCGAACCGCAGGAGGCGATACCCGGACTGCAATACAACTACGTGGTGCAGACCTCGGCCCCCTTCACGCAGTACGCCATCGACAACCTCGGAATCCGGGAGTACAGCGGTTACGGCTCGGGCTACTACATGAACCTCACGGACGAACTCGCCGAGAAGGTCAGGGGCTTGAGCAACGTCATTTCGGTCAACCGCTATATCTACACCCCCAACGACGAGGTGTTCCCGCAATGGGGCACGCCCCGCTGGAGCCAGGACAACTACGGCCCGATCTGGATTCCGAAGAAGGGCGACACGGTGCAGCTCACAGCGGAGAACCTGCCGCTCTTCCGCCGCATCATCGAGGCCTACGAAGGGCACACGCTCGAAGAGCGCGACGGACGCATCGTGATCGACGGCAAAGAGGCGACGGAGTACACCTTCGCGATGAATTACTACTGGATGATGGGCGACAACCGCCACAACTCGGCCGACTCGCGTTTCTGGGGCTTCGTGCCCGAGGACCACATCGTGGGCAAGGCGTCGTTCGTATGGCTGTCGCTCGATGCGGAAAAGAGTTTCCCCGCGAACATCCGCTGGGAACGGCTCTTCAGAAAGGTTCGGTAGACGTGGCCGGCGACAGTTACAGAACCGTCGCGGCCCCCGCCGAAGCCGCCTGCCGGGAGCGGAGCAGCAAGTTCCTCTCCTGGATTTATCCCGTGCGCACGGAGGAGGAGATCCGCGAACGGCTCGACGCGCTGCGCAAACGGTATTACGACGCCACGCACCACTGTTACGCCTGGCGGCTGGGACCCCGCGGCGAGGCGTTCCGCGCCAACGACGACGGGGAACCCTCGGGAACGGCCGGAAAACCGATCCTCGGACAACTGCTCTCGAACGACATCACGGACTGCCTGGTGGTCGTGGTCCGCTACTTCGGCGGCACGAAACTGGGGGTTCCGGGGCTGATCGCCGCCTACCGGGAGTCGGCGGCCGAGGCCATCGCGGCGGCCGAAATCGTGGAGCTGACGGTGGACCGCACGGTGCGGGTGGATTTCCCCTATGTGGCGATGAACGCCATCATGCGGGTCGTCAAGGAGCAGCAGCCGCGCATCGAGGAGCAGACCTTCGACAACCTCTGCACGATGCGGCTCGCGATCCGCGAAAGCCGCGCAGCGGAGCTTATCGAAAAATTGCGCAAAGCCGGCGGCTCGGTTCGGGACGAAGCGGAATGAAATACGAACAACGGATTGGAATATTTGCGGGTCAGCTCCGTTTTTGACGGAAAAAATCCGCATTATCGTTCGCAACGGAAAAAGAGAGACCGAGGAAACGCGCGCCCGGAGCGGGGGGGGGCTGTAAAGGCGTCCGCAGGCGAGGGCAGACAGCGTGCTGTTTGCCAAGCCGCCACAGCCTAAACGGCGCGTGTTTTTGCGCCGTAAAGGCCCGATTTTACTGCGCCCGCTCAACGCGAATCCGAGGGCACTCCCGCCAGAACGGCATGCGGATGGTTTTGGGCGCCTTTTACCACCAAAAGGTACATAACGGCGAGTGTGAAACACTCGGAAAAGCGGATTGGAATATTTGTAACATGAAAGAACACGAAAACTCCATATATATCAAAGGAGCGCGGGTCCACAACCTCCGCAACATCGAGGTCGAAATTCCGCACAACAAACTCGTCGTCGTGACGGGACTCTCCGGCTCGGGCAAGTCGACGCTGGCCTTCGACACGATCTTCGCCGAGGGGCAGCGCCGCTACGTCGAGAGCCTCTCGGCCTACGCCCGGCAGTTCCTCGGGAAGATCAACAAACCCGACGTGGACATCATCACGGGCATCGCGCCGGCCATCGCCATCGAGCAGAAGGTCAACACGCGCAACCCCCGTTCGACCGTGGGCACGACGACCGAGATCTACGACTACCTCAAACTGCTGTTCGCCCGCGCGGGGCACACCTTTTCGCCCGTTTCGGGGCAGGAGGTGCGCTGCTTCAGCGTGGATGACGTGGCGGCCCGGATTCTCGCCCGCGACGGACAGCGCGTGGTCATCGGCGCACCGCTGGTATTGGGCGAAGGGCAGGGGATCATCGAAAAACTGACGCTGCTGCTCTCGGAGGGCCTCATGCGGGTCTACACGGGCGGCGAGGTGCGGCTGATCGAGGACGTGCTGCCCGGAATCGGTCCCGACACCCGGGCCGACGAAATCCGGATCGTCGTCGACCGCATGCGCGTAGCGACGGACGAGGACTCGCAGACCCGCATCCGCGACTCGGTGGCCCGCGCCTTCTCCTACGGCGGGGGCATCTGCGAAATCGTCACGGACGAGGGCGTACGGGAGTTCTCGTCGCGCTTCGAGGCCGACGGCATCGAGTTCGAACGCCCCTCGGAACACCTCTTCAGCTTCAACAACCCGCTGGGGGCCTGCCCCCGGTGCGAGGGCTACGGCAAGGTGATCGGCATCGACGAGGACCTGGTGATCCCCGACAAGAGCAAGACCATTTACGAGGACGCCGTGGCCTGCTGGAGGGGCGAGACGATGCGCAAATGGAAGCAGCAGCTCGTGGAGAACGCCTCGAAGTTCGGATTCCCGATCCACACGCCGTTCCACGAACTGACGCCCGAGCAGAAACGGCTGCTGTGGCGCGGCAACGAATATTTCCACGGACTCGACGAATTTTTCGAATACATCGACTCGGAGCGGCGCAAAATCCAGTTCCGGGTCTATGCCCACTTTGGTTTTCAGAACATTGTATCCGTTATTTATGCCGTATTCGGTGTCTTTTGCCATGATATCGGGACTATTTACGCTTATAGTGAGGTCCGTCTCAAGCCTCGGCGTGCCGCCGCCCAGCAGCATATATAACGGCAGGCCGCAGTCCTGGGCATAGAGGTCCCAGAGCGCGATATCCGCCGCGGCTTTTGCGCTGCTGTTGCCTACGATGGCCGTCTGAACGGCGTTTTGCAGCTCCTCGAAGTCCGAAATGTCGCGCCCGACGAGCTTGGGGCAGATATGATCGCGCAGCGCGGCGATGATGGAGTCGAGAGTCTCCCCTGTTATGGCTGCCGTCGGCGGGGCCTCCCCCCTTCCGATTTTGCCGGTCGAGGTCTCGAGCTCGACTATCACGTCCTCAACGCTGTCCACAGTCCTGAGCGCCGTCTTGAACGGCACGCGGAGCCTGGCCGAGACGAGGCCGATGCGAAAGCCTGTGATCTTCATGCGCCTCTCCCCTCTCTTGTCAGGCGTGGTGCTTGCTGCACTGGGAATAGCTCTCCGCCAGCGGCTTGGCCACGGTGGAGTAGTTCTTGTTGCAGAGCGTGGTGAAGAGCACGTCCACCACAAAGAGCGCAGCCAGTCGGCTGCTTGTGGCGCCGCTGCGGAACTGCAGCTCCGGCGACGAGGTGGGCAGCACATAGTCCGCCAGATCGGCCAGCTGGTTCGGCCCGTACTTGGTAACCGCGACGACGCAGGCTCCGCGGTCGCGCGCCGCCTGCGCCAGCTCGAGTATCTCGGTGGTGCTGCCCGAATTCGAGAAGAAAATGGCCACGTCGCCGGGCTTCGAGCCAGTTATATAGGTGAGCTGAACGTGCA
>ERZ857998.2112-NODE-2112-length-19638-cov-5.183322_pt1 | contig 19638 bp, 27 predicted proteins | sample MGYA00519954_ERZ857998 | MGnify/ENA primary metagenome ERZ857998 (study PRJEB31778, sample SAMEA3449424) | human gut metagenome | biome: human gut; feature: human-associated habitat; material: faeces | place: United Kingdom | collected 2010/2012 ...
CACTGGAACTGAACCTCTGCAAGGGAGACGGTTCGGAAGAAAGCTGGAGTTACCCTCTCAACGCTGCGGAACAGGAAGTCCTGCTCCGCAAAATGGAGGCCTTCTGTCAGCAGCAGACCGGCATGAGTCTGCACGATTACACCCAGCAACTTCGAGACAGTGAATCGCTGACTCCTGAGATGCAGATGTAACCGCCGGTTTTGAATTTAGAAAATGGAGTTGGTGAAATATGATAATACATGCTGTACTCGGCAATCCAAACCACCCGGAATACGGTGTTGCAACAATTCCGTTCCCCATCCCACATGACCAGTACGCACACTGCATGGAGCTGCTGGAGGCATTGGAAATTGGTGATGCAGTCAAATCAGACTGCCAAGTGCAAGAGATCAATAGTTTTTACTCCGTGCTCAAGCGCACAGAGATGCTAACCGTCAATGTGGAGGAACTGAACTATCTTGCCAAACGGCTGGACGGTTTCGACATGGGAGAAGCTACTCAGTTTCAGGCAATGGCACACAAGCTGGAGCTTTTGGAACTGAAGGATCTTATTAATCTGACCTTCTGTTGTCAGCAGACCACAGTCATCGCAGATTTTTCTGACCTCGCCGCTGTTGGCTGTGACCACTACATGAACCTGCACGGAGGCTGTGCAACTGTTGCTGAGTTAGAGGCACTGGACGGTGAAGAAACGGCTCGGCGGCTCATTGAGAGCGGCAGCGGCACGGTCACGCCATATGGTGTGGTCTATGATAACGGCATGAAGCTGGAGCAGGTATATGACGGTCAATTTTTCCCCTGCTATTACTATGAGCCGCGTGCCACTATGGTCGCGGTGACCTCTAAATCCGAGCCGGAGGATACCGCGCATATTACATGGCTGTATCTCCCTATGGCACAGGAGGAAATTGACCGTGCTCTACAGCGTGCAGGAATCACAGAGCCTGCGGATGCCCGGCTTCGTTTGGAACACAGCCAACTGCCAGATGAAGTGAATGTGCTGCTGGATATGGAATATGAAAGCCTTGCAAATCTCAACGCACTGACACAGGCAACGAATGATTTTTCCATGGACGACATCAAGAAGCTGGGCGCTGCTGTAACTCTTGCGAAACCTCAGAATGCGGAACAGGTCAAGAATCTCGTGGAGAATCTTGACCTGTTTGACTTTGCTCCCGGCGCACATTCCCCGGCAGAGTATGGAAAGTATATGATCCAGCAGTCCGGTCATTACGAGTTCGACGAGAATTTAGATGAGTTCTATGACTACGAAGGCTACGCCTTACAGCGCATGGATGAGGAGAACGGGATGTTTTCCGACCGGGGTTACATCGCATATAAGGGATATCTCAGCCTTGAAGAAATTAAGGAGGGCGGTCAAGGTGACAGCATGGAGGTGGGATGGATGAACTTATGAACGTTAACGCGAGAGCAGGAGAATTCCAGCATCTTGAGCTATTCGACAAGTTTGCATTATTCACCAACGCGCGAATCAACTGTACTACTGTACCGAATGGCTGGTACTGCTATGACTCCCGTGGTACAGGCAATGCCCCTGATGAGCTGCGCTTTATCGAGGAAAGTGTTGTGGTCAACCATTCATGCTCAATCTTGATGCCGAAGAAGCTAGAGCTGCCTGAGTCCTGTCAACTGGATGCATGGGATGAATTTGGCTTTCTCGATGAGGGCGACATGACACTTCAAGAGTTCTGCAAGATGCATGATGATCTCCCATATCCCGCAGAGGAGGAAGCGTTTCATATACGTCCGGCCCGCCCAGATGAGACAGGCATGTTTTATTCAGAGGGCGAGTGGCTAGGTGCCATCGGCCATGTCCGAATAAACTTCGGACATGGCGGCAACGAGTTTTAGCACACATGGCATACTCGTGGCTCGGAGGAACTGAACAGTCCTGCGTTCAAGGCTGAACTTCAGAAAGTCGTTGACATGATGCGAGAGAATGTTCTGAAAAACCGTATTGCAATGGCACACTTCTGTTATGAACATGGAGGAAGAATTAACGGAGATTGGATGCAGAATTTCGGCTACATCGTAGAAACGGAGCATTACAGCTACTGCCTGCGCTGCAATCCATCCCCTGGAGATTACAACGCATACCTGACTTGCTTTGACCTTGATGTCCAGCGGCAGAACATGGCACATGAAAAACCTCTGGTTGGCCGGGTCACTTTTGTGGGCGACGATGCGCAGGAGTTTACCGATGCGGAAGCATTTCTTAAATGCATTCGGGAAGAACTGCCGTACTTCCCGACCACTGGCTTTCGCTGTGAGGTGCTTACCGACAATCCCACCGTCCGCAAGCAAGTGGATGACATCTTCTATGATTTTTTTAGTGAGGAGAATCCCCATCAGATAGAGGATTATCAAAACGAACCCAAACAGGACATGACTTTTGGAGGAGTGTGAATATGGACAGAAAAATGGTGAATTTTATCAAAGAACAGTATCCGCCCGGCACTCGCATCCGCCTCAACTCAATGGAGGATCCCTATGCGCCCATTGTGCCCGGTACGGAGGGTGTAGTGGACTTCGTGGATGACATCGGTACCATCCACATGAAGTGGGATAACGGCAGGTCGCTTGAGATAGTCCCCGGTGAGGACAGCTTCTCGGTACTGCCGCCCAAACTGACTACGTTCAAGCTGTATATGCCCCTGACTGCGGAACTCTATGAGAGGAGTGAGTACGGGGATTGGGAGCCGGAAAGCACGGAACTTGATGGCAGTGCATTGCGGAGCTATCAGGATCAGATCATGGCAGAGCTGGTCAAAAGTCGTATGCCGGAGGAAACCGAGCGTGGCCTCATGTATTGGTATGGTAAAGCTGACAGCGTGGATACCAAAGTCCATTCTGCGGTCTTTACCGTTGAGGAACGTGACCGACAGCTCTGGGGTGTAGCCGAGTGTCGTGTTGCTGGTGAATTGAGTGCGGCAGAGCTGGATACCCTAAAAAAGTATATCACCGGTCAAGCTGCGGACGGCTGGGGCGAGCACTTTGAACAGTGTGAGATCCTTGTGGATGGCGGAAGTGAACTATATGTCCACCTCTGGAGCTCCGACGATTGGAGCATCCAAACGGAGCAGGAATGTTTTACGCCGAAGCTGGCGGAGAGGCTGCCGGAGCTGTGTTTCTCCACCCTTCCCGGCACCGGTGCTCTCATCTGTATCAAACGAGGCGAGAGCGGCTACTATCCCAGTGATTGGAACACAGATGACCCCGCGCAGAACCGTGAGCTGGCCGATTACAACAACGAACGCCTTGGCGTTACACCCGCACAGGAGAACGCCATGAAAGTAGGTTCCATGTTTGGCTGGAGCGTTCCCGGTGCAGACCCAAGCTATTACGAACAGCCGCAAGGAGGGATGACCTTTGGATAAAAAGATATTCGGCGTCTATCTGGCAAAGCAGGATGCCCCAGACAGTGAAGCCAACGTTAGACTGAAATTGCCAGCTTCTCCGTGGGAGCTGCACGATGCGATGGATAAGGTGCAGCTTCAGGAAAATGAGGATCTGTATCTGGAGATCGACGATTATTACGGCTTTGAGTATCTTGCCCCGCATTTGGATGGATCAGACATCAGCCTGAATGAGTTGAACGAACTTGCCAGACAACTGGCAGCACTGGATGAGGTACAGGGAATTGCTTTTGAGGGACTACTCTCAATGGAGGTACAGAAGAAAATAAGCACCAACGGCGGCATCATCACGCTGCAAGATCTGCGAAATCTGGCAGCCAGCGCAAAAACCGACTGTTATCATATAGTGGATGCCGCAGATGATGCTGCCCTCGGCCGGTTTTACGCAGAGAACGATTTTATTCCCGAATTGGACGGAGTATCTGACAGCGTGTTTAAAATGCTGGACTTTGCCGGTATCGGAAGAATGATGCGCCAAGGTGAAAACGGTGTTTTCGTCGGAGGTTGTTATGTGCTGCAGGATGGCGAAATGACTACTGCACCACCCTGTTCCAGAGATTTTCCTAAAAAGCCCGACTATCTCTTCCGGGTTACCCTTGGTCTGCATCCCGACCTTGACGCTGACCAAACTGTCACGCTTACATTGCCTGCGTCTGCTGAAGAATTGAAAAAGGCGCAGAAGCAGCTCGACGCAGACGGCTGGGAAGGTGTTGTGGTTCTCGCCTATGATGGCATCATTCCACAGGCGGCAGAGTTTGCCGACCTGCCAGCGGAATTGGAGACATTCAACCATTTCGCAGAGGTCGTGGAGAATATGCCCTCCCGCGAGAAGCAACTCCCAAAGTTCAAAGCGGTACTCAGTGCCGGTCAGTGCAGCAGCGTCGATCAGGCAATTTCGCTTGCGGAGCGACTGGAGCATTTTTATTTTGACGCTAAGATAAAGACATACGCTGACCTCGTGTACGATGAGCTCGAAAACGTCATCGGCGGCAGACAAGCGGAGGAACTGCGCCAGTGCCTGGACATCGAGAAGTACGGCAGGATACTCCAGCAGGGTTACAACGCCGTGTTCACCGAGTACGGCATGGTAACACGCGACGACTTTCAGACGATGGATGCCCCGTGGCAGGATGAGTCGGAGGTGATGGATATGCAGATCACATGAAAAAGACGAGCCTGTGTAAAAACAAGCCCGTCACTCTATTTCTTCGTCCATATCGTTGAACTCAGGGCAATCGAAAAACTCCGAAAGTGTAATATCCAGCGCGTCACATAGCTTCTTCAATGTGAACACACGTGGATTAGCCGTAACTCCACTGACTATGTCATGGACAGTGGACGCCGTGGTTCCGGCCATGCTGCAAAGCTTGCCCACAGTTATCCCGCGCTCATTGCACAGCTGCGTTATGCGCCGTGAAAACACTGTTCCCTCTTCCACAGTTCCACCTCCTCTTCGGAATACCGTAGAGATATTATCTGCGAAGAGAGCGAAAATTACATTCGGAATTCCGTAGACATTTGCAAAAACATGTGCTAAACTATAACAAATTCGGAATTCCGTAAGAATGATGTGGGACCATGGAAGATAAATTAGAAAAAGCGTTCGGAGATTTTATAGACCGCAGAGAGTACGACGAGGCAAGCAACGCTATGCTTGCGCTGACTAGGAGCGCATTTATAGCCGGATGGAAAGCTGCGGGCGGAACCATACCTGAGTCTCAGCCCGTGTTCACGATCATAGAAGGCAATAAGGAACACAAAAAATAAATACCTGGATCACAGCAGGGCCGTTTCCCGAAAAGAAGCGGCTCTGCTTTTTCATGCCCATTTCCGGGAAGCGACGCCCGGAAAGGAAATGCAATGAGGAAAGAACAGCTCTGCGTCTACCTATATAAAAATTGCAGAGGAAAGAAAAAGTGTGTTAGTGCCCGTACCATACAGGCAGACCTGCACATGAGCGAAAACGAGCTGCGCAAGCACGTCAATCGCCTTCGCCGTGAGTGTATCCCCATCGGCAGCAGTTCAAACGGCTATTACTTTGCCGAGACCGCAGCCGAGGTCTACGACACAATCAAGAACCTCCGGCGCATACGCGACGGCATCGACGCTGCCATAACCGGACTTGAGTGCTCGATGATCAGCTTCCGGGGCGGTGACGGCGTCTGAAAAGCTTCATCCCGTGGGTCGGCGGCAAGGGCAAGCTTTTGTGGATCATAGAGCGCCTTGCCCCGGCTAACTACTCACGCTTCATAGACGTGTTCGGAGGCAGCGGTACGGTGCTCATGAACCGTCCCATAAAGCGCGGCTGTATGGAGGTGTATAACGACTACAACTCCAACCTCACAAATTTGTTCTTCTGCGTGAAGGAGCGCCCGCTGGCCTTGATCACCGAGCTCGGCTTTCTGCCGCTCAACAGTCGGGACGACTTTGAAGTAATATCCCGGCAGCTAAAGTGTGAGGAGTTCGATGACGAGTACCTCGCGATTGAGCTGGAGCTTGCGGACAAATACTTCTCGCCGCTCCATGCCAAGGCTATAAAAGCACTGCTCCTCAAACGTGCCCAGCGCGGGAACGTCAGGCGCGCGGCAAACTACTACAAGCTTATCCGATACAGCTTCAGCGGCGCGGGCAAGTCATTCGGCGGAAAGCCGTGCAATATACGGAACTTCTTCACAGATATATGGCGATGCTCCCGCAGACTTGAAAACGTGGTCGTAGAGAACAAGGACTTTGAGAGTCTGCTGGCGCAGTATGACCGCCCAGACGCTTTCTTCTACTGTGACCCGCCATATTACAATGCCGAGTGTTACGAAGTGGAGTTCCCCAAGAGAGACCATCTCCGGCTGTGCAGTGCCATCAAGCGCTGCCGCGGCTTTGCGATGGTCTCTTACAATTTCTGCTTCGAAATTTTAGACATCTACAAGGACTTCTACATATTCCGCACCAAGCGTCCGAACTCAATGTCACAGACTGCGGGCAGCGAGTATGAAGAAGTCATCATCACGAACTTTGATCCTCTGCTCTGCACCTCACAGCTCTCGATCTTCACAAGAAACTCAGACATGGGAGTCGAGCTTGTACACGAGCCGGAATTGCCTTGTGGTTTGACAGAGGACGGAAAGATTATTTTCAATAAAGATACGGAGGAAAGCCGATGAAATTTAAACTTTTGAAAAATGAGCACGGAGCCGTTATTACCCATGTTGCGCTTGCACTGAGCGGCATAGAGCGTGAAGATGCCGCACAGCTTATAGTGTCTCCGCAGATGGCGCTCATCCTTAAAGACAAAATGAGTGTCAAGGAAATCATGACGGCAATATCCAGTATGGTTATGGTCGTCGGCAATCTTGCACACAGGCTCGTTGAAATGTGCGAGCCTCAGTGTGAGGACTGCGACTATGACTGCGTCTCCGAGCTGCTGAACAGCGCGGTAGATTCCGCCTGTATGGACATCGCAAAGCAGTACAGCTCCGGCCGTGAGCAGACTATGGATAATGCCTATGAAGCAGCAACGTCCGTAATCAATGGCTTTGTCATTGGCCACGGCTGTTTGAAAGAGTTGCTCAAGCAGTATATTGAGGAGGACGTCAGTGGCAAATAACGTTCCGCTTTACACTGCATCCCGCGAGTATGCCAGGACGCACGATGAGATTCCGCTCTGGCGCGAGAGCATAAATGAGAACATACGCTGCAAACAAGCCATCGAGGACGCCATCCGGCAGAGCTTCGACGGCTTGCACCTTAAACCGGATTGCGCTGAGAGCGTTATACAAGAGTTCGGCTTCGACCGTATAGAATACGTCCTCGGCAATACTTTGCATCAGCTCAGCTATGACGGCAGGTTCAGCCAATCGAATAAGGAATGGGGTGAAAACATTGAGGTACCTGACGACCACCGCAATTGCGAATTCTGTATCGGCTCTCATCCGGCAGTTCTGGACGGCTTCATCGCCGAATACAGGAAGGCCGCAGAAGAGCAAAAGCAAGACTTCAAACTCGACCTGTAACGCAGATAAGGAATTGTGCTCCGAGCTGGAGCGGCGCATAGACCGTGAGTTCTCTGAGTATGAGGACGCCATGCTTGAACACAGTACGGCCTATGTCTTTGCCAAGTGCGGCGAGATAAACGCCATGTGTACCTGCTATAACCTGCTCACCATAAAGCTCGTTCAGGCAGCAGACATGCCCTGCATCGAGTACCTTGCCCGCTTCCGTCAGCCGCTCAAGGTCGTCTGTGACGAGTGGACAAAGCTTGATTGCAAGCATGAGGAGGCATTCGATTCGATGCTTCAGGCTCTCATGGAATCCGGCTCGGCAGAGAGCCGCAGCGATTTTGACCCGGACTGGGTCGTCAAACACTGCTCTCAGGCTATGCACTGAGAGCTATTTTCATATAGGAGGAAAAACCAATGCGCAGAAAAAAGATATACTCAGTACTCATCATGACGGCGGTGTTTGTCTCGCTGCTGTCCATCCCCGCCTACGCCAGCGGGGATGTTGCCGGTGCGGTCGAGAGCACGTGGTCGACTGCATCCCAGCAGATAAAAACCGTTGTGGACAACGTCGTCTTCCCAGCAATCGACCTCATTCTCGCCGTATTTTTCTTTGTCAAATTGGGAACGGCGTATTTCGATTTCCGGAAGAGCGGACAGTTTGAATGGACTGCACCGGCTATACTCTTTGCCTGTCTCGTCTTCACTCTCACCGCTCCCAATTACATCTGGGGCATCGTCGGGCTGTGAGAATTTGCAGCCGAGAGAGGCGGTGATGATCAATATTTATATGGGATTTTGTCTCATCGAAGATACTGGATGAGATACTCGACTGGCTCTACTGCCAGATCGTAGGCTTCCTCGGAAACTTCTTCGCCGAGATGGGCAGCATGGGCGCGGAGCTGTTCGAGATGAGCTGGGTGCAGGGTATCGTGCAGTTCTTCAACTACCTCGCGTGGACGCTGTACGTCATCGGCCTCATCGTCGCCTGTTTCGAGTGCGGCATAAACTACGCCGGAGGCAAAGGAGACATCCGTGCAGTTGCCCTCAATGCCATCAAGGGTTTCATGGCGGCAAGCCTGTTCTCCGTTGTGCCGGTCAGACTTTACCAGCTTGCTATCTCTTTGCAGGCTGAGTTTACCTCCGGCATGACCGGCTACGGGACGTCCATAGGTGAAGTCGCGGCGAACATCATTCAGGAGTACGAAGAGATCGAAACTGTCGCCGACCTTGTAGGGAAGCCCATCTCCGGCTTCGGGGCAGTAACAAGCGCCATCATGGTGATCGTCTGCATCATCATGATGGCGTATGCCGTAATAAAGGTGTTCTTCGCTAACCTCAAACGCGGTGGGATATTGCTCATTCAGATAGCAGTCGGGAGTCTGTATATGTTCAGTATCCCGCGCGGCGGTATAGACGCATTTGTCCAGTGGATGAAGCAGGTCATAGGCGTATGTCTCACAGCGTTTTTGCAGGCGACGATACTCATTGCGGGACTGCTCGTGTTCAAGGAACATGCGCTCCTCGGCATCGGGCTCATGCTCTCGTCGAGTGAGATAACGCGCATCGCCGGGGCCTTCGGTCTCGACACGAGCACAAGAGCGAACATAATGAGCGCAGTCTACACGGCGCAAACCGCGGTCCATACTGGCAAGGCCATAGTTCAGGCGGTGAGCAAGTGACGCTCACACTCGGAAGTTTGTTCGACGGCATAGGCGGTTTCCCTCTCGCCGCCGTGAATAACGGCATCGTGCCATTATGGGCAAGCGAAATAGAACCGTTCCCAATCGCGGTCACATCGAAGCACTTTCACCAGATGCTCCACTTGGGGGATATAACTAAGCTGAACGGAGCGGAGCTGCCGCCTGTAGATATAATAGCCGGGGGCAGCCCGTGTCAAGATCTTTCCATCGCATCAGGTACAAGAGCCGGACTTGCCGGTGCTCGTTCCGGACTCTTCATGGAGCAAATACGGATCACGAAGGAGATGCGAAATGCAGATATACTACGAGGACGATCAGGAGTGTCTGTTCGACCCAGAATCTTATGCTGGGAGAACGTGCCTTATGCACTTCGACGCATAAATGACGTTATGAGTTGTAAGCAATTATGAACAGTCCTCTCTTCAAAATCTTATATTTTCTCTGAAAAATGCAAAAACGCTGTACATAATTTTCCTCTATACTAAGAATGTCACAATATATTAGGAGGTAACCTATGCACAGCAAGAAAACAGTTTTAATTGTTGATCTGATGAATGCGGCGAACATGGAGTTGATACGCTTGGATTTCAGATCATCGACACTCAGTCGGCATGACAAAGAATTTCGCCGTTTCTGCAACTACTGTACGGAAAATGGAATTCAAACTTATGATGCAGAAACCGGACCGCAGTACTTCAAGTTTCGCTTTGGCTTGAACATCGGCGATGCCAACATAAAATTGAACAGGCAACAGCTTGAGGCGCGCAATTCAATTCGCTTTTTGGACGATATCTTTCAATTTGGATATGCATTACGCTACAGTCATCATGACTATACCCTTACGCAGCAATATGCCAACTTACTGAATGAATACCTTGCGTGGTGTCAGAGAAACAACAACTCAGCCGGAACAATTGATGTCAAAAGGACAAAGATCCGGCAATTCTTATGCTTTTTGGATGGGCGCAAAATAGAGCTTTCAGAGTTAACCGCTGCAGACATTTCAGACTTTATGACCACACTGTGTCGTTACCATCGTGCGACCATCCATATATTCAGCAGCGTTTTGCGTGATTTTTTTCGATACCTTCAGGAAAACGGTACGCTGGAAAATGATTTATCCCCAAGTGTTCAAAGGCCCAAGATCTACATTGAAGAAAATATCCCCGAAACGTGGACCCCAGAGGAAGTACGACAATTATTGTCCGTTATTGACCGCAGCAATGCGATTGGGAAAAGGGATTACGCGATGCTTCTGCTTGCTATTCTGCTGGGCATGAGGGCTGGAGACATCTGTGCATTGAAATTCAAAAATCTGGACTGGCATCAGAAACTGATCACCTACACACAGCAAAAAACGAAAAAGACAAACACGCTGCCATTGCTTCCTATAATTGGAGATGCCATTATTGACTACTTAAAAAATGGCCGGTTAGACTCTGACTGTGATAATGTGTTTATCCGCCATATTCATCCTTACGGCGAATTTCAGTCCAGTACATCTCTTTCTGAAAATCTCAAGCGATATATGAAGTATGCCGGACTGACGGTGAAGAAGCGAAAAACAGCTCACTCACTGCGTCATACGCTGGCAAGCAGTCTCTTGTATGACGGCACACCGCTTATGACGATTTCCAATATTCTTGGACATAACAGCCCCAAAACGACCTCGGTATATACCAAGGTAGACCTTCCGGCCTTGCGTAAATGTGCATTGTCTTATGGGAAACGGAGGGAATTGGTATGACTTCAAAAATGCTGTTAGAGCAGTATATGGCAGAACGCCATGCTCTTGGATTTAGCCTGAAAACGGATGAAGGCTGTATTCAGCGCTTCCTCCGGGATTTCGCTGAGCCTGATGATGGAGTGATTTCGTTTACAAAAGAATATGTTCTAAGCCATATGGGAAACAGGTTGAACGTGCAAACCAATACCATCCTCAGAGATGTTAGCGCAATCAATGGATTCCTTGATTTTGTGATCCGCAAAGGATATACAGCATACAAGATCCCTCCTAAATCTCTTCCAAAAGAAAACCGCAATTTTAGGGCCTACATTTTTACGGATGATGAAATTGAGCGAATGTTGATTGCCGCGGATCATACGCCATTTACGGAGCAAAACCCTGCTCGAAAATACCAGATTCCTGTTATGTTTCAAATCTTATTCAATTGCGGACTGCGGACCTCCGAATTACTCAAACTGCGAATGTGCGATGTAGACCTCGGAGGAAATGTGTTTACCATTTTGGATACGAAATTTCATAAAAACCGTTTGGTACCATTCTCTGATACGGTTGCGGAGGCCTTGAATCAATATCTGGAAATGTTCCCGCCAAAATCTGCCGATTCCTTGATTTTTCCGAGCTCAGGCCCTCGTAGCAACGATGGAAGGTACGGAAACAGTTGGCTGCGAACTCAATTCCACCAACTTCTCAGAATGGCAGGTATTCCTTACAATGGTCCAGGAAAAGGCCCACGGCCTCATGATATCCGGCACACTTTTGCGGTACACTGCCTTAACAACTGGGTGCTTTCAGGCGAGGACCTTACCGCTGCTTTGCCTGTACTCTCACGATATCTTGGGCACAACGGGCTGACCGGCACGCAAAAATATCTTCAACTGACAGCGCAAATGTATCCGGATATTGTTGCGAAACTGGAAGTGCAATTTGGCAGTCTTATTCCTCAGATGGAGGTGCCCGATGAAAACACCTGATTTCTCCAGATTTTTGACGCAGTACCTTACACACTACCTGCCTGTTCAGAGAAACCTGAGCAGCAATACCATTTGTTCTTACCGGGATACGTTTAAACTTCTCTTGATCTTTTGTAGAGACGAGAAAGGCTTTAATATTGCAAAGCTGAATCTGGCTAAGTTAGACAAAAAGTGCATAGAGGACTTTCTTCTGTGGCTGACCAATACCAGAGGTTCCTCTCCATCCACCTATAACCAGCGCCTCTGTGCTATCCGAGCCTTTTTTGATTATGTTATGACTGAAGAACCGGCGTATATGGAGCAGTGCATTTTGATCCTCAAAATTCCGAGCATGGTATCTCCGCCCCCGCTAGCGCAGTACTTAACGCCAGAAAACCTGAAGCATCTATTGTCTATGCCGGATACCTCTACGCCTAGAGGGCGTAGAGATCTTGTCCTGCTAACTGTTTTGTATGATACTGCAGCCCGTGTTAGTGAATTGGTGGATATTTGTATGCGAGATGTGCGATTGGATTTTCCAGCAGTGATTACTCTGCATGGGAAAGGCGGGAAGATCCGTACTGTGCCACTTATGAAACAGACTGCAGAACTGCTACGCAGTTACTTTGCTGAAAACCATATTGATATACGGCGCAATCCAGATATGCCGCTGTTTTGGAATGGAAGCAGACGCAAATTAACCCGATCTGGAATTACGTACATTGTCCAAAAGTATGCAGACATGGCGCAGGAGCTATCCTCAGGAATGCCCGCAAAAATTTCTCCGCATGTCTTCCGGCATACAAAGGCCATGCATTTGGTACAAGCAAATGTGAACCCAGTCTATATTAAAGACTATCTAGGGCACGCCGATATTTCTACTACAGAGGTTTATGCCAGAGCAGACAACGAAGCCAAGCGAGCTGTTTTGGAGAAAGCAACAGCTCGTCTTGATCTCCCAAAAGCATCTCATTGGGAACAGGATACTGAGTTAATTGAGTGGTTGTCCTCGCTTGGTTAACAAATTTCAAATTATTATGCACAGTGAAACAGGGCACTTTGCTCTGTTTCACTGCTTTTTAAGGCTGTGCTATACATAATTGATTTCTATTCATAACGTGCCTGGAGCCTTCTCCTCAGGTGAGCCGCACGGCGAGGACTTCAGGATCGTCCTTGAGGAGATTATTAAAATATGTGTACCCGACATATATGTTCCTCGACCTCACGCCGGGAAATTTCAATCTGCTGGGTGGATACGAGTGGGAGATACGCTCTCCGTGGGCTGGCGAGTTACCTCTTCTCAACACTGGGGTGTCCCCCAAAGAAGAGCACGAATCTTCCTTGTCGCAGATTTTGGAGGACTCACCGCACCCAAGATATTATTTAAGCCCGAAAGCCTGCCTGGGTATACTGCGCCGAGCGAAGGTTCGTGGAAAACTGCTGCCGAAAAGATTGGAAGCTGCTTTGCTGGCGCAGGCGGGCTTGAGTGATGGTGAGGATATAGATACAGGTGTATGTGCCTATCATATAAACCAGAGGAACGAAGGGATAGACCTGCACGGCGTGGCAGGGGCGTTGATGGCTACGCAGAACTTGCAAATGCAGACCTTCGCTGCGGGATTCAGTCCGGGTGCAGGCAGCTCGGCCGGGAGCGTCGGCTATACTGAAGATGTCGCACCGACGCTCAAAAGTGCCGATGGCGGCAACACTACTCCGGCAGTACTGAGACTGTACGAGAACCATGGGATAGACAGCCGGTACAAGGGGCCGTTCGATGTTGCTCCCACGCTCTCTGCCAGAGCCGGTACAGGCGGAAACAACCTGCCGCTCGTTGACGATACGCCGCTGTGCATTGCTGGAAACGTGATCGACCGCCAGCCGCAAAACGGCGGCAACGGTAGCGGCGTCAGTGAGGACTTGTCGTATACGATCACCGCGACGGATAGGCACGCGGTCTTTGCCCGTCAGCGTGTGGATGTTTTTCAGGAAGATGATGTGGCAAGCACCCAAAGCGCCAGACAGTACAAGGATGCGACCGATCTTGTGTATGATGGATCAAAGCCGTTCGCGTATCTCATCCGCAGGCTCACGCCGCTGGAGTGCGAACGCCTGCAGGGCTTTCCCGACGGCTGGACAGATATCCCCGGCGCGTCGGACTCGGCTCGCTACAAGGCACTCGGCAACAGTGTCGCCATCCCGTGCGTGGACTATATAATGCACGGTGTCGCCGCCGCGCTGAATGGTGCATAGCTTGTTGCATCTGCTTCGTTTTGCCGATGATCTTCATTGCTTATGATGAATAGCTTTGTGCCGGAGCTTCGGGTATACTTCGCTTGCGAAAGCGGAAAGGAGACGAACTCATGGACGAAAAGAAGAAAAACCTCTGTGCCATGATCCCGGAGTCGCTGCACATTCGTGTGCGCGAAGAGCAGGAGCAGCTGGCACTGACACTGAGCGAGTACGTCGAGAAGATCATCAGAGAACACTTTGAGGGAGGAAAAACTATGGCAAACGGAACAAGGACACTGGCGCTGCAGATACCGGAGGAACTCTTCGTGAGGATCAAGGAGCATCTGAGCAAATATGGGCTGACACAGAAAGAGTTCATCATCGGGCTCATAGAGACTGCGCTCACCGACGCCGCAGATGCGGAAGCGGCTGAGTAAAAAGCATATATCATTAAAGCCGTCGTGGGAGACCACGGCGGCAATTTTGTTTAGGAGGCACACAATGTACATCTACCCGGATAACCTCGCGGCCAAGGCTACGCTCTGGCTGTGGGAACTCAAAGACCTTGCCATCATCGGCATCGGTTTTCTCATCGGCACATTTTCACTCGTGCGCACAGGCGCGCCGCTGCCGCTGGCGCTTGTCGTCGCATACGGTTTTCTAAGCATCCGCTTCGACAACACCAGCATATTGGATTTCATCCGCTATGCCGCGGCGTACTTCTTCACGCGCCAGCAATACTTTGAATGGAGGGATCCCACGTGATCTTCAAAAAGAAAGAGTCCACACAGGAGTTGCTCGGCATTGAGGCTATAACGGATTACGGCATATCTACGAAGCAGGGTGAGCTCGTTTTCTTCGCCGTTGCGCCCACCAACCTGAGCGTGCTCCCCGCCGACAGCATCGACGCGAGGATAAATGCCCTGCTCAACATTATCAAGGGCTACGACGGAATAGAGATGATCGCTACGGACTCGATGCAGTCGTTTGAATACAACAAGCGCTTTTACCGCGACAGGCTTGAGAAAGAGAGCTGCCCCGCCGTGAGGCGTCTGCTGGAGCAGGACATAGAACACCTCGACCGAATACAGGTCATGACGGCGTCGTCCCGTCAGTTTTACATTGTCCTGCGCATACGCAGTGAGGTCAAGGGAGATATCTATTCCCACCTCGGCAACGTTGAGAAATACATCCACGAGCAGGGTTTTACCGTCCATCGTGCCGACCGGCAGGAGCTTAAAAAGCTGCTGGCAGTTTACTACGGGCAGAGCATCAGCGTTGACCCGTACCCGGACTATGACGGTCAGCAGTGGGAATAAGGAGGATAAACTACATGGGAAAACATCTGAAACAGAAATCTGCACCTGTGAAAACAGAGCTGAAGAAAAAGAAATATAAATCCGCGTCCGTAAAGCCCACACCTCCGCGTAAAACGTTCTTAGATATGATCGCACCGGGAGTTATGAAGTTTAATCCTGACTTGTATATCCGGGATAACCTCTACTGCTGTGTCTGGGCGCTGAAGGAGTATCCGGCCGCGACTGAGGATCAGGCTATACTGCGTCACCTCGGTGAGAAATGCGGAGTCAACATCCGCATATACACGCGCATCGTTGACGTGATGGAGGAAAACCGCATTATCCAGAACGCAACCAACAAGAACAGGCTCAGCCGTGCCAACACCAATGACACCAAGCAGATGTACTATAACGCCGCAGTGTCAGGTACCATAGACACCATCCCTGATACTCCCGGACTTGCGGTCTGGCACGACGGGCACATAGGCGTATACATAGGCAATGGTGAAGTTATAGAGGCGATGGGCACGAAGTATGGTGTTGTCAAGACGCAGCTCGAAGGCCGCGGCTGGACGCACTGGCTTCAGGTGCCATATATTTCTTACGACTGAGGAGGTCAACAATGAAACAGATAAACATATCCGTCAGCTTCGATGATGTGAAGCTGCGAGCGCTGAACAAGTATCTCAAGAAGAAGGAGCTGACGGCCGAGGATGAGCTCACGGCCGCGCTGGTGCATCTTTACGAAAAACATGTCCCGGCTGCCGTGCGGGAGTATATTGACGAGGATGATGTAGTCGTTCCGACAAAGCCAAAGCGCACAGTAAAACCGGCAGCGCCGAAGAAAGTTGAAGAGCCGGTGGAAATTTCACCTGCAGTTAACACTGCGCCAGTCACTACAGATGGAGGTGAGGAATCATTAGCATCGAAATATTTTGGAACGACCTGACCGAAGCAAAGCAGAGCGAGATCATGTCTGCCCTCGGCGACAACGGCAACTATGATGTGATCCCGATAGCGGTCATTGAAACCGAGCAGCTCCACAGCTTGGCCGAGGACGATTTCAATTTCGTCAATGAGATTTTGGAATGCGATGACGAATTGAATTTTTACATGGAACTGCACTGTGACGCCAGAAGTGTTTTCGGCTCGCTTGGCGGGATCGCTCTGGATGATTATCTCAACGTCTACGCGAACTACAATGTCCAGACGCGACAGGTCGACGATACCCTTGACATTATGATCTGCCGCAGTGTCGGCGCTAACGAGGCGGCGGTGTACAAGCTCTCGGATGCTGAGAAAGAAATAGTTCTTGAGAAGATGGACGAGTACTGTCAGGAGCGTGAAGGCATGACACTCGACGAATATTGCGAGTCAGTGCAGACCGAGTGTCTTACGCCGGAACTGTAGCCCGTGTTTGCCCACGTGAGGCGCTGTGTGCGCTTTTACGGAGACGGGTAGGGCGTGGATACCCCGGCAGGAGAACGTGCGGCGTTTGGGGGCGTTTTCGCGGCATTTTCGTCCGGGTGTGCCCGTTCGAAAATGGCACTATGATAAAGGGAGGTACACACAAGGGCGCACCTCCCGCCCACAAAGCCCCGCAACGCGGGGCTTTTTCGACGTTCGGGCAAGGTACACATTTTCAAGCAACTCAAAATTTTAGGTGAACGCAGAGCCGCGAAACGCCCTTGTTTCAAGGGATTCGGCGGTTCTCCGCACTCGTGGAGGAGATGATAGAAATAAGCACAGAAAACGTAAAACGCATAGTAATCTGGCTCAAGCCGGAGCTATTATCCCGCATGGATGGTTGGCTTGAGACTGCCAACTGCAAAAACAGAAGTGAATTCATCACCAAGACACTCAGATTTTACATGGGATACCTTGCGACGGATGACGTCAGTTCATACGTCTGCGAGTCTGTCTCACAAAATATCCGTGGGATACTGACAGAGAATACGAACAGAATCTCAAAGCTCATGTTCAAGTGGAGCGTCGAGTTGAACATGATGATGCACATAGTCGCAGCACACTTCAAGGATGACGTCTCTGACCTGCGTGCTCTGCGGGGTTACTCCGCGGATGAGGTAAAACGTACATACGGAAACATTTCTTTAGATACCGCGCTGGATATTCAGCGCGGCAACTCTGGTGACTGATGGCCGGTGTGTTTTTCTCTTCGCCATATCTCAAAGGTGGAAAGCAATCGGCAAAGCTCGCAAATCTCACTAAGTATATTTCTACTCGTGAAGGTGTCGAGCTGCTCAAAGATACTGACAGCAGCTTGCCCGCTACAAAACAGCAGCAGGACTTTATATCTCGGCTGCTAAAAATGTTTCCGGATACCCGTGAGATGCCGGAGTATGTAGATTTCAAAGCAGAGAGCACGCAGAAGAACGCGGCAGAGTTTATTTCTCAGGTGCAGGAGAACTACGCATATCTGCTGGACAAGCGTGAGAACTACGTTGACTACGTCGCAAACCGTCCCGGAGTGAAGAAGCTCGGAGATCACGGCCTGTGGAATGCAGACGGCAAAGTACCTGTGCTGCAAAATGCAGTTGATGAAGTGGCGCACCATCCGGGCAACGTCTGGACGCCGGTCATTGCAATACAGCGTCCAGACGCTGAGCGTCTTGGTTATGACTCCGCCGAGAGTTGGCGTTCACTCATCTGCTCTGAGATAGACCAGATAGCGAAAACGTATAAGATACTGCCGTCACACTTGAAATGGTACGCTGCGTTCCACGAAAAGGAGCGCAGCGTACATGTGCATCTGGTCATCTTCTCGACTGATCCATGTGAAGGCTATCTCACCAAACCCGCTATACTTGAGTTGCGGTCTGCACTCACGCGGCAGATATTTAAGGATGACTTGAAGAACATCTATGTTCAGCAGACTGCGTACAGAGACCAGCTTCAAGAGAATGCTCTGGCGGTCATGGAGTCGTTGATTCAGAAAATGCAGGATGGTGAGATGAGCAATCCGAAGTTTGAATTACTCATCACCGAGCTCGCCGAGCGTCTGCAAAACTACTCTGGCAAGAAAGTGTACGGTTACCTTCCACCAGCGACTAAGCGCATAGTCGACGCTATTGTCGATGAGCTTTCGAGCGACGAGCGTGTAGCAGAAGCATACTCACTCTGGCAGGATATGCGGGATGAGGTGTTCAGCTTTTACTCGAAAGCAAAACCGGAGCGCGTGCCCCTCTCTCTGCAGAAAGAGTTCAAGCCAGTGCGTAATATGGTCATCCGCGAGGTCGTGCAGATGATGGAGCAACAGCAGAATGAAAGCGTTGAGTATGATATGACGCAGTATGCTGCACCAGAATTAAAATCCCTCTCAGAAAACACATCACCAGATACAGAACATAACACGCAGCCCCGACAAGAGCACCGTGCCCCACCACCCGATTCCGTCGCCGCTTGCATGGTCCGTATGCTGCACCACATGGGAAATATCTTTCGGGATAACGTCAGTTCTTCCGGTTACCGGGGCTTGCAGCTCGACAGAAAGCGCCGCAAAGAATTGCAGGAGTGGAAGATCGCGCTCGGTCACCGTGAGGACGACCATGAGGATCCTGCAAATTATCCAAAGCCCGCGTATTAGTTTCAGTTGCTATTTCAGTGCGTTTGGGTATAATGTGTTGCTCGGAAAGGAGTGGTGAAAATGAAGGCTCGGCAACTGCCGCCATACGAAGAGTTAAGCAAAGAAGAGCGCGAACGCTTGTATGAGCATGACCTGCCGGTGTATCTCCAGCATGACCTTGACGCATTCAAGGACGGACTTGAGCACGGCTCGACGCTCATAGACTGCCTATGGGGTGAGCTATACGGCAGCATCAATATTGCGCAGATAGACGACGGCGCAATAACTTCTGAGCACGCAGACTATCTGCGGCAGAAATATCTCTGGGGCGAGGATATATAATAGTTCAAAGAGGTGATTCACTTAACCTACATACATTTTACAGACGAGCAGAAGCAGCGCGCTGCTTCTGTTGACCTTGAAGCCTTTCTCCGCAGTCGCGGGGAAAGGCTTATTTCATCCGGCAGGGACAAGCGTCTTGTCAGCGACCACAGTGTTACCATCCGCGGCAATGAGTGGTACGACCATGCCGAGGAGAAAGGCGGCACAGCCATCAGCTTCGTTCAGCGGTATTACAGTGTCGGCTATGCAGAAGCCGTGTCTACGCTGCTTGGAGACGAGTTGGGCGTCGCTTATCCTCAACGTTCAGAAAAGCTTGCCGAGCAAAAACCATTCACTCTGCCGCCATCCAACAAGAAT
>ERZ857998.2115-NODE-2115-length-19614-cov-77.141163_pt1 | contig 19614 bp, 23 predicted proteins | sample MGYA00519954_ERZ857998 | MGnify/ENA primary metagenome ERZ857998 (study PRJEB31778, sample SAMEA3449424) | human gut metagenome | biome: human gut; feature: human-associated habitat; material: faeces | place: United Kingdom | collected 2010/2012 ...
GTGTTTACAAAGTTGCTCTGTATGTGACGGAAGACGGCTATCTGTGGACAAACGCTTTTAATTACCAATACCTCTTCAATATCGGAGAAGATGCAGCCAGTAAGATTATCAAATATGCAAAAGAGAATTCCACCGAAGCAGAGTATGAGCCGTATCAGAATACCATTGTCGGTAAGATTACGGAGATAACCGATGAGTATATTCTGTTAGACGATTCCATTCTCTGCGCCAATCCCGATGACGGAATCACGTACAAAATCCTTCTGAATGATCTGCGCATCTCCCGTTATGCAGAAAGCGGAGCTATCCGAGTGGGAGAAAATGTTCAGATAACATACGAAGGCGAAATTGACGAATCGAATACCATTGACAGTGCCATTTCCGCATCTGACGTGGTAATCTCCGGCGGGGATGTTCTTATTCCCGAATAATAAAATAAAAGTCGCATATATGATTAACCGAATATAAGTTTTTGCGAGAGTTCGAAGTCATACGCAAAACTGCCGAAAATATCTTTTTCGTAGCCCATAGACAAAACTCCTGCGCATTAGCGCGGGAGTTTTACTTTTTTCACTTTTAACTCTTCACTGATTTGCTCGGAGTTTTGGCAAGGTTAAAAGTAATAGTGAACAGTGAAAAAGTAAGGTAGTTTTTCTACCTGCGGTAGAAAAGCATTTGGTAAAGGAGCGAGGAAAAATGGCAGAAAGTTCGCTGATTATGAAATTTTTGATTGAGAGCGGATATTATGACGACAAAACGATGCTTAATAGATGTATCGAGATAAAAAGAATCCTTATCGCCTCCATAAATACAGCCAAAGGGAATAAGTAGCTCTGATACACGCAGATGTATGTTTACTCTTAGCGGCAAAGAAATGTTGACTTGATAATTTTTGCATGTTATGATGAACTCGCAGATATATAAAGGAGAGCCAACATGACGCGGCAGGAATTTGTTGATCAGCTTATAGAGAACGGAATAAATCCTGATATTGTATTGTTTGATTTTGACAACAATGTGAGGGACGGTTATTGCATAAGAAAAAACTATTTTCGTTGGGAAGTTCTGGAAAGGGAAAGAGGAACGGAGTTTTGTTGCATGGGTTTCCCGTCGGAGAGTGATGCATTGACCTACTTGTTCAATAAACTTCTCGGTATATACGCAAGTTGTTGATAAATCAACAATCGAAGTCGGAAGTGCCGATGATATCAGAAATAAACTTTCTTCTTTCGTTAAGGATAAATATTTTATTTGCAAATATTAAAATCAAGACATCTCAAGACATCTATTGAAACGCACATCTCATATATTAATATCAATTATAAGCGCTTCGACGGGGACTGTTTCGAGATGAATTCTTCCGCCGTGCAGCTGAACCTGCGCTCTTTGCGTCATTCCGCTTGGGGAGAGCGAATATATCTTCGCTTCATTCCCGGAAAACGGCACTTTTGCGTCGATTGTCTCGCCCGTTTTGCTGTAAGCAAAGCAGTTTTCTCTGTGGATATACGGCAGGAATCACATCGGCGGCATCGACTGCGCCAACGGCTATATATACGCGCCTGTCGAGGGCAAGGTTGACGGAAAGCATCTGTATAATTTCATCCTGCTCTATGACTGCAAAACGCTCAAATATACCGGGATATATTATGATATGTCGAGCAAGTATCTGACCGACGGCATCCCGTGGTGTGCGATAGACAGGGAAAACGGATATCTCTACACCTCGCAGTTCCACAATGTCGGCGAGATACTTCAATATGACCTCGAAACAATGACTTTCCTGCGCGCGATACCGCTCGAAGAGAAGCTCGACAGAATACAGGGCGGCTCGGTCTATAATGGCATGCTTTATCTCTCCTGTGACACGGCGAACAGCACTCAGGAGCAGATAATCGCGGTCGATCCGAACACCGGCTCGGTTCGCGTGGAGTTCACAAGATATTGCCCGAACTATGACAACGAGGCGGAGGATGTCTGCGTTTATCCCATGGAGGACGGCTCGCTGTTCCATGTTGTCGATTACGATAAGCTCATCAACGCGAATGTGAGCCACTATAAGCCAGCAGAGGGCTGAATTTCCGAAGCTATTTTTATTCAAATATAAAGGAAGAGATGGAGTTTATGGCAACGTTACTTAAAAACTGCAGGATCTACGATGGAACGGGCAGCGACGCCGTGAACGGCAGCGTTCTGTTCGAGGGAGACAGAATAATTGAAGTGGGCGATGTTGACGAGAGCCGTGCCGACAGCGTTATCGACCTCGAGGGCAGGTCGCTCGCCTCCGGCTTTATCGATCCCCATTCCCACAATGACTGGTTCGCCATAAAGACTGAACCGCTCAAATATTTTGAGCCGTTTATCCGCCAGGGCATAACCACATTCGTGACCGGAAACTGCGGCCTTTCCGCCATCGGCTTTGACGATGATACGCCCTATAAAGACAAGATAGGCGGCGGTCTTTTCTTCTTCAACGGCACTACCGGGAAATACGGCTCTATAAAAGAATTCAACGCAGCTATAGACAGAAATATGCCCTGCAATATCGCAACGCTCGTGGGTCATTGCTCGGCGCGCGCGTCTGTTTCGGGATATGAAAACAGAAAGCTCTCGGCGCAGGAGGAGGAGAAAATGCTCGGCATCCTCGAAGATAACCTGCGCGACGGCGCGGCGGGCATCTCGCTCGGTCTGATGTATGAGCCGGGGCTCTACGCCGACACAGAGGAGCTCAAAAAAGTTGTCAAGCTCTGCTGTAAGTATAATAAGCCGCTCACCGTCCATCCGAGGGCGGAGAGCAAAGTCTCAATGTCCTACGATTCGCTTTTCGGACGTTCGCATCTGCTCAGAGCCGAGGATGAGCTCGTTGAAATATCAAAGGGTACGAACCTCAAGCTCCAGCATTCGCACGCGATATTTGTCGGCCGCCAGTCGTTCGGCGACAAGGATGAGTTCGTCGCCATTCAGAATAGTCTGCGCGAAAACGGCGTCGATGCGATGTTCGATATATATAATGAAACTCTGGGCGTGTCCGTCATAACGGTCGTGCTCCCCGTGTGGTATCAGGGAATGAGCAAAGAGGAGCGTAAAAAGCCGCTCAACAAGCTCAAACTCAGCGTGCTCATCAAGGCGACGAGCATACTTCTCGGCTTCGGCTTCAAAGATATTCAGATAGCGTATATCGGTCCGGGATATGAGAAATATGAGGGCAAGACCGTCCACGAGATAGCAAAGGAGAACGGAAAATCGGATCTCGACATGTATCTCCAACTCTGCGAGGAGAGCGACTTCAAGGGCAGGGTCAATATGGGACCATACAGCACTTCCGAGATAATCCGCGAGTTCGAGCATAACCCCAACTGCCTCTACATGACCGATGCTTGGGTCGAGGATTTCGGCGTTCAGAACCCGGCTATCTATGACTGCTATCCGAAGTTCCTGCGCGATTCTCTCAGAGGTACGGGCGACACTCTGCCCAACACCGTCCGCCGCATGACCGGCGCGACCGCCGACAGATTCATGCTCAAAGACCGCGGATATGTAAAGCCCGGCTATTTCGCCGATTTTACCGTGTTCGATGAGGACGAGACGAAGAACGCAACGCCCGATCAGACGAAGTCTTTCGGCATAAAGAAAGTGTTTATCAACGGCGAGCTCGTGCTCGATAACGATGAACTCAACAAGTCCGCGCTCAAAACCACAGGCCGTGCGCTGACAGTGTGAAATATTATAAGGAACTCTAAACCATGCAAACCGCAACCGACAAAAAGATAGATTTTCTAAACGACCTTGAGGGTACAAATATCGACAGCTCCGTATATCCCGAACTTGAAAGGCTCTCGCGCGATTGTAATCCTGAGATTCGCAACAGGGTCGCGCAGGTGCTGGGCGGTGCGCGCGGCGAATATACCGATATTTTGCTGCGCCTTCTGAATGACCGGGATGAGCTCGTTAGGGTCAATGCCTGCGATTCTCTGAGCGGAACCGACAGCCGCGAGGTGATAAACGGACTTGAAAAGCATATCGCCGACAGCTCGGAACTTGTCCGCGGATATGTGTATTCGTCACTGTACGATACCGCGTCAATGAATCCGGCGGCTTATAAAAGCGAGGTGCGCGCTCTGCTTCTGTCTGCTTGTAAAGACGAAAAATCAGATCGGGCGGGAGCTATATTGGCTTGTTCGCTGTATGCATTTGGTGAAGCCGATGCGGCGAATAAAATAAAATCATACATATCCTCCGAGGACTGTTATGTGAGAAACGCCGCCGTTCAACAGCTTCACGCCATTTGCGGCGATGCGGATATTTCGTGCTTCCGCAAAGACCTGCAGGCGCAGTATCACAAGGAGTCGGTAGGGTTTGTAAAAGATGCGCTTGAGAGTCTTTTGGAAGATATCCCGGCATAGCACAGTGAAATTGCATCAAAGAGCGTTCTCCGAAAAGAGGACGCTCTTTCGTCTTTCCGTCTTGCTTCTTAGCCGTGCAATCTGATAGAATAGACTCATTAGCAGTGAATTTTTGGAGGACAACTCTGAAAATATTTAACGCCGCTGATTTCGGCATAGTCCCGAATGAGGATATTTCGGAGAAGCTCGCAGAGTTTATCTCGGCATTGAAAGCTGAGGACGGGGAGAAGACCGCCGTGTTCGACAGCGGCGCTTATTATATCGACAGCAAGCGCTGCAAGGAATATATGCTCGTTATCACCAACACCGCCGGGTAAAAGGAGTTTTCGCCCGACGAAACGCCGCTCTCAACGCCGTTCCATTCTATTTCGGCGGCGTGTCGGATCTTGTTTTTGACGGCGGAGATTCGATTTTTGTTATCGACGGCAAGGTGACTAATATAGCTATCGAAGACTGCGAAATATAACTCTGCGTAATCTCGAGAGACACCACGCCCGCCCGGATATGCATGAGCTTTCGGTCGTTCGAAAGAGCGCATTCAGCGTGGATTTCAAAATCGACAGCGACAGCAGCTTTTCGGTCTATGCACTATTATGCTAAATTTGACAAATGTATTTTCTCGGTGTATAATATAAAATGTCAAGACTTCCCAAAAGCTATTTTCGTCGGGATTTTTCGCCCGAATTTTATCCTGTTAAAAGCCGCTTTCGGCGGCGGGAAAGGGGATATTGATTGCGAGGTGCATCAGAGTGATACATAAATTCGGCAGATTTTTGGGCGGCGCGGCAGCCGCGCTTGTCTGCATAATGTTTATTTTCAGCGCGACCGTTTCGGCTTTGCCGCTGGATATCGGTTTTTCGACGACGAAATTGAGTGCCGAAGAGAGGAACAGATTTCTTGGGAGTATCAATTTTGAGTCGACAAATAAAGAGCCCGATTGGGAGTCGATATCCTGCTTTGATGTAAGCGACAGCGGATATATCGCCATTGTCGGTGAATCAAAAAATGGTCACAACAGCATATCGGTGTATGACAAAGACGGGAAGTTTGCCTATGGATATACTCTTGATTGCAGCGGGCGTTTCGGCGTCGGTTGGAACGGAGATAACATAGCCGTCTATTTTGTCAGGGAAGATATTGCAGCGACCTTTGACAGGAATGCAAATAATATCACTTGTGATGAAATACCGGATACAACTGCGAACAGTTCGTATTGGAGCAACGAGGTGCTTTATAAGACCCGGCGCGTCAAAAACGGAGTTCGTTATGAAATGAAGAACACCGGAAAAGTAGCGAGTGCTATATCGCCGTCGTACGCTGTTTTTGAGATGACGGAGCCGGACGGCACAGTGCATGTTATTTTTGACAATAGCAAGGATTATGATATAAAACTGATTAAAACATGCATTGAGGTGGTTGTGTCCTTTGCAGTGGTTGCGTCAATACTAACACTGAAAACCATTGAAGACCGTAAAAAAATAAAACAAAAAAATAAATAAAAGCGAACTTTAATTGCTGCAACCGGTGATTTGGCATTCATGAATGTATGAACGCTCAGAGCCAAAAAACAGTTGCAAACTGCGCGGAGCTCAAAATCCATATATACGAGTGCCGCAAAGAGCCGTATCTCGCGGCATTCTATGCCTTGGTGCTGAATCTCGGCTACGGCTTTTTCTGCGGCTCTCTTCTGTTTTTGATAAATCTAAGCGGCAGCCGCGTGCTGGGCTTCGCCGTGCTCTCGGCGCAGCATATCATTTCATATCTGATTAGGTTTAAGTACCTCCCGTTTTTTATCTCCGTATTTTCGAATCACGGCTTCTCAGAAGATGCCGGTCTGCCGTCGGTCGGCTTTTCGTGCGCGTATTTCTGCCTGCTCGCGGCGATTATTGTCGCGTGTATTCTTCGCGCCGTTCGGCATGTTGATCTCAAAATAACAGTGGGGACTCGAATATGAAGATAACTTTTTTTGCGGGATTGCGGCATCGGCTTTTCAATATGCTGCCGTATCTCGCCGTGTCTCTGCTCATATGGGCGGTCTGCGTGCTCTCGTCTTTCGGCGGCGAGCGGGAAACATTTTTCTTCGTTTTCACAGAAGCCGTCGGCGGCGTTGAACACAGCGGACAGTTTGATCTCTTCGGCTTCTTCCGCTATTTCGGAACATTTTTTGTGGGACTCTTTCTCGGTATGGCAGGCTCGGTCCTCGATTCCGAGGCGATGCCGTATTTCGTCCTGCCGCGCTCGAAGAGCTTTTTCAAATGGTGGATAAAAACCGTTTCGTCCGCTCTTCTCTGGTGTGTGCTCTATTGCCTTATCGGCATAGCCGTCTGCGCAGCGGCGGCGGAAAAAGTCGGGACGCTTTCCGCCTTTGAACTTATGCGCATGGCGGCATATCCGCTCGCGCTCGGCGCGTCAATGTGCGTGCTGTGCCTTCTGCGCTTTCTTCTCGGGCAGAAGCCTGCGGCGGCAATTGTAATTGCGGTTGTCGGCACGACGGGGCTAATATGCGGGAAGCTGAAAAGCTTCAGCTTCGCCATGCTCGGCGCATACGGCATGGCAAAACAGCTGACCGATGCCAAAACGGCTGCGGCGGTACTCTTTGCAGACGCGACGGTGATAATCCTTGTCTTTTTCTGCTCCGGCGCAGTGAAGAGAAGGGCTTTGAAAGGAGGACATTATTTTGACTGATGTTATAGTTATAGATAAACTGACAAAAAGCTTCAAAGGAAAAACGGTTCTCGAAGATGTCAATATGCGGCTACAAGAGGGCGGGATATATGGCATCGTCGGCGACAACGGCAGCGGCAAGACCGTACTTTTAAAGCTCATTTGCGGATTCATGAAGCCCGATAGCGGAACAGTCACCGTCAACGGCAAGGTGATAGGCAAAGACGCTGACTTCCCGGAGAACACGGGAATTATAATCGAAGCGCCCGGCTTCCTGCCCAATTACAGCGGCATGAAAAATCTTGAATATCTCGCCTCGATACGCGGCAAGATCGGCAAAGAGCAGATAGAGTCCGCCATGAAAACAGTCGGGCTCGACCCGTCGTCAAAACTGCGTGTCGGCAAATATTCACTCGGCATGAAACAGCGCCTCGGCATAGCGCAGGCGATAATGGAGGATCAGCAATTATTGATTCTTGACGAGCCGATGAACGCGCTCGACAAGGACGCAGTCGAGGAGATGCGAAAGCTCTTCCTGAGCTTTAAAGCGGGCGGAAAAACCATGCTCATAGTCTCGCACAACGAGGGCGATATCTCGACCCTCTGCGACGAGGTTTATGAATTTGACGGCGCGCGGATAAAACGGCGCGAAAATGTCTGAAATATACTTACGGAGCTGAAAAATAATGAAATCAAACAGAAAAATTATCATGTCCGCCTTCACCCTGCTTCTTGCTGCAATCTCGCTTGCCGGGTGCGCTAAAGTGGCGCGCGAGCCGGAAACGACGACTGCACCCGAAACTACGACCGAGGAGCAAACGACGGAGCCGACCACCGAACCGACAACGCAGGCGGAGACAACAAAGACGACCTCAGCGCGCAGCGCGGAAACGACGCGCAGGGCTTCCGGTTCTTCAAATACCGCGTCAAAGACTACGGAATTTCAGGTCGATTTTGACGCGATAAGAATGCTCGGGGTTCCGAAATTTCGCGCATATGCCGACCTGGGTGATGGCTTTTCATCAACAGGCAAGACCGCGACCGTGAACGGAGTCAAGTGCAAGACCTATAAAATAACTTTTGAAGACAGCGACGATGTCCTGCTCGCATACGATGAGCAGAACAAGGTGCTGTATGAGTATGACAACGACACAAAAGATTGGATAGAATTATAAAAAAACAGGCGTTTTACGGTTTTGCCGCAGAACGCCTGTTTTTTTTTGTGTTTATATGTGCAGTGCTTTGAGTAGCGCGTCGGTGCCCTCAAAGTGCGGGATTATCATATCAGCGCCCGCCGACATGAGCCTTGCCCGCTTCTTTTCGTCTATTCCGTCGCCGGTCTTTTCGTTTGTCGCCACGCCGACTGCGTATCCGCCGAGCTTCGCCGTGAGCTCTATCTCAACAAATCCGTCGCCGAATGTGACAAGCTCTTCCGGGTCGAGCTTCTGCTCTTCGATCATGTTCTTTATAACCGCCTCTTTCGAGCAGTCGAGCAGCGCGTCCTTCGCGCCGTGAATTCCGCCGTCGAAAAGATCTTTGACTCCAATTAAGGACGCCTCATATATGACATCTTTTTCGTCCGTTCCGCTCGCGAGGAAGCATCTTATCCCGGCGTTCCTCAGCGCTTTTATGAACTCAACTGACCCTCTGACCGCGAGATTATCGGGTGAAAGACAGCCGCTTTCGAGCCCATTTTTTCTGTCGGCTATCCGCGTTTCGAGTCTGCGCAGATATTCTTTTTTGTATTCGCCCGGGTCAACGTGCTCTCCGCCGCGGCGAACAACTGCCTCGTTGAGCGCGATGCACTGGAATATTGTCTGCTTGCCGGTCAGTCGGTCGACGAATTCCGTGACCTCTTCGCATATTCCGTCTTTATTTTCATTTGTGCCGAGAGCTTCGATGACCTCGCAGAAATACGGAATCATCACTTTCTGCCAGCCCTCGCGTATAAGACTTATCGTGCCGTCAAAATCGAACAGCGCGCATTTGAAGCCCCTGCCGCTGTATTCTTTTATCGTTTCGATTGAAAAACTCATTTCTGTGCCTCTTAGTTTTATTTTTTACTGTGCGAGCGCTTCTATTTCCTCGGGCGATGCCGTGCCCGTGATGCCGATTTTCCTGACCGTCACGCCGGACGCGAGCCCCGCAAACTGAGCCGCCGCTTTGAGCTCGGTCTTTGCGGTGATTGCCGCGGAAAATGCGGAGAGCGAGGTGTCGCCCGCGCCGCAGATATCAACTTCGCCGTCGAACAGCACCGCGTCGGCTTTCTCCGTCCTGTCGCCGTCGGTGACTATCGAACCGCGCTTTCCGAGCGTGCAGAACACGGTCGAGCGGTTCTTTTTCGCGAGCAGCTGCGCCGCTTCGATGAACTCGTCATATCCCGCGTCTATGTAGCCCTCGTTGTTATACACTGCGCGCCAGCATTCGACCTCGTTGGGCTTCAATATGCAGTCAGTGTATTTGCCGATGTTGTATCGGCTGTCCGCAATGACGGTGAGCCCCGATTTTGCAAGTGCAATTATCTCATCGCGCACTCGCTTTGTGATTATGCCGAATCTGAACTGATCCGCAACGCACAGCACGTCGATATTTCCGGAGATTTTTCTGAGATTTTCAATCACCTTGTCCTCGGTCTCTTTTGATATCGGCTCGTAGTTGTCGAAGTCGAGGCGCGGATCTTCGTATTCAAGCTCCGATATGCCCTTTCGCATCGGCTTGCAGTAGGCGTTGGTGAAGCGGTCGGGCACCTTGATGACAAAATCCCTGTTCATGCCGCTCTTTTCGAATATATCTTCCATGAGCATGCCGCGCCAGTCGCCGCCGATAAGGGATATCGGAATAAGCTCTTTTGGGGAGAGCGCCGCGAGATTCGACGCAACATTTCCGCCCGCGCCGAGATAGACCCTCTCGCCGACTATCGGCAGGGGATAGTGCGGAGTCTCGCGTGAGAGCTCAGATTTCGTCATATCCGCGTGCCAGTAGATATCAACGCAGAAGTCGCCGATTATGCCTATGCGCGCATTTTTTATGCCCGCGCATATTTTTTTGACCTGTTCCTTTGAAAGCATGGCTTAACCCTCGTTAAAGCTATTTAAAGCTGCTCTTTGAGCTTGTCGTAAAGTGTGGGAATTGTTATCTGATGGTCGCCCTCAAAGTGCCAGCCCCAACCGCCGCGGCAGGTCGGGCGGTTGACGATATTCTTGCGGGGGCGGTAATAGTAGTTCGGATCTTCGTAGCCTATCTTGCAGCGGAAGTTGCCCAGGCGCACGAGGTCGAAGTTCGCCGTGGTTATGTTGAACGTGGGATAGCCGAGGTTGCGCGCTATTGAAAGAGTCTTGAGGAACACCTCGGGACCGATAACGGCAGAGCCGAAGTTCAAGAAAACGCCGCCGTCAAGCTGCGACACGCTGTAAGCCATCTTCTTGAAATCAATGCCCGAACATTTGCCGATAGCCTCCATGTCGCAGGTGGGGTGCTGGTGGATGATATCCGTGCCGAGTGCTATGTGATAGGTCGCGGGAATGTCCAGTTTATATGCGTTCCAGAGTATGCAGTCCTCGCGGTTCGGGAACTTCTCGGGGTGCATGTCTATATATTCGCCGAGCGCCTCGCCGTAGCCGATGTTGAGCTTCGCGCCGCGCTTAATTGCCTCGTTCATCCATGCTCCCGTCTGTTCCCACATTCCGAATGAGCCGTCCTCAATTGCGGTCGGCACATCTTCGGATGTGCCGCCGAGATACGCCAGCTCAAAGTCGTGTATGCTCGTCGCACCGTTTGCGGCGATGTGCGTGATAACGCCCATTTTCATCAGCTCGATGACATAGCGGGAAAGGCGGTTTTTGACAACGTGCGCGCCCATACTCCATATGACGGGACGCCCGTTCTTGCGCGCCTTGACTATCCTCTCAACAAGCTCATCAAAGCCTTCGTATTTGTATTCCTCGTGCGGAGTGACGCCGGGAGTCATCATGTTGTCTATGGTGACGAGATTGTGGCGATCCTCGGCTGAATATGTCTTTATTCCGGAAAAATCAAGCTGCATCTGTCTGCGAAGCATAATACACTCTCCTTAAATCATCGTTCTTATCGGATTTTAACATATTGCTGCGGAATTTACCACAGTTTTACTAAAATTTGTTGCAAATTCCCACAAAAGCGATACGCCCGCAGAATAACTGCGGGCGTGCCTGCTTTAGGATTATTTTTCGCTTGAATCCTTTTCGTTTTTCTCTTTTTCTTCTCTCGCGGCTCTCTTTTTCTTGATGAACGCGGGAGTTATCTTGTCGAGTATTTCATCGAGCTTTTGCCATTCCGCCTCGGCCTTTACCGAGTCCTCCTCAAGGCGTTTGTCCATGTCGTAGTACATGATGCTGCATCCGCAGTGGGGGCAGTTGGGCTTTAAGTCGAATATTCCGAGCTTACCGCCGCATTTCGGGCATTTGCGTTCCATTTATATCTCTCCTTCCGACTTGGATATCGTCTTTGAGTTGAGCTCGCGGCGGGCGATCATCTCTTCCTGAATGTCCTTGAGCTTCTTGCCCTCGAGGTCATAGAATCTGTAGGGTATGAGCGAGATGAGCGACGCCACGGGCGGGAGTATGGTGACCAGAGCCCAGAGCCAGAAACGGGTGTTTATCTGCGGGTTTTCAACAAGCTGAAGCGAGTTGTCCGCGAGCTGAACGGTGACAAGGCCGATGACCGGGATTATGGCCGTTGCGATAGCCGTGCAGAGCGAGCCCGTGAGCTTGCTGATGAAGGTCAGCAGCGAGAACGCCATGCCCTCGTTTCTTTCGCCCGTCTTCCACTCCATGTAGTCGACCGTGTCGCCTATCATCTTTGTGGGGACGACCATGTTTATGCTCGTCAGCGAGCTGAAGATGAAGCCCTGAATCATAAGCAGCGGGACAATGACCGCCGGGTTGCGATAGAATTTCATGCCGATTAGGAAGGTGGTCGTACCGACGAGTGCCTTGAGAATAGTTGTGCGAACGACTATCTGCTTCGACGTCCATCTTCTCTCGAGAGCGGGTAGCAGCAGATAAGTCAAAAATCCGGAAATAACTCCGGGGATTCCGATTATCGTGCCCCAGCTCGCCGCGCCGAGGGAGAATATGTAAAAATACTGCGCGAATGTGTCCGTGACTCCGCCGACCGTCGCGAGAATGTTGGAGCAGACTATGAGAAGCAGGGGCTTGTTCTTGAAAAGAAATCTGAAGCAGTCGAGAACCTTCGGCTCGTCGGAATTCTGAACCACGCGCTCGCGGCAGAAGATGCCGGAGAGCGAGAAGAGTCCCATGCCGACAGTGCCAGCGACAATTCCCATGACAAGGAAGAGCTGGCGCATATTGATTCCGATAACACCCTTGTTGCTCAGGTCGATGAGCAGGGATATAACGGGCGTAGCAAGTCCGCCGATTATGCCGGAGAGGAAGCGCGCCGAGGTTATGGCGTTCGATCTGTCAACGGGGTTCGGGGATATGGCGGCGGACAGACCCCAGAACGGAATGTCGCCTATCGTATAGAAGAACTCCCAGATGAAATATGTGACGCACATATAGACTATCTTGAGCGTCGTTGACTGAACTCCCGCGAGGAATTCCGCGCCGCCGAAGAACACGACTGTCGCTATGCCGAGCGGTATCGGGACGAAGAGCAGATAGGGACGCAGTTTTCCGAGATTCGTGCGGGTCTTGTCAACAAGGGTTCCCATCAGCGGGTCGTTGAGTGCATCCCAGATGCCCATGACGGTTATCATCGTTGCGACCGCTGTGCTCGGTATGCCGAACACGGTCACAAGGAAGAATGTCAGCTGCATGCGGACCATGTTGTATCCGATGACCTGACCGCCGTTTGCTACGCCGTAGATAACCGTTTCTTTTACTCCGACGTATCGTTTTTCTTTCAGCCTTTCGTTGTTAGCCAATTTGTTTTCCTCCTCCGGGCGCGGAAAGCGCAGATGTATTTTCAGTGTTTTCGCATTCGTTTATGAATTTTTCCGCCGCCGCCTCATAAGCGCGCGGGTCGGTATAGTAGCTCTGCGCGTGAACCGCATTTTCGACCGTCAGCATTTCTTTTTGGGTCGGGCACGCGTCAAACAGCTCTTTCTGCATCTTTACGGGCACGAGCGCGTCTTTTGCGCCGTGAATAAAAAGTATCGGCACTTTCGCGCCGCGAACGGCTTTTATCGGCGACGCGTCGCGCAGGCTGTATTTGCAGATTATGCGGCAATACAGGTCGAATATATATAGCAGGGGGAACGCCGGGAGCCCGAACGGATTTTTGAGCTGATAGGCGAATTCATCCCATGCGCTCGTGTAGGAGCAGTCCGCGATGATTCCCTTGACCGCCGGGTCGGTTATTTTGTCGCTCATCATTAGAACCGTCGCGCCGCCCATCGACACGCCGAGCAGGAATATGTCGAGCTCCGGGAATCGTTTGCGGGCGCAGTCTATCCAAAGGAAAGTGTCCTTTGATTCGTGCGTGCCGTAGCCTAAGAATTTTCCCTCGCTCTCGCCGCAGCCGCGGTGCTCCGGCATCAGAATTGTATAACCCATGCGGTGAAAGTACGGTGCGGAAAAGCAGAATTCGCATATCCCGGAGCTGTGGGCCCCGTGGCAGGCGATTATCATGCGCCCGTTGCTCTTCTCGGGCAGGAGCAGGCGCGCATATATTTTTTCGCCGTTCGATGCCGTAAGCGTGAGCTTTTCGAACGGCATTTTCCCGAACTCTTCTTCGGCTTTTCTGTGATCTTTTGCAAAGTCATCCTCAACCTCGCCTTTTGCGGCGGGCAGCTTTATCGGCTTATACCATATTACCTGATTGAACAGGAAGCCGCATATCGCGAACAGCAGCACAACGGCTATCGCGAGCACAACAAGCAGAATTATTATCACGGTGTTCATAATTCGGCACCTTTCAGATATTCTGTCATATCAGACAAGCTCCATTATACTGAAACAAAACCCAAAAAGCAATACAAATTCAACATAAAGATAAAATTTATATACATAATTATATGAAATTTTTACAAAAACCATGGATGACAGACGAAATAACACGCTTTCCAGAGGAACGAGATATCAAGCGGCAGATAAAATTAATTGCATTATCGAATCGTTATATGACATGAGTGTTGGTTTTATATCAATTAATATCCAAACTGATGATTGTTAATCAGACTCGGTGTTTGTATAATTAAGTTATACAAGAAACTTGTGGGGTGAATAAAGTATGAAGAAATATGCTTATAATCCGATCTTGCCGCTCGACAAATATATTCCCGACGGCGAGCCGCACGTTTTTGACGGCAGGGTATATCTGTTCGGAAGCCACGACAGAGAAGGCGGCAATACTTTTTGTGAGCTTGACTATGAATTCTTTTCCGCGCCGATAGACGATCTGAGTAACTGGAGCAGCAATGGCATAAATTATTGCTCCAAACAGGATGCACTTTACACAAACGAAAGACCGTATATGTATGCACCCGATGTTGTCCGCGGCAACGACGGAAAATATTATCTCTACTACTGCCTTGCCGGAGAAAAGGGAAGCGGCGGATATAACGGTCCCGTCAGCGTCGCAGTATGCGATAAGCCGGACGGAAAATATGAATATCTCGGATATGTTAAAAACCGTGACGGAACACCGTTTAATAAATATGTTTGCTTTGATCCCGCAGTCATAAACGATGACGGAGTTATCCGTCTTTATTACGGAACTTCAATGCCTATGGGCGTGTGCCTACCTCGATTTGTGCGCAAAATCGCTTCGACAGTTCTTGGAAAAACCTATGGCAAAAGCAGGGCGGAGATAACAGCCGAGCCCGGCGTCTGGGGCGCAAATATGGTGACGCTATGCGATGATATGCAGACGGTCGAGTCGGACGCAGTCAGAATTATACCGGAAAAAACCAAGGGAACATCGTTCGAAAATCATGCATTTTTTGAGGGTTCATCTATTCGTAAAATAAACGGAATGTACTATTTCATATATTCCTCTCAGAAAAATCACGAGCTTTGCTATGCGGTGAGCAAAGAGCCTGACAGGAACTTTGAATACGGCGGAACTATTGTCTCAACAGGTGATGTCGGATTTGACGGTCGCAAAGAAAAAGACCGTCTCAATGTGACAGGCACAACACATGGCAGCATCGAATTCATAAACGGCAGATGGTATGTTTTTTATCACAGATTGACTCATGCGAGCGATTACAGCAGACAGGCTTGTGCCGAGCCGATAAAAATTAATGAGGATTCAAGCATCTGCCAGGTTGAAATCAGCAGCAGCGGACTTGAAGCAAAGCCTTTGTCGGCGAGCGGGATATATCCGGCAGTTATTGCTTGCAATATAACAAACGGCAGAATGCCGCATATATCCAACAGGCGATATAACGGAAATATTCCGAAAATCACCGATTGTCGCGGCGAAAGATATATTGCGGATATTGACCGCAGAACCGCTGTCTGTTACAAATGGTTTGACTTCGTAAGTGATACCGGCGAGATTATCCTTGATATTGATTCGCACGCTGACGGAAAAATCGTTGTTTTCGCCAACCGTATTCCAATAGCGTCTGCGGCGATAACCCCATGCGGCAGAAGCAAAATAATTATGCAATATAAGGTTCATGACGCGAACAGTCAAACGCTGTCAATTAACTTTTCGGGTAAAGGCACATTCGATTTATATACAATTGAATTTAAGGAGTGACGATATGGTTTAAAGGAACTGATATGAGCGACAATGGCGCTTATATGAAGAAAGTGCTTTTGCAGGTTGAAGATCTGAATGCGGTAATAGAGAAAATCAAGTCTGAGGATTTTGTCGATAAAGATAATATTTATTTGCTTGGAAGCAGCATGGGAGGGGTTACCGTTGCAACCTGTGCGGTTACTCATACAGACGATATAAAGGGCATAATATTGCAGTATCCGGCTATATTTCTTAACGAACAGGCTTATGAGATCGGTGCTGAATATGATGTAAACGGATATAAAAATCCCGTCTTGCTTCTTCAGGGTGATAGCGACAAGGTGGTACCGGATAAATACTCAATAGAGCTTTGTGACTATTATAACAGCATTGATAAGAATCATTGCCGGATGATAATATATAACGGTCAGCCTCATGTGTTTACCGGGAAATATAAAGTGATCGCAGCAAAAGATATTTACGAATTCATTAATTCCTGATGCTGTTAATATGACAAAACCGCCTTGCTTTCGCTTGGCGGTTATATTTATCAAAAAAAGAAGGGGTCTCGCAAGTGCTGAACATGTATCAACCCGCAGCTTACGTCCCTGACGCCCCATGCGTTCGCCCCTTCCGCAAAGAAAGGGTCTCACAAGTACTGAACATGTCCGAAGACCCGCAGTCTACGCCCAAGACGCCTCATGCGTTCGCCCTTTCCGTTCAGAATATAGCATAGCTGCAAACGCGAAGTCAAGCGTTTGGTAAAATATTATGAGCAAAGGACAATATATCGGACAGTGGATAAGCCCAAGACAAAATTCTATTGATGAATTTCCGACGGCGGTGTAAGATGTAAATGACAGCGGGGAGTTAGAGACAGAAATGGCACCAATAACCGCCAAATAAATGTGCATGAGCAAATAAATTTAAAGGAGACGATATATCTATGTCCGGGTATGTAGAAAAGGGGACTTTCTTTAAACGCAATCCGGAGTGGTATTACTATGATGAGAACGACTATCTGCACCTGACAGAAAAAGCCCCGCCGGAAGCCGTTGAGTCATATGAATACTGGAATGAAATATATGAATTGTCGCAAAAGGAAGGTATAATATTTTATTGATGGCTGCAGCGAAAGAAGGCAGTCTCGATAAAAGATTTGAATCGATTCTATTTTCGACCTCAAAAGCAAAGTGCAGCAATCAAAACAGTAAATTGCTTCAGGTAGGAGTTGATGGAATAAATGATAAACAGGTGGCCGTACATTAATGGCTATGCCATGGTTTTTCCAAAGGGTTTTGAGAAAAGCCGTAAAATTGGTGCCGGCTCTATTGTTGTGGAAGAAGATTATACAATATATTTTACGCCTGATACTCCGGAAGATTTGAAACATCGCTTCGTGAGAGAATATGCAGAATATCATGCGCAAAAGATGGAAGAACGGAGACAGGGAATATATATCGATTATTGATTTTAACTGTCGAGCGTAAAGCATGGATGTTTTGCTATACTGCAATCCAATAATTGCGGCGTCTTGTATTTGACTGCAAGGCGCTGTTTTTATATTCAAAAAACGCTGATCCAAAACAATAAAAAGACAGTTGTCAGCTTGCGAATGTATTTGATATAACCTCCTGTTTCAGACTGAGCCTTCCGTGTGGAGGGCGACTTGCCGCAAAGTCAGCCACCAAGCCTGCGCAAAAGATTTCAATCCACGCCCTCCGTGGGGAGGGCGACTAATATGGACGTAGTAGATTACCTTAAGACAAAAATTTCAATCCACGCCCTCCGTGGGGAGGGCGACCATAACATCACGCGACACGACCGACAAGCAGACCCCCATTTCAATCCACGCCCTCCGTGGGGAGGGCGACAAAAGTCTATGCCGTCCGTATAGTCGGCAGAATATTTCAATCCACGCCCTCCGTGGGGAGGGCGACGCAAGGCTCTTTATATCTTCCTGCGTGTAATTGTTATTTCAATCCACGCCCTCCGTGGGGAGGGCGACTTACCGTCATCGGTTTCTTCCTCTGCGATGATTTCCTATTTCAATCCACGCCCTCCGTGGGGAGGGCGACGAATGCCTTCTGCCATTTCGCCGCCAGTCTTGACATTTCAATCCACGCCCTCCGTGGGGAGGGCGACGCGCAGAACGGTTATGCTTAATTATGAGGTTCTGGCATTTCAATCCACGCCCTCCGTGGGGAGGGCGACAAATCCAGCCGCCTGAGCAACGAGACCCGTTCTCAATTTCAATCCACGCCCTCCGTGGGGAGGGCGACCATATCGGAGCAGTGCAGCTCCGTCAGACCGTCATTTCAATCCACGCCCTCCGTGGGGAGGGCGACATTATTGCATATGGCATGGATTAGTCAAAAAGGGGATTTCAATCCACGCCCTCCGTGGGGAGGGCGACTGTAATGCTCGACAACCTTAAGCTGGGTAGACAAATTTCAATCCACGCCCTCCGTGGGGAGGACGACGTGTACCGCACGATATACTCGTCCTCACAGCCCGGACAATTTCAATCCACGCCCTCCGTGGGGAGGGCGACGTGTGACGAATGCTGGAACGAGCCAATGAACGATATTTCAATCCACGCCCTCCGTGGGGAGGGCGACAGAAGCATTTTCATAACTACTATTTCTAAAATCAATTTCAATCCACGCCCTCCGTGGGGAGGGCGACGCTTGCAAGGTCTTATTTGTCGGCGTGATGTTGACTTATTTCAATCCACGCCCTCCGTGGGGAGGGCGACGAGGTAAAAAATAATGTTTATTTGCAAAGACTGTGATTTCAATCCACGCCCTCCGTGGGGAGGGCGACCCGTTGTAGCTGTCTAACTCCTCCATGCAGTCATTATTTCAATCCACGCCCTCCGTGGGGAGGGCGACTGAAGCAAAGCAAGAAGTTTATAAGGCGCGCGCATTTCAATCCACGCCCTCCGTGGGGAGGGCGACAAGTATCAAGAGTTTTATCATATGACTGAAAATATTTCAATCCACGCCCTCCGTGGGGAGGGCGACAAAATCAACCGTAGGCAATTCACCCATAGCCTTATCATTTCAATCCACGCCCTCCGTGGGGAGGGCGACAGAAGCCATGTACACCGAATACGGTTATATCGGCATTTCAATCCACGCCCTCCGTGGGGAGGGCGACGAATAACACCAATCGCAAACATAACAATACCGCCATTTCAATCCACGCCCTCCGTGGGGAGGGCGACAAGGGGCAGGAGCTTCTATAGGAGGTATAAAAATATTTCAATCCACGCCCTCCGTGGGGAGGGCGACCGCTCTGGGATGATATCCTCTTCAATCATACAGCGATTTCAATCCACGCCCTCCGTGGGGAGGGCGACCCAACCAAAAGCAACGGCGCGCTACACACTAAATACATTTCAATCCACGCCCTCCGTGGGGAGGGCGACGATAATACAAGTGGGCGTTAAGATCGGTAACGCTGCATTTCAATCCACGCCCTCCGTGGGGAGGGCGACTGCGTTTGTCCTATGTTGGTCTTGATAAAAAGGGATTTCAATCCACGCCCTCCGTGGGGAGGGCGACTTACGAGTAGCTGAAATAGGTTTAACACGAATATAGATTTCAATCCACGCCCTCCGTGGGGAGGGCGACATTGACGCGCCGGGCGAAGAGATCTCCGACTCCATTTCAATCCACGCCCTCCGTGGGGAGGGCGACGATCAGAGGTTGTATCAATAAAAACGGTCTCGACATTTCAATCCACGCCCTCCGTGGGGAGGGCGACGCCTACGGCGGGGGCTGATAAGGTGAGCAAAGAATTTCAATCCACGCCCTCCGTGGGGAGGGCGACGGTCTTGATGTAGAAAAAATCC
>ERZ857998.2119-NODE-2119-length-19597-cov-4.091393_pt1 | contig 19597 bp, 14 predicted proteins | sample MGYA00519954_ERZ857998 | MGnify/ENA primary metagenome ERZ857998 (study PRJEB31778, sample SAMEA3449424) | human gut metagenome | biome: human gut; feature: human-associated habitat; material: faeces | place: United Kingdom | collected 2010/2012 ...
CCCTTGCAGGGTCAAGGGACAGCGTCCCTTGTGGGGTTTGGGGCAACGCCCCAACTGTTTTTCGGGCGCTCAATTCAAAGAGAACAGCCCACAAAGGCGCAGGCAGCGAAGCGTCCCTGCCAGTAACTTTGCGCTTCCTCAGAAGCGCCCCCAAGCTGCTCTTTCGACTATTGATGCTGTGTCGCGCCAGATGGGCGCGACCAAATGGCTGGTCTTTCAAGCATAGCTGCTTTTTTCTGAAAGCAGGGAACTTCGCCTCTGCGGAGGCGGCCAAAGGGCATGAAAACAGACGAATGTCTGCGGTCGCCCTTTGGAAACCTTCGGGTCGCACCCATGTTTATTGGCTTTTACCGGGACAGAACCAAACAAATCAACACATTAGCGTATTAAAGCAAAAAGTTCTGGAAAAAGGCAGGGATTCCTCTCTGCCTTTTCCAAATACCTTAGCGATACAGCACTTCGTGGCGCTTCGGGCCGTTGGAAACCATCTTAATCGGCACACCGCACGCATTCTCGATGAACTCCACATACTTCCGGCAGTTCTCCGGCAGCTCGTCATACGACTTCACGCCGCGGATGTCACATTTCCAGCCGGGCAGCTTCACATACACCGGCTGGTCGCCACCTGCGTAGATGGTCGCCGGGATCTCCTTGGCAACGCGCATGCGGCGGGCAGGGCCCTTGCCAAACTCGGTGCGCAGTTCGCCTTCGAGAACAATGCTATTGTTAGCCATGTTGCATTCCTCCTTGTTTCCACTTGACGCATCAACGAGCCAAAGCGGCCCCAAGGAGCCCACTTTTTGCCGAGTCGATGACGGAGGCCGACCGGCCTCCCTCGCCAAAGCAACTCCTCAACACTACCGGCAGGCCGCGACATGACGGAGAGCAATACCATATATATTCGTTATGCAGTACCATGCAATCAGAACGCCGCGGCTCCGGTATGACAACGGAACGACTTGCGGGTGTGGAGGCAGACATGACGAAACGAATATCGAGCGCATGGCCATATATGGGAGCCGCAGCCGGAACGATGCTGGCCTGTGGCATGATCCTCGCCGCCGGGGAGACGATCTTTTCCGTCACCTTCGATTCGCAATCCAACCGTTCGTTGTTCCGCAACAAGTCACGCAGCGCTTTCGCCCAGCACGACCCGGCGCATCGGGCAGCGGATGAAACCGCCGCGTTTGCTGGCGGAGAAATTCGTCTGCCTCCCGCGGCAGCACACCCATGATGAGCGGAGCAGCCGCCGCCGCGCCCAAGGCTCCCCACGCGATTGTTCCCGTGTACGCCAGCATTCCGCCCGTTCCCAGCGCAAACAGTACGCACGGCACCATCCGCCGCCCGGTCATCTGCCCCATGCCAGCGAGGAAACCGCCCAGCGACAGCGCGACCGTCACGCTCAGCGGAAGTCCCTGCAAAGCCAGCGTCACGCCTGCCATCAGCCCCATCACGCAGCCGGGGCACACCCCCAGATACACCGCTGCCGCCATCGTCATCAGCCCCGCCGCCGTCACGCCAAGGTTTACATACGGCAGCATCATCCGCGCGCCGCCGCACAAGAGCATCAGCAGCAGATACCCAACCGACAGGCGGCTTTCAAGCGTCTCGAAACTTCTTCCGCCGCGGATGCTCTCAATCGCGCGGCGCATGACCGGCGCGGAGAGCGTTCCCAGCAGAATAGTGCCGATGCCAAAGAGCAGCGTCGCCGCCGACCCCTGCCACACGCCGATGATTGCCCCCGGCAGCAGCGCCAAGCCCGTCGCAATCAGCGGGAACGCGCCGTTTCTCTGCCTAAGCACATGCGGCGAGAGCAGCACCAGCACCGCGCCGTAGGGGAGAAGGTCCTTCGCCCCGGCGTAGATGGAGGAGGTGTCCAGACCCAGCGCGCCGCCGGTGATGTTCAGGTTTGTGATGATGTTCTTGATGATCTCGCCGCAGGCCAGCGTCACGATAGCCAGATAGTCGCCCCGCAGCCGCAGGGCCGGCAGTCCCACCAGCAGTCCGAAGACCGCCGCCACCAGGCCGCCCGCCAGCATACTCACCGGCAGGCGCACGCCCAGCGGCAGGGCGGTGGTGTGCAGCGCGATCGCCACCAGACACCCGGAGAACAGTCCCACGGACATGAAGCCCGCGTGGCCCAGGCTCAGCTCGCCCAGCAGGCCCACCACCAGGTTCAGCGACACCGCCATCACGATGTACACCGCAACGGGCACCAGCATATTCGTTACCTGCCGGGTCAGGTGCCCGGTATACAGCAGCGCCGCCATCACCACAAACAGTGCGGCCACCGCCGCCACGGTCAGCAGGTCCGTGCGCTGTCTTTTTTTCTGTGTCAGCTGCATTTTCTTCACCTCACACCTTCTCCTGCATGGGCTTGCCCAGCAGGCCCGTGGGCTTGACCACCAGCACGACCACCAGCACGGCGAACACGATGGCGTCCGCCCACAGGGTAGAGATATACGTCTTGGACATCTGCTCGATCAGGCCCAACAGTATGCCGCCCAGCATGGCGCCGGGGATGGAGCCGATACCGCCGAAAACCGCAGCCGTAAAGGCCTTGATGCCGGGCATGGCGCCGGTGGTGGGCTTGATGTACACATAGGTCATGCCGTAGAACATACTGGCGAAGGCCGCCAGCGCCGAGCCGATGGCAAACGTCAGCGTGATGGTCCTGTCCACGCTGATGCCCATCAGCGTGGCGGCGTCCTTGTCCTCGGACACCGCCCGCATGGCCTTACCCAGCTTGGTCTTGTCGATGAACAGCGTCAGCGCTGCCATCAGCACCGCTGTCACCGCCAGCGTCAGCACGGTGATGCCGTCCACCTGCACGCCGCCCACGGAGAAGCTGCCCAGCTTTACCAATGTGGGGTAGGCCATCTGCTGCGAGCCGAAGAGCAGCAGCGCCGCGTTCTGCAAAAGATAGCTGACGCCGATGGCCGTGATGAGCACACTCAGCGGTGCCGCCTGCCGCAGGGGCTTATAGGCGCAGAACTCAATGACCACGCCCAACACCGCGCATACCACGATGCTGACGATCACCGTCACCCACGGGGACAGTCCCAGCTGCGCCACCGCCACAATGCCGCTGTATGCGCCCACCATGATCACGTCGCCGTGGGCGAAGTTCAGCATTTTGGCGATACCGTAGACCATGGTGTAGCCCAGCGCGATCAGCGCGTAGATGCTCCCCAGGCTCAGCCCGCTTATCAATGTTTGTATCAAATTCGTCATAGTCGTCATTCCTTTGCATGGCGCCCGTTCCGCCCTCCCGGCGCAGCGCCGGGAGGGCGTATGGGCTTATTGTGAGGAAGATAGGTAGCTTACTTGCTTACGCCTCCGCGTCGGCCGCGGTATCCGCAGCGTCCCCGCTCTCCGCGCCGGCGGCGTCATTGGCGTTGTCCTGACCGAACAGGGTGCCCACGCCGTTCTTGTAGAGGATGGCGCTGGCGGCCTTGTTGGTGTTGCCGTCGGCACTCCAGGTCATAGTGCCGGTCACGCCCTCCACGGTGATGGTGGGCATCACAGCGGCCAGGTCAGCGCCGGAGGTGCTGCCGTTGGCGGCCTCCACAGCGGCCTTGACGGCGTACACCGCGTCATAGGCATCCGCGGCGAACTGGTCGGGGGTGGCGTTGTAGGCGTCCTGGTATGCCTTCACAAAGGCCTGGACCTTGGGGTCGGCGGAATCCGCCGCGAAGGGGGTCATCATCAGCACGTTGTCCGCGATGGTCACGTCCTGGCTCACCTTGCCCAGGATGCCGTCCAGACCGTCAGCGCCGAAGAAGTACACATCGTCGGCAAACTTACCCTTGGCCTGGGTCAGGAAGGTGGAGGCCTCCTCCGCGTAGATGGGGATGAACACGACCTTCACGCCGGAGGAAGCAAGGGCGTTCACCTGGGTGGAGAAGTCGGTGCTGGTGGCGGTGGTGAAGGTCTGCGTCTCCTTGATGGTCACGCCGGCGTTCTGGCACTCGGCCACGAAGGCATTGTACAGACCCACAGAGTAGTCGTTGTCGCTCTGATAGAACACGCCTACTTCGGTGGCCAGGGCGTTGTCGGTGAGGTAGTCTGCTGCCGCGGTGCCCTGATAGGAATCGTAGAAGCAGATACGGAACGCCTTGTCGTTGCCGTCGATGCACTTGTCGGCGGAGCCGGTGGTCTCCATCACCAGCACGTCGTCGGCTTTGGCCGCCGCCACCACGGAGGCCGTCTCACCGGACAGCACCGCGCACAGACTGACGTTCATGCCCCAGTCCATCAGCTTGCCGTAGGCCGCCACGGCGCTCTCCGGGTCGCCCTGAGAGTCCTGGAAGCTCAGCTCCAGCTGCTTGCCGTTCACGCCGCCGGCGGCGTTGATCTCCTTGACGGCCAGCTCCGCGCCGTGCTGTACGGACAGACCATAGTTGGCATAGCCGCCGGTCAGGGGGCCGACGCCGCCCAGCTTAATGGTCTCGGTGCCGCTGGCGTCGCCGCTGCCGCCGTTATCGCTCTTGCTGCCGCAGGCCACCAGGCTCAACGCCATCACGGCGGCTAAAAACATTGCAACTACTTTCTTTTTCATGGTTTTGTTCTCCTTTACGTTGGTTTTCTTAGGAACTATGCACCGGCGGCGTCTGCCGCAGGTATACAAAAAAGCGGCTCCGCCAATGGCGGAGCCGCTTCGCTGTATCAGGTGTCAGCGCGTCATGCGGTTATCCGTGCCAATGGCGTATGTGCAGAGGCGGCCAGTACCAGCAGTACCAGCACCAGAGCGCAAATAATAATGGACGCCATAATAATGGCGCCCAGCACGGACAGGATGACAGTATGAGAAGCGGCGCAGGCGCAGCAGAAAGCAGCACCGGCGCAGGCGGCGGTCATCATGGTATTCATGGCTTTCTTCGTGGTCTTGGTCACCTTTCGCTTCGGAAATGTTGGGCCTATTGTAGCAAAGCGAAATTCCAAAGTCAACGGTGTTTTCACAAAAAACGTCATCATATCGCACAATCAGACACAATATGCATTATGCAATATGCATAAAAACGAACCACTTTCTCCCAGAAACTGGAAATTCCACGGCTGCAGCCGGTCTGCCGCTCCGAACACAAAAAACGATATAGACGGACAAACATACGACAATACCGAACAATACCCCTTGCATTTTCTGCGTTATCCTGTAAAATAGACAGCGAACCTCCGCGCGGTACGCGCGGAAGCGGAACAGCCTGAAAAGGGAGGCCCGTCCATGCATACGCCCCGGCACCCCACACGCAGCATAACGATCATGGCGTCAGCGCTGCTGGCGCTGTTTCTGCTGTCCTTCGTGCTGGGCCGCTACGGCGTCCCCCTGGGCGAGGTGGTAAAGATACTCCTCTCCCGCGTCTTTTCTATTGAACAGACCTGGACGGACAACATGGCCATCGCCGTGTGGAATGTCCGCCTGCCCCGCATCCTGCTGGCCTGCCTGGTGGGCTGCGGCCTCTCCGCCGCCGGTACCGCCTACCAGACCGTGTTCCAGAACCCCATGGCCGCACCGGATATCCTGGGCGCGTCCTCCGGTGCCTGCTTCGGTGCGGCGCTGGCGATCCTGACGGGCCAGAGCACCGTGATGGTCACCGTTTTCGCCTTCCTGGCCAGCCTGCTGTCCGTGGCCCTGGTCTATCTGGTGGGCCGCCGATCCCGGGGCAGCCGTGTGGTGAGCCTCCTGCTGGCCGGTATCATGGTAGGCTCGCTGTTCTCGGCCTGTACCTCCTATATCAAGCTGGTGGCCGATCCCACCAACCAGCTGCCCCAGATCACCTACTGGCTCATGGGCAGCCTCTCCGGCACCCGTATGCACACCGTCGCCTTTGCCGCCGTCTGTATGGCGGCAGGGCTGACGCCCCTGCTGCTGCTCCGCTGGCGCATGAACCTGCTGACCCTCTCGCCGGATGAAGCCCGCGCCATGGGCGTCCACACGGACCGCCTGCGTCTGGCGGTGATCCTCTGCGCCACGGTGCTGACGGCCTCCGCCGTCTCCGTCTCCGGCATGATCGGCTGGGTGGGTCTGGTGATCCCCCATCTCAGCCGCCGCCTCGTGGGTAACGACTGCCGCAGGCTCCTGCCCATGGCCTGCCTGTTCGGCGCGGCCTTTCTGCTGCTGGTGGACGATCTGGCCCGCACCCTTGCGGCGACGGAGATCCCCATCGGTATCCTGACGGCCTTCGTGGGCGCGCCGTTCTTTATCTACCTCATGGTGAAGGGAGGCGACCGCCTGTGACCCTCACGGTATCGCACCTGACCTTCGCTTATCCCAAGGCCCCGCCGGTGCTGGAGGATGTCTCCTTCACCGTGCCCGCCGGTGATTTCCTCTCCGTGCTGGGTGCCAATGGTGCCGGCAAGAGCACCCTCTTCCGCTGCCTGCTGGGCGGCCTGGAGGGCTACACCGGCGCCATCTCGCTGGACGGCCGCGACGTGCGGACCTTCTCCCGCCGGGAGCTGGCGGCCCGCATCGCCTACATCCCGCAGATACACCGTCCCACCTTCGGCTATTCCGTGCTGGACACCGCCCTCATGGGCCTGACCCGGCACTTGTCCCCGTTCCAGAGCCCCTCCAAGGCCCTGGAGCAGCAGGCTCTGACCGCCCTGGAGCAGCTGGGTGTGGCCCACCTGGCGCAGCGGAACTTCGCCGCCCTCTCCGGCGGCGAGCAGCAGTTGGTGCTCATTGCCCGCGCCCTGTGCCAGCAGTCGGAGCTCCTCATCATGGACGAGCCCACCGCCTCTCTGGATTACGGCAACCAGCTCCGTGTGCTGGAGCAGGTGCGTTCCCTGTCGGAGCAGGGCTACACCGTCCTGCTCTCCACCCACGATCCCCAGCACGCCCTGCGTTTTTCCCGCCGCGTCCTGGCCCTGCAAGGGGGCCGCGTGGCGGCGGAGGGCGATACCCGGAGCGTGCTGACGCCGGACCTGATCCGGCAGCTCTACGGTGTGGAGTCCGTGCTGCTGGATACGCCCGACGGCGCGGCCCTGCTGCCGGTGCGGGGAGGTGACCGCCATGTTTAGCTGGTCAGCGGACACTGTCCGCTTCATGGCCGATGCCTGCCGCCGCACCGACTTCCACGAAAAGCTGACGGCGCTGCTGCTGCCGTACCTGAAGCCCACGGATCATATCTGCGACGCCGGCTGCGGCCTGGGATACCTGTCCCTGGCCCTGTCGCCCCATGCGGCCCGTGTCACGGCGGCGGAGCGCGACGCTGCCGCCCTGGCGGTGCTGCGGCAGGAGCTGGACGCCCGGGGCATTGCCAATGTGACGCCCCTGTGCACCGATGTGCTGGCCTATACGCCGCCGGTGCCCTTCGACGCCATGGTGTTCTGCTTTTTCGGCAGCATGGAAGAGATACTGGCCGCTGCCCTCCGCCAATGCCGTGGCACGGTGCTGGCCGTGGTGCGTGACGACGTGTGCCACCGCTTTTCCGGGGCACCCCGTGCGCCGGGCCGCCATAGCTTCGATGCCGCCTGCGGTGTGCTGGACGCCCACGGTATCCCCTATACGGCGCAGCGTGCGGCGCTGGACTTTCCCCAGCCCTTCCGCACCCTGGAGGATGCCCGGACATTCCTGACCCTCTATGGCGGGGGAGCGCCTGCGGAGGACGATCTCCGCGCCAAACTTATTTCCACCGGCGATCCGGACTTCCCGTGGCAGCTGCCCGGCGTCCGCCGCTTTGGAATGATTGCATTTTCAACAGAAGAAGGAGAACACATATGAACAAGACAAAACGATTTCTGGCGCTGGTCCTGGCGCTGGTGATGAGCCTGACCCTGTTTGCCTGCGGCCGGAAGGCCCAGGACGACAAGACCGACGACAGCACCCGGACAGAGGACACCACCCGCGTGTTCACCGACTCCTGCGGCCGCGAGGTCACCGTCCCCACCGATATCCAGAAGGTCGCCGTCTCCGGCCCTCTGGCCCAGATGGTGGTCTTTGCCATCGCCCCGGACAAGATGGTGGGTGTGGCCAATGCCTGGGACAAGACCGCCGAGAATTACTTTGACCAGAAGTATCTGGACCTGCCCCTGCTGGGCCAGCTGTACGGCGGCAAGGGCGAACTGAACCTGGAGACGCTGCTGACGGCCGATCCCGACGTGGTCATCGATGTGGGCGAGCCCAAGAGCACCATGGCGGAGGACCTGGACGGCCTGCAGGAACAGACCGGAATCCCCTTTGTCCACATTGACGCCTACCTGGCCTCCATGGACGATACCTATGCCATGCTCAGCGACCTGCTGGCTATGCCCAACGAGGGTCAGGCCCTGGCCGACTACTGCCGCAATGCCTATGACACCGTCAAGGCCATCGTGGACGGCGTGGAGAAGGCCGATGTCCTGTATATCACCGGTGAAGAGGGCCTGAACGTCATCGCCAGGGACTCCTATCACGCCGAGGTTGTCGATATGCTGTGCAATAATCTGGCTGTGGTGGACGAGCCCTCCTCCAAGGGTACCGGCAACGAGGTGGACATGGAGCAGATCCTGAACTGGGACCCCTCTATCGTGTTCTTCGCCCCCGGCAGCATTTACAGCACCGTGGCCGATAACGAGAACTGGCAGACCATACCTGCCATCAAGGACGGCAAGTATTACGAGGTGCCCTTCGGCCCCTACAACTGGATGGGCTTCCCGCCAAGCGTCCAGCGCATCCTGGGTATGCAGTGGATGGCCAAGGTCCTGTACCCCGAGGCCGCTGACTACGATATGTATGAGGTCGCCCAGACCTATTTCCAGCTGTTCTACCACTGCGACCTGACCATCGACCAGTACAACGCGCTGGTGGACAATTCTCTCCCCGCTGTGGAGGCCGCCGGCTGAATAAACGAACAGGGAGCGGCACCGCCGCTCCCTATGACCCTTGAAAGGAGACACATATGAACAACATCTTCCAGACACTGCTCTACCAGCGGGAAAAGCAGAAGGACACCGTGCTGGCCACCATCGTGTGGGATGACGGCTCCGCCCCCCGCGGCGCGGGCAGCCAGATGCTGGTGGGGGCGGAGGGTCTGCTCTCCGGCACCATCGGCGGCGGCGCGGTGGAACTGCGGTCCATTCAGCTGGCCCGGGCGCTGCTGGCCGGTCAGCACGTGGACGTCCTGTATGACTTCAAGCTCTCCCGTGACGGTGAGCTGGGCATGGCCTGCGGCGGCGATGTGACGGTGCTGTTCACTCCCGCCCGGTTGTCGGATCGCGTCTGGGACGCGCTGGCGGCGGAGGTGCTGCGCTGTGTGCGTGACCGTGTGCCCGGCTGGCTGGTGCTGCCGCTGGACGGCGCCGCACCCCATATCGCCGAGACGGCGGAGACAGGCGAGGGCGTGTTCTCCCTGCCGCTGCCGGTGGGGGAGCGCGCGGTCATTTTCGGCGCGGGACATATCGCTCGTGCGCTGACGCCTCTGCTGCGGACGATTGGCTTCCGTCCCGTGGTGGTGGATGATCGGCCGGGCTTTGCCACGGCGGAGCATTTTCCCCAGGCGGACCGGACCATCTGCGGCGACTTTGACCGCATCAGCGACTACCTGACGCTGACGCCGGAGGACTATGTGGTCATCATGACCAACGGCCATGAGCACGACTTTCAGGCGGAGGTGCAGGTGCTGCGGGGCGAGACGGCCTATGTGGGCGTCATCGGCTCCCGGAAGAAAACGGCCTTTGTGAACCAGCGCCTGCGGGAGGCGGGCATTCCCGAGGAGAAGATCACCTTTGTCCACACGCCGGTGGGCACACCCATCAAGGCCGTGACGCCGGAGGAGATCGCCGTGTCCATCGCCGGTGAGATGATCTGCGTCCGTGCCGCACGGCGCGAAGCGGCAGGGGAGGTACACCATGGCTGCCCCATGCACTGACCATCTGTTCCTCACCGGTGACAAGGGCGTGGGCAAGTCCACGCTGGCGCGCTGCCTGCTGGCCGGGCATACACCCTGCGGCTTCCGCACGGTGCGGGTAACAGGAGTGCTGGACCGGCCCTCTGTGCATCTGCTGCCCGCGGTGGGCGGAGTACCGTCGGCGGAGAATTTGCTGTTCTACTGCGGCGCTTATTCCTGCGAGAGGTTCGACACGCTGGGCACGGCGGCCCTGCGTGACCGTGACGGGGACGTCCTGCTGATGGACGAGCTTGGGCCGGCGGAGTCCGGTGCCAAAAAATTCTGCGAAGCGGTGCTCGCGGCCCTGGACGGTGACCTTCCCGTTCTGGGCGTCCTGCAAAAGGCGGACACGGAATTTCTCCGGGCGGTGGCCGGTCATCCCCGGGTGCGTCTGGTGACCGTCACCGTGGAAAACCGGGACGAGCTGTGCCGTACCATGAACCTTTAACAAACGCTGCGCTATGGTGTACCACAGGTGACAAAAAGGTATAAATAAGAGCGCAGGAGAGCGCCAACAAAAGCAGCCTAAAGTAAACGAAAGTGACATGCACCGTCAAAGGACGCGGGAAGATCCCGCGTCCTTTTTTCGACTTTTACTTCCCATAAGGGACGGTTTGCGGTATACTATGGGGGAGAAAACAGGGGAGGTGACGCGGTGAAGCTGCGTATCATCACCGGCCGCGCCGGTGCGGGAAAAAGTAAGCTGGTGCTCGAAACCATTGCGGCACAACGGTTTGAGTGCCCGCAGATTTTGCTGGTACCGGAGCACGCCACCCACGAGGCGGAGCTGGATCTCTGCCGTGCGCTGGGGGATACCGCCAGCCGTGACGGGGAGGTGCTGAGCTTCCAGAGCCTTGCCACCCGCGTACTGTCACAAACCGGAGGCATATCCGATATAACGTTAGATAATGGTGGTAAAATACTGATAATGCGCCGCGCCTTGCAGGAAGTTTCATCATATTTGACGGTGTTTTCCAAGCCGTCACAGCGCCCGGCCTTTCTGCGGGAGCTGGTGGCCCTGGCCGATGAGTTGTATGCTTATAAAATCGCGCCGTCCCTTCTGCTGCAACAGGTTCAGGATATTCCGGGCGCCGCCGGAGATAAGCTGCGTTCTACGGCGCTGCTGTTCGGCGCTTATGACGCGCGACTCCAAGGCGGTGACTTTGATGCCCGGTCAAAAGTGCAGAAACTCTGCGATAAACTGCCGAATTCGGACTATTTATGCGGAAAAGATATCTACATTGATGGGTTTTCCTATTTCAACCGAACGGAGGAGGATATCATTGCCGCCGCGCTGAAACAGGCCAACTCTGTTACAGTGACTCTGCTGGGCGATGACAGCGACCCGCAGCTCTTCCGCAACGGCATACAGCAGCGGGAACGCCTGCGCAGACTGGCAAAGGACGCCGGTTGTAGTTGTGAAGTAGAAAACCTTGTCAGGAACAGCGACACAGCGTTTTCACACCTGGAGCGATACTTCCTCGGCGCGGAAAAAGCGTGGACAGGCAGCACGCCGTCCATCACCTTGTATCAGGCCAACACCGCCTATTCCGAGGTGGAATATGTGTCTGCGCAGCTGCGGGCGCTGGCACAAAAGGGTGTTCGCTGGCGTGAGATGGCCGTGGCGGCGCGGAATATGGAGGTATATGGCCCGTTGCTGGAGGCCGTGTTCCGCCGGGACGATGTTCCCGCCTATATCAGCCGCCGGAGCGACATTTTGGAGCAGCCGGTCCTGACGCTGCTGCTGTCCGCCGTCGACGCAGTGACAGGCGGCTTTGAGTATGAGGACGTGTTCCGGTGCCTGAAGACCGGCATGACAGACCTGACAGCGGCGGAATGCGATCTTCTGGAAAACTATGTGATCCGTTGGGAAATTCGGGGCAATATGTGGCTGCGGGACGCCGACTGGACGGCAGACCCGGATGGATACAGCGGAGAGATGACCGACTATCGCCGGGAACAGCTGGCCGAGATAAACGCGGTCAGAAGAAAAGTCAGAAAACTGTTTCTTACCCTGAGTGATGGGATAAAATCAAATAAAACGGTAAGCGGTAAAGCTGAAGCACTTTACAGATTTGCGGAGGACGCCGGTACACCGGCCGTGTTGGAACAGCGGGAGAAAGAATTGCTGGAGCAGGGGCAGATGCAGGCGGCAGAGGAGTATGCCCAGCTGTGGCGGATATTCTGTGATGTGCTGGATCAGTTCGTGGCGCTTTTGGGTGACACGGAGGTGGACGGCGATGAGTTTGCGCGGCTGCTGCGGCTGACGCTGAGCCAGTATGCCGTGGCCACCATACCCGCTGCGCTGGATCAGGTAAAGGTAAGCCCCTTGACGCGCAATGACCGCCATACAGTGCGGCATCTTTTCCTGCTGGGCGCCAATGACCATGTGCTGCCCACGGTGGAGAAGGGCGGCGGTATATTGGACGAACAGGAGCGTGAGCTTTTGCAGCAGCAGGGAATCTTGCTGTCCGACGCCACGTTCGACCCGCTGAGCAATGAGCTGCAGAATATCTATGCCGCCTTGGCCCAGCCAACGGAGACACTGACCGTGTCCTGGTGCGCCGGCGATGAGTCGGGGGCGAAGCTGCTGCCGTCCTTTGTGGTAGAGCGTATCCGCAAGCTGTTCCCTCAAGTGGAAATACAACGGGAAGACGGCGCGTACCGCTGCGGACTGCCTGCGGCAGCGCTGGCACTGGCGGGACAGCGGCCCGGCGGTGCGCTGTGGCGTTATTTTGAGATGCATGGACAGGGCGGTACGCTGGAGAAGATGGCAGCGGCCCGGGCTATGGGCCGGGGAAGGCTGTCACCCGGGGCGGTACGCAGCCTGTACGGCAGTACGCTGGCCATGTCCGCCTCGCGGCTGGACCAGGTGAAGAGCTGTCACTTTGGCTATTTCATGGAGTACGGCCTGCGGGCCAGGGAACGGACAAAGGCGGATTTCCAGGCGCCGGAGGTGGGGACGTTTATCCACTATCTGCTGGAGAATGTCCTGCGGGAGGTAGAGCAGCAGGGGAAGCGGCCGGAAAGACCGGCGCTGGCGGCGTTGGTGCGGCGGTATACGGATGAGTATGTCCGGACGGTCATCGACGGCTACGGCGAGAAGAGCGCACGGTTCCGGTATCTGTTTTCCCGGCTGCGGGAGACGGCGTTGGTCATTGTTGAGAACGTGCTGGATGAGCTGGAGCATTCGGATTTCCGGCCTGTGGCCTTTGAATTGGGCTTCGGCGGCAAAAACGGACAGCTACCTGCCGTCACGGTGACGGCGGGAGATATCACGCTGTCCGTCACCGGTAAGGTGGATCGGGTGGACGGCTGGCTGAAGAACGGGAAGCTATATCTGCGAGTAGTGGACTACAAAACCGGGAAAAAGGCTTTTGATCTGGCGGATGTGCGCTACGGCCTGGGTATTCAGATGCTGCTGTATCTTTTCGCACTGCAGCGGTACGGCGGGGACTATTTTGGGGCGACGGTGGAGCCGGCGGGAGTGCTGTACCTGCCGGCGAGGGACGTCGTTAAAAAGGCGGATCGGGCCATCGCGCCGGACAAGCTGGCCGCGCTGCTGCGGGGCGAGCTGCGTCGGACGGGCATGGTGCTGTCCGACCCAGAGGTGCTGACAGCCATGGAGCACAGTGCGCTGGAGTCACCCTGCTATTTGCCTATTGCAGTGAAAAAGGACGGTTCGGTCAGCGGTTTGGCGGCCAGTGTGTTGGCGGATGCGGCCCAGATGGGCAAAATGGGCCGGTATGTGGACGAGCTGCTGCGGAAGGTAGCCCGGGAGCTGGGCGATGGCAATATTGACGCAGATCCATGCTGCAGGGGGCCTCAGGAAAGTGCCTGCGACTGGTGTCCCTTCGCGTCGGCCTGCTGGTTTGACGAGAAACGTGACAAGCCCCATTATCTGCAAAAGACCACGCCGGAAGAATTCTGGCAGCGGGTGGACGAGGAGGTGACGCGCCGTGGCTGACATCCAACTGACGGCACAGCAGCGTGGGGCAGTGGAGGACCGGGGCGGCAGCCTGCTGGTGTCCGCCGCCGCCGGATCCGGCAAGACGAAGGTGCTGGTAGAGCGTGTGTTCGCTTATCTGACGGAGGAACACTGCCACATAGACGATTTCCTTATTATCACATTTACCCGCGCCGCTGCCGCCGAACTGCGGACAAAGCTGGCCGCAGAGCTGGCGAAGCGGGTGGCACAGGACCCGGAGAACAGTCACCTGCGGCAGCAGATGTTCCGGGTGTATCAGGCGGACATCAAGACGGTGGACGGCTTCTGTGCAGGGCTGCTGCGGGAGCATATCCATCTGCTGGAGCCGGTGGATGGGCGGAGTCTGACGCCGGACTTCCGTATCCTGGATGAGACGGAGGCCGGCGTGCTGAAGCAGCGGGCACTGGAGGATGCACTGGAGGCGTTCTATCAGCGGATCGAGCAGGGGGACGAAGGCTGCCGGGCGTTGGCGGAGACGCTGGGCTTCGGCCGGGATGACCGGGCGTTGGCGGCGCTGGTGCCGGAGCTGCACGGAAAATTGCAGAGCCATCCCTACCCGGACAAGTGGTTGGAGAAGGCTGCGGAGAGCTGGGCGAACCTGCCGGAACGGCTGGGCGACAGCGTGTACGGCCGGACGATCATGGAGGACACGGTGCGCCGCGCCAGTTACTGGGCGGGGCGGCTGGAACGCGCCGTGAAGGAAATGGAAGACTGCGAGAGCGTGTATAACGCCTATGGAGATCGGTTTTTGGAAACGGCGGCGCAGCTGCGGGAATACGCGGCCGCGGCCCGGGAAGGCTGGGATGCCATGGGCTGTGTGCATCCGGCCTTCCGGCGGATGGGCGTGGTGAAGGGGGACGAATGCGCCGGGGCGAAGGACGCGGCGCGGGCGGTGCTGGAAAAGTGCCGTGACGCATTGAAGAAGCTGTCCGCGCCGTATCAGACGGCGGAGACGGAGTTGCTGGGCGATCTGCAGGTCATCGCGCCCGCTATGCGGGCGCTGCTGGCACTGACAGGGGACTTCGACAAGCGGTTCCGGGCAGAGAAGGTGCGGCGGAACGCTATGGATTTCTCTGACCAGGAACACTACGCCGTGCAGATGCTGTGCCGCCAGGACGGAACGCCCACGGAGCTTGGCGAGCAGGTGTCCCGGCGGTACCGGGAGATCATGGTGGACGAGTATCAGGACACTAATGAAGTGCAGAACTGTATCTTCCGGGCGGTATCGCGGCAGGGAGAGAATATCTTTGCCGTGGGCGATGTGAAGCAGAGCATCTACAAGTTCCGGCTGGCTGAGCCGGAAATCTTCCGCAGCAAATATGAATTATATAAGAAGGAAGAAGAAACCCAGAGTGAAAAGATCGACCTTAACAGTAACTTCAGAAGCAAAAAAAATGTGACAAGAACAGTCAATACTGTATTCGAAAAGGTGATGAAGGATTACGATGAGGATGCGAGACTGCATTGCACGGCACCGGAGGAATATCCGGGATATCCCACACGTGTTACGATCATAGACAGATCGGATGAAGCCGAACTGGAAGACGGGGATATGCTTGAAAGCACGGATCGAGAGATCGCGACTATCGCACGGATCGTTTCCGAGAACAAGGGTCAGCCTATTTTTGACGTCAAGAAACAGGTGGAACGATCGGTGGAATATCGAGATATCGTTATTTTATCGCGAAATCGTCACACGATCCCGGCGATCGAGAAAGCTCTCAACGATCAGGGGATACCGGCCTTTGGAGAAAATCCGGGCGGGTATTTTGAGTCGGTAGAAATCGAGATTTTTGTGAACCTGCTGAAAGTGATCGACAATATCCGGCAGGATATCCCCCTCATCTCGGTGATGCATTCGCCGATCTTTGATTTTACTGCAAAGGAACTGGCGAAGATACGCATTGCGTTCCGGGAGGGCAGCTTCTATCAGGCGATCCGCAGTTACGCGGAAACACCCGTGGAAGTACCTTTGCAGGAAAAAGTGCGAAAAATGCTGGAGCAGCTGACTTACTGGAAACAGCTGCGGCGAACGGTAAGCCTGGAAGAACTGCTGAGAGTATTATTGTATGAGACGGGATATTATGATTACTGCAGTGGTCTGCCGGTAGGCAAACAGCGGATCTCCAACCTGCGGATGCTGGTGGAAAAAGCTGCCACGTTCGAAGAGAGCAGCTATACGGGGCTGTACGGCTTCCTCTCCTATATCGACGCCATGAAGAAGAATAACCTGTCCATGGGCGAAGCTAAGACCATCGGCGAGAACGAAGATGTAGTCCGGATCATGACAGTGCATAAGAGCAAGGGGCTGGAATTTCCGGTAGTGATCCTGGCGGGTGCCGGCAGGACGATACGTTTTCGAGGAAGCGGCAGTTCTATGGAGATGCACAAGGATTGCGGCATCGGTCTGCCTCTGGTAAACCGGGAAGAGGGCTGGCATAAGAAGACTCTCTTACAGCGTGTCATCGAAGGGAAAAAAGCGGCGGAAGAGCTGGAAGAGGAAGTGCGTATTTTATACGTGGCGCTGACTCGTGCCATCGACCGGCTGGAGATCGTGGGAACGGTCAAGGATCTGGACAGCCTGGACGAGGAACAGGCGGGGAAACGGTCGTTTCTGGATATGGTATATGCACCGCTGAAACTGACAGGGGAAGAGATCTGCGTGGAGCATCTGGCATCGGAAGAGGGCGCAGATGAGCTGCAGGAAACTGGAACAAGCCGACGTCATTCTACAAAAGATCTGATGCAGCAGCTTCAACGGACTGCACAGCGTGCCGCAGCTTATCAGCTGACAGCAGAAGAACAATCCCGTATGGAACAGATCGCTGCCGGGCTGTCCTATCAATATCCGTACAGTGATGCTGTAAAGGTCAAGTCGAAATACTCCGTGACGGAACTGGCTGGCGGGAGCACGGTATCTTCTGATGAGATACTTTTGCAGAAGCCGGAATTTACAAGGGAGCACGAAGGTCTTACTGCAGCGCAGCGAGGAAGCGCGATGCATCTTGTGATGGAGCATCTGGATTTTGCAAAGGCTCTGGAGCATGGCGGATCTTATATCCGGGAAACGGTCGAGAAACTGCGGAGCACGGAAGCTCTTTCGGAACAGGAAGCAAAGGCGATCAGGATCGATCAGATCCAGGGATTTTTTGCGGCTCCGACCGGACGGCGTGCCGCGCAGGCGCGCACTTTGCAGAAGGAACGGGAGTTTATCCTGCAAAAGGATGTCAGCGGAACGCAGGCTATCGTCCAGGGAATCATCGACTGTTTTTTTGAAGAAGAGGATGGTATGGTGATCATCGACTACAAGAATTCGTATGTGGGATCTGAGGCGGAAGAAGAGGAACTCCGGCAGCGGTACGGGGAGCAGCTGGCATTATATAAGGAAGCGTTAGAGGCATCCTGGGGGCGTCCGGTCAAGGAAACCTGGCTGTATCTTTTCTATTTGAAAAAATTTATCCGTACAGACGAAAAATTTTAAAAATAGTGTTGACTTTATGGTACCGTAGTGGTACATTTAGATTGAGGTTAGCACTCGGACATAAAGAGTGCTAACAAAGAGGAGGGCTAAGATGGATTTAAGCGAACGAAAACTGAAAATACTGCAGGCCATCATAGCTGACTTCATTAGAACGGCAGAGCCTGTCGGTTCACGGACGATTTCCAGAAATTATGATCTGGGAGTCAGCCCGGCAACGGTCAGGAATGAGATGTCGGATCTGGAGGAGCTGGGCTATCTGAGCCATCCGCATACATCTTCCGGAAGAGTTCCTTCGGAAAAGGCTTACAGACTGTACGTCAACGAGCTGATGAAGAAACGGGAACTCACAAGCGAAGAAAAGGATGCGATCGCATCCAGACTCTACGGCAATGTGACGGAACTGGAGAATTTAATGAAGCAGGCGGCACACATTCTGTCAGAGATCACCAATCTGACGGCATTTGCATTAACGCCTCGCAAGGAAGAGGATACGCTCAAGTATATCAATCTGCTGCCTGTGGATGAATACACTGTGGTGCTGATGCTGGTATCAGAGAGCGGCAAGGTTTCCAACACGACAGTACATTTGGAAAAACCGGCTGCGGAAGAGTCCCTGCGGATCCTTTCGAAGTCGATGACATATAATTATCGCGGCAAGACGTTGAGCGAAGCACTGACACTGGATATTATCGAGAATTTCAAGGCGGATGCTGAATCCATGGCAATGTTTGAACGTAATATCGTACCGGGTTTTGTAAAGACGCTGGAAGATATGCTGAATGTCAATTTGTATATGGATGGGCTTACCAATATATTTTCTCTTCCGGAATACAACGATCTTGACAGAGCGAAGATGTTCCTGGAGATGCTCGACAAGAAGGAGGATCTGACAAGGGCTCTCATCAACAGAGAGAACGGTGTGATCATTACCATCGGAAACGAGAACAAGGAAGAGGCCATGCAGGATTGCAGTCTGATCACGGCAACGTATCATGTAGACGGCAAGCTGATGGGCAAGATCGGAGTCATCGGGCCGACGCGAATGCGGTACGGCGAGGTAACATCGATCGTGGAATATCTGACAGACAATATCAGTGATGCTTTTAAGATCACGGAAGGAGAAACGGAAGGAGACGACAAGGGCAATGGTTGATACAGAAGATATCAGAAAGGATGCTGCACCAGAAGAGGAAGTGCAGGAAACTGCTGCAGAACCGGAAGAAAAAGAGGATGCAGCGCAGAAGGAGAATGATAAATCCGAAGAAGCGGCTAAAAAAGAGCCGGAAGAAGATTCCGACACGCGTTATATGCGGCTGATGGCGGATTTTCAGAATTATAAAAAAAGGGTAGAAAAGGAGAAAAAAGATTTATATTCTTATGCCAACGAGAAGCTGGTAACAGAGCTTCTGGACGTGCTGGACAATTTTGAGAGAGCACTGGATCAGGAAGGTCAGGGGGACAGCTTCAAAGAAGGTATGGAGATGATTTTCAAGCAGCTGGGCGATGTACTGAAGAAGTCAGGTCTGGCAGAAATCCCGGCGCTGGGGGAAGAATTCGACCCGAATTTCCACAACGCTGTGATGAGCGAGGAAACCGACGACTATGAAAGCGGTAAGGTTTCCGGAGTAATGCAGAAGGGCTATACGTTGAACGGCAAGGTGATACGGCCGTCCATGGTTAAAGTCGCAGGCTAGCTTTCATAATATAAATTTGAGGAGGAATCTAAAATGGGAAAAGTAATAGGAATTGACTTAGGAACTACAAACTCGTGCGTAGCAGTACTGGAAGGTGGAGAACCGGTTGTTATCGCTAACGCAGAAGGAAACAGAACCACACCATCCGTTGTGGGATTCGCAAAGAACGGAGAAAGGCTGGTTGGAGAAACTGCCAAGAGACAGGCAATCACCAATCCTGACAGAACGATCGCATCCATCAAGAGATACATGGGTACAGATCACACAGTAGAAATCGACGGCAAGAAATACACACCGCAGGATATTTCCGCAATGATCCTGGGCAAGTTAAAGGCTGATGCAGAAAGCTATCTGGGAGAAAAGGTAACGGAAGCTGTTATCACAGTACCGGCTTACTTCACAGACAGCCAGAAGCAGGCAACAAAAGACGCAGGCAAGATCGCCGGACTGGAAGTAAAAAGAATCATCAATGAGCCTACGGCGGCGGCTCTGGCCTATGGTCTGGAGAAGGATGTGGAACACCATAAGATCCTGGTTTACGACCTGGGCGGCGGAACCTTCGATGTAT
>ERZ857998.2120-NODE-2120-length-19582-cov-3.613509_pt1 | contig 19582 bp, 16 predicted proteins | sample MGYA00519954_ERZ857998 | MGnify/ENA primary metagenome ERZ857998 (study PRJEB31778, sample SAMEA3449424) | human gut metagenome | biome: human gut; feature: human-associated habitat; material: faeces | place: United Kingdom | collected 2010/2012 ...
GCGTGGGCGTCATCAAAGACTGGGATTCCCGTTGGTATGCCAGCAATGAGAAGGTTGGCGATCTGCTGGTCGAGGACCACAAGATCCGCGTCTACCTGAAGAAGCTCCTCTATGCCGCCGGTGTCTCCAAGATCGAGATCGAGCGCAGCAACGAGGTCGTCACCATCTATCTGCACGTGGCCCGTCCCGGTATCGTCATCGGCAAGGGCGGCGAGCAGGTCGAGGAGTATCGCAAGAACGTTGAGAAGCTGATCGGCGGCAAGACCGTGAAGCTGAACATCGTGGAAGTCCGCAGCCCCGACATGGACGCTCAGCTGGTTGCTGAGAACATCGCTGCTCAGCTGGAGAAGCGTATCTCTCACCGCCGCGCCATGAAGAACGCCATGGGCCGCGCCATGCGCGCCGGCGCCAAGGGCATCAAGACCTGCTTCATCATCAGTCAATGTGATATCAGCAGTTACAGTTGCAGCATCCTCATTCGCATTTGCCGTAAAGAATATGGCACGTACTTTAGTAATTTTGGATTCGTCCTCTGTTGCAGCTTCCTGATTCGGATTATGTAATCCACGGGTCTGTACCGGAGTCTTTACAGCTAATGCCACCCATGCGTCTGCATTCGGATCTGTTACCAAGTCATTATTGTTGCCCGGATTATCTACCGGCACCAAATCTTCGTTACTACAAGCAGCAAAAGCCACAGCAGCAAGCGCTAACATAAGAAAATTCTTCTTTTTCATTGTTTTTACAAATTAATAAAAGCGTTTGTAACTAGTTTATTTATCTCTATTTTCTTTTTTTCTTTTCTATTTCAGCTGCATTCTTTTTTTTCTTAGCCAGTTCCTCCAAATTCTGTCCGGCAGCTTGCAGACCCGATTTGGCTGCGGCTTTCAAATATTCTTCCGCATGTTCATACTCTCCTTTTAATAACATTAATACACCCATAGCATTGCTATACTCAGGCAGCTGCTTATTGACATTTACCATATTCAGATAGCGTTCCGCAGATACCAAGTCATTACGCGAAAGAGCAGCAGCGGCAGCATTAATACTGGCGATCTCATCCTTCGGATACATCCGGACCGCAGTCTCGAACACATCGATGAATTCCTGAGAACCCTTCGGATAGCTGTTGGCAACCATAAACATTTCATTCAGGCTCAGATTCTGAGGACGTGTCTTTATGATCTCTTTCGCTTCGTCCAGATTAAAGTTCTTAATCTCATAATTCACCTTACAAATAGCCACACGAAGACTTGGGAATATATATTTCAACATATATCGATAAGGTACTCCGCCACGAAGCTGCATCAACTTAGCTTCCCTACCTTTTTCAACAGGGATATCATTGATAATATTCAGCGCTTCATCTTTATATTCAAAATCAATCGTATCCAGCGCCTTCACCAGTCCATCCCAGTTTTCACCACCAAAGATGATATAATACTGATTTCTCGAGAAATCGTATCTGGATGCCAGATAATCACGTAGCGCCATCGCACGTCCTTCGGACAGACGTTTGTTATTTGCCAATGATCCTTCAGGTGAAGCATAGCCTACAATATCCAATTTGTTTACCTTGATACTAGGATCAGACTTCAATTCATCAATCATCGCACGGATCTTAGCCAGCTCCTTCGGGTTATTCATATATTCCGGACGAATATTAATCTTGTTCACCTCGAAGTCGAGGAAACATTCCGCCTGTATATCACGGCTCTTCACTTCTTCCGCTTTAGGCTGCAAATAGGCAAAGAAAGGTGTTACCACGTAAGGTACTAATATACGTTCCAGTCCGAATTCCAGCCCGAGATTCATGGTAGTCGTAGCGTCATATAGAAGGTTGCTTTTAAGCGCAACTTTCTGAGCCTTACTCTCGATAAAACATCCGAGCACCAATACTATGAGTATACTAACTTTCTTCATTTATCTTACGTTTATTAATTACCCTTTTGAGTGATATCAATTTTGATACGCTTCACCGTACTTTCACCTGTATATAAACTACCGGGCATAATTGTTGTCAGATACACGATACCGTTTCTCGTTGTTGAAGCCGTATTAGGCATTATTTTAATATAGATATGCCCGTCTTCCACTATGATTTTATCCGTATCATTTCTGTCCACCATCGAAGATGGCAGTAATTTTATCCATTCCTTAGGATTGTCAGTACCATCTTCCACCTCCCCGGTAAGGCAATGATAATCCACCTCACCAGTCGTCGGAAACGGATAACTATTGGCAGGCATGTATTTAAGTATGGTACCGCCGGCATCAATAGCCGCTCTTCGTCTGATATGAACCTGTTTTTCCAAATTTCCAAGTTTTAATGTTATATATGCATTCACTTTATCTCTTCCCTCAAAACTCTGCCCCACTTCACTATACATCAGCCAGCTTTGTATCAATACACTGACCGGAGTGACACGTGGAGAAGTGCTTGCTACTATAGGCAATTTTCCGTCAGCGGGACTGCTTAGCGCAAACGAATTATCAGCTTCGGCCATATTGTCGGTTATTGTACGCGCATCCGGAAAAGCCTTTTCACAATCCGTTATCACTTTAAAAGCCTCATAAGTACTCGCATCATCCGGAGAATAAGCTATAAAGACAGAATTACTCACACCCAGATAATAATCATTGTTAGCTATAATCTCATAAGAATTACTGTCGTCCACTGTAATTTCAAAATCCAGATCCGTATTCGACGGTTTAGAAAGCTTTGCATCCGCTACGGTATCATACCCCCGTCCATGCACTTTCTTTATTGTAAAAGTATACGCATGATTCCGATATATATTCATATAGTTCAGATCCTTATCTACTATCGCCATTTTGTAATAATAGCTTTTAGTTTCATAAATTCCCTGAATGATCAGATATGTACTATAAGTCTGGGTATTGGTTTCATAGATATAAATAGGACTGTTTTCGGTACTTTGTTTATTGGTTATCGTTTCTGCTGACACCAAAGGCAACGAGCATGAAGCATCGTATTGATAATTCGTCAAATTACCAGCATTGCCCATAATAGAAGCAGGGATAAGGTTATGCAACTGCCCCTGTCGCGGAACGTTTGCCACAGCAGACACTCCTTCCAGTTCAAAGTTCGATGCTTCATTAACAACCACGATTTTGGCAACCGCCCGAAGAAGCATCAACGAACTCCCGTCACTCTTTTCTATCTTCGTTGTATTATCCACCTTATCTACTTCCAGCAAATAACTCATCGGTATCGTCTCACCCACACCGCTGAACGGGATGCGGGCAGGAGAAGTACTTGCCGGCTCCGTCAGCAAGTTCGTACATGCAGTAGCCAGGGTAGTTGTTCCCTCAATCAACTTCTCAGTAAGTTGTGACTCATTGAAAACATATCCCGTAGAAGCATTTCCGTAATAAAACTGAGCCATCGGATTAGCTAATATCAGCAACTGGTACTTACTTCCATCAGTCCGCTTAGTTAAAAGGACATATCGCTTTCCTGCAAACTCGAAGGCCTGCACAGCTTCTACAAAAATAGCCCCTGTGCCACTCCCTCTGAACACGAGTACCCAGGGAGTCATTTCGACCGTATTTTCATCCCCTAGTGCCCTGGTCGAAGGCAGGCGGTATGAATTCGCCCGTGCAAAAATCTCAAGCCGTACCTTGTCTTCCGAAATATCTCCCGGATCATCCGGCTCTCCCGTCAACAATGTTTCATGCTCACAGGCGGATATCAGTAAGATGATCACCAGACCAAATATCTTCATTATATATTTCATCATTTTCTTCATCTTTTCACGCAACGTATTGATAATTAACCTCCTGTATCATCGGAATTAATTGTTCGGACAAGGAATAGCGTTCTGAATACACAATATCATTCAGATTATCATAAGCAGTAATATAATTCAATTGGTTTATTACGGGAATATAATACGGTTCATTGGCAAAAAATACAAAATCATACGTTTCCGGATTGACTAGATGTGTACAGCTCTGAACATCTATTCCTCTGATCGAAATAAACGTCCCTTTGGCAGTAGTATTATTAGTGAAAGTATCATCCATACAAGATAATATAGCTACTAATAATAAAAGGTTGAACAACCCAATATTCACTTTAAATCCCTCTAATCTCATTAAACATTCGTATTTACCTGACATTGGTACTTAGTCAAGCCTTAATCTGTAATCAGTCAAAATCTCATAATGCAAATGTCGGGATATTGCATGACTCTGCGAATTTCATTCATTTCTCATACAGACAATGAAAGTTATCTTATATGGCTAATAAAGAGGTCGTCCGAATGAAATATTGCGAAATCTAAAAATAAGGAGTAGTAAAACAGGCATTTTGCACTATTAGAATAAAAAAAAGACAAAAGTTTCAGCATTCGAAACTTTTAGTGTGAATTAATATAAATAAATTCCATAATAAAACAAGCCCCCGGATAATCTCATCCGAGGGCTATGTTATATACTATGATACAGGTGAAAAATCAGAGTGTTTTACGTTCTGTCTCCGTAGGTGCCACCTCATCCGGGATACTGAACTCCCGGTTGGCAAACAAATCCGCCAGTCCCGAAATCTGCTTCAAACGCAGCAGTTCATCCCGATCCATTCCGATATTTTTCATAATCCACTGGTCGGACATGCCGGCTCTGTCCAATTCTGCTACAATGTTACACATCAGCTCAATATTATGCATCCCACGGGCACGGTTGTGCCGGATGGTAGAGCTCATACGATTGGACAAATCCTTATCGATCACCACAATCGGAAGCAATCCGTTCTCACGCTTATAAATCCGTTTCGATGTCTTCAATACCGTATATCGGTGATAACCATCTACGAGGATATAATTATCTTCCTCTTTATTGTAATAACATACACAAGGCATTGTAAAACCGTCTTCCCAGATCGAAAGCTCCAGTAACTTCATTTCGGGAGGAGCTACGACATTCGGGTTATAATCGTTCGCTAATACTTTTTCTACGGGCACTGCTTTCACCTCGTAGACCGGACTTTTATCTACACTCATGATACTATGATTCTATATTGTTCCATAACTTGACTTCTCTTACTCATCTCCTCTTTGGTCGGCGAGAATCCCATGTATTTGCAGGCATGGTCATTCTTGAGGATACAGATACACATACGCTTGTAAGTCGGTATTTCCCTAAATTCCGGAATATCGATATCATCCTGGTATTCCATGCGCACCGGCTTCTTGTATGTCTTATAGTTGCTGTTGTCCATCACGATAATCGGCACTTTGGCATCAATCAGTTTCTGAATGGTGGAATCACTCAGACAGCCTCCTTTGGTTCGCCAAAAATGTACACTGACAGACAGTTTACGCAGATACCCCTTTCGGGCCCGTTCCGGCAAGGTAGAGAGCAGGAAGTACATAAACTCCCTCCAGGTGTACCCTTCCGGAAGTTTCACCATCTGCCATCCCATAGCGTGCGTGCCTCCATACATACCGGTGAAGTTCACGCCATTCACCCGTCCTATCATCTTCCCCCAGGTGTTAGGGTCAAGCACCCGGTAGAGCGCCAGACTCTCCTGCGCTTCATTGATGAACGGGCTTGCTACCCGTTGACGTTCCAGATTGACTCCGGCACGATAATACAGGTCATACAGTACATTATAGTCCCACTGGAATTTTCCGTTTGCCGTCCACACATCCGTCGTCTTCCAGTCGAAGATGGGATAGGCATTATAGATGTCATTTCCGACCTTTGAAGTCCATCTATACTTATGATACATCTGGAATTTGCGGCTCATATAGATACATCGCCAGCGGTTAAAACTTTCCTGCGTACGGATACCGATCAGACAGCAGGTGCGTACCGCATCCTTTTTCTGATGGAGCCACTGCGCAAAACGCATCTGAAATTCATAATCCCACATGGTCGTATTGTAAAAAGGAAAATCCTCCTTCTTCATGGCCTTCTTAGGCATGGAGCGTACCCAGATATCTTTCTTGTTATCCTCCCAGGGCCGCCAGAAGGACTGGTACATAGATGTACACGTAGATACCCGGAAAGGCACGCACACACGGTATACATCCAGGATGTCCTTGTTCGCCTCCAGTATCCTGTCCACATAGTCGATGGTCATCTTGTATTGAATCTCATAGTCCATGTGAAACACTCCCAAACGTATTTTCAGATTATTCCGCCTGATGTAGTCGATACACATATTCAGCAGAACCCCACTATCCTTTCCTCCCGAGAAAGATACATAAATATTATCAAACTCGTTAAATATTACTTTCAGTCGCTCTTGTGCTAATTCATATACATTTTTTGTTCCTGTGATTGTTTTTTTTCCCATAATTCATCTGTTCATTTTTACATAGCGTGTCCACTTCTTGTCCATAGATGCAAACTCGAATTTCTCAAAAGTTTCCTGATCTTGTATCAGCGTGACAGAGTTAAGCGTCCAACCCGCAGGTATAAATGCCGTGACTACAGAAGATAGCAGAAGCGACAAGATCTCTTTTCGTTTCTCGTCCACCGCAGCTACATAATAATTATTAATGACAGCCTTTTTCCCGCTTTTCTGTTCAACCGGAATAAAGCCTATCACATCTCTGTTATCAATCGCAATGTACCAAACAAAATCTTCGCTTGTCTTGAACGGATAGTTATTATTTGCACGTATTACATCCGGATCCATTACTAGAGGCGCCAAAAGCTGATATAAATGTTTGTCTTTTCCTTTTAATTGTATTACCTGTATCATAGCATTCAAAAATAGACAGACAAAAATAGGTAAAATTTCCTCGTTTCAGCACAAAGCATGCGTAAAAAATTTATTTTTTAGCAATTCCCCCTCTTGTTTCATAATTATTTCCAATTCTCCCACCATCTGATGAGTGCATTAATCCAATCGTATTTTTATGTTCCGACAGCCGATTACTTTATACAAAGCAATATGGTTTCTTCCTTGTCCCTGCAATATTTTCTCAATCCTTCTTTCCCTTTCCAGTAAAGTCTCTTCATTATTTTCCACATGAAACTTTTTATTATACCTATTTCCATTATACTTATAAAAAACAATCCCTTTTTGCTTCCGGAAACGGAAACAAAGACTATTTTTTTCAATTGGGTATAGCCGTAACAGATCGGTAATTCTCTTCACGATTCTATCAAGAAAATTTCGTTACATCACTTGTACCGACCTCAATACAGATCTCAACGATATAGCAGTACGTATGTATCCAACTAACGAAACGGCAAACCTGAATAGCATCAATTATCTGCTGAATGGTATCCAGAAACAGACTCTTCACGGCTCAGCACACCATATCTACAGTTGGGAAATTGCCGTTTACGATTCAGTAAAAAAAACCGGAAGAAAATAAAATCGGCGCACTATCTTTGAACCAAAGAAAAGAAAAAGTATAACTCAAAAAGTACAATTATGAAAAAGTTATCAATCTTATCAATGTTGCTATTATTCATTAGCATGGGAAACATTCAGGCACAAACTGTCAAAGAAGAATCTCGTAAACAAAAAAAAGCTGAACAAGAATTGCTCGACCAGACGTTGTTCGATGAAGCTAAACAAGCTATAGAAATGAAAAACTTCATTTTGGAAGCAGATCATGTTATGTTTAAATATGGTACCACAGCTTTCGTTTCTCCCAACACAAATTTTGTAGCGGTAAAAGGTAATAAAGCTGTTGTTCAGGTAGCCTTCAATATTCCAATCAGCGGTCCCAACGGTCTAGGCGGCATTACTGTCAACGGAAATATATCCGGATATAAGCAGACTACCGACAAAAAAGGTAATATATCCGTTTCGATGAATGTAATGGGAGTCGGAATATCAGCACAGGTGAACATCCGCTTGAATAAAGGAAGTAATAACGCATCGGTAGACATAAGTCCGAACTTCAATTCAAACAACTTTTCATTAACAGGAAGTTTACTCCCAATGGCTAAGGCCAATGTATTCAAAGGCAATTCACTCTAAGGTAAAAAATGTGTGTTTAGTAAATAAACAAGTTAAAATATTTTAGCTGACTATAGGCATTAAATTAAAAACAACTATGGTTTAACACTTAAAAGAAAGAATATGAAAAAGTATCTGTTTATAGGATTAATGGCAGTACTTGCCACTTCGTGTGAAAAAGATCCGGATTTAAGTAAGCTTGACAATAATTTCACAGTTTACACCAATTATGACAGCAAAACTAATTTCAATGATTTCAAAACTTATTGTTTGCCCGATAGTATTCTACTGATAGGACAGGGAATGAAGGCGGAGTATTGGAAGGATGAGAATGCACAAGAAATTATTAAGCAGGTTGCTGATGAGATGGATACCCGTGGTTATACAAGGGTTAAAGTGATTAAGAATGCTAACATTGGGTTACAGCTCTCTTTCACGCGCCAAACAACCCAAATAATAGGAACCGGCGGATGGTATGGAGGCGGATGGTATAACGGCTGGTGGGGACCCGGTTATTGGGGACCTTATTGGAATGACTGGTATTATCCGTATCCTGTAACTTATAGTTATAATACAGGAACATTGATAATGGAAATGGTAAATTTGACAGACCATCCCGAGGATACAAGTCAGAAAGTAAAGTTACCGGTAATCTGGCATTCATACGCAACCGGACTATTATTTGAGAATTCCAAATATAACATGCAACTAACGTTGGATGCGGTCAATCAAGCGTTTGAACAATCTCCTTATATCAAGAAATCCTAAAAAGCAAGATTATGAAAACAATAAAATTCATTCCGAAGAAAAAATATATTCTGGCATTCATGATATCGGGCCTGTTTTATTTCAGTAGTTATGCACAGGATATCAGCGATAGATTGCATTTTAATGTAGACTGGCAGATGAATGCTCCTCTTAATACGAATTTTGCCGATAAAATCAGCGGTTGGGGTATGAACCTGGAAGGAGGTTATTTCCTTACTCCACACTGGAGTCTGGGGGCTTTCCTTGATTTCCATACGAATCATAAATATGTTCCGCGTCAAACTATAACTGAAGGTACTGCTTCTTTAACTACTGACCGACAAGAGTCGGCTTTCCAGCTACCATTCGGGCTTGCCGCTTCATACAGATTTATCAGTAATGGATGCCTGAAACCTTATGTTGGCACCAAGATAGGAACCATGTATGCCCAAAACACAACTTATCTGAATACTATAAGTTTGACAGATAAGCCTTGGGGGTTCTATATCTCTCCTGAAATTGGTGTGAACATTTATCCGTTTTCCCAAAGTCGATTTGGTTTCCATCTGGCTGCATACTATAGTTATGCCACCAATAAAAGCGAGTTGCTGACCGGTTCTCAGGATGGAAATAATAATATTGGATTCCGCTTAGGTGTTTGTTTCTGACATGATCTGGATTCTCTCAAAAAGACAAGAGGAAGTACAAAATGTTATAGTTACTTTTGGAGGCCTCTTGTCTTTTTGTTATATTTGTAATATATAAAGTCTACGTTCAATATGCGGCAAAAGTATAATTATCTGTTTAATGGCTTGTTATTCTCAGGATTGGCATGTTTTTCATATCTGTTTCTCGTACTTTATTCTGACTTCACCCCGCAACATCTGGCAGTGCTGATTTCTTTCAAGTCATTTATATTGATACTTGTTGCCTTTAATTTAGTTGGTTTTGGGGTATTGATGATTCATAACTGGCAAAGGCGTAGTTTTCAATTTCTGGTTAAACGAAAAGCAAGGCTGATAATTGATTGTATTCTGACTGCAATCATTCTGTTTTTAATGAATTATTTAGTTTGGTCGGTAGTTAAAGCCATCTTCGAGGTTCCTGAACCTTTTACTCTGAAAGGCCCCGGATTTAGAATGATAGCTTTAGTCTGGTTAGTAGAAATGGTAATAACTAACCTAACTTTAACCATCAATTTTTACAGGCAATTAATTCTTCTGCACGAGAGAACGGAGCAAATAGAAGAGAATTCCATGAAGGCCCGATATGTAGCTTTGCAAAATCAGTTGAATCCGCATTTTCTCTTTAACAGCCTCAATACACTTATATCCGAGATAGAGTATGCCCCTCAAAACGCTGCATTATTCACTCAGCGTCTGGCTGATGTGTACCGGTATATATTACAAAGCCAGCAACAGCGTCTGGTTACCTTAGAATCCGAATTGTCTTTTATCGACTCTTATATTTTTCTTCATAAAGTTCGTTTAGGCGACTGTATCCGTATTGAGAATAAAGTAGAATCTGACAATTATGATTTGAAACTACCTTCATTAACCCTGCAACTATTGGTGGAAAATGTCATTAAACATAATATAATTAATATGGATATGCCAATGAACATTCTGATCGGTTATGAACAACAGAGTGGAAGAATAGTGGTAACCAATGAAATCAGAATAAAACCCAATGTTGTCAGCACCGGGATGGGATTAAAGAATCTTTCAGCCCGTTACCGTCTGATATGCGATCAGGATATTTCTATAGAAAGTAATACTAATTATTTCACAGTTAAAGTCCCTGTACTAAATGAATAAGATTACAGCAGTCATCATTGAAGACGAAATTCCAGCTGCCCGCCGGTTAAATAAGATGTTAAAAGAATTACGTCCCGAATGGCAGGTTACGGTATTGCCCGGTAGTGTAAAAAAGAGTGTTGAATGGTTCGGAGAAAATCCGCATCCAGATATTGTTTTTCTCGATATACAGTTAACAGACGGCATTTCATTTACATTCATCGAACAGGCACAGCCTGAAAGTACCATAATTTTTACCACTGCGTACGATGAATATGCTGTCCGGGCTTTTACGGTCAATAGCATCGACTATTTGCTTAAACCGATAGATAATATCCGTCTGGAAGAAGCTGTTGTAAAGTTTGAACATCTGACTACCAAATATCTGAAGCAGGAGCAAAAATCAATTGACTTGATGGAGATTTTGCAAAATATCACTCAGCCGGAAAAGAAATACCGTACCCGTTTTCTAATATCAGGTGAAGATAAGCTTTTTACCCTTCAAGTGGAAGATATTGCTTATTTTTATTCAGAAAATAAAATAACCTTCGCTGTAACAAAACAGAATAGAGAGCATATCATTGATCTTTCTTTGGATAAACTTATGGAACAACTCGACCCGGATGTTTTCTTTCGTAGCAGCCGGCAGACAGTAGTTAGTATCAATGCCATCGAACGGGTTGAATCATATTTTTTGGGAAAGGCAGTCTTACATGTAAAACCGCCTTTTAAGGATAAGATAATTGTCAGCCGCGATAAGACAACTCTATTGAAACTTTGGTTGAATTATTGAAGTTCAACAGGGCCAATCCGGTTTATCCGAAGTAGAAGCCGGATAAGACAGATTGGTTTAGTCGCTTTTTAATTATTCCATTGCCTGAAGTCAATCCAGACCATCTTCGACATTTTGATATCTGCCTGAGCCGAATCGTGTCCATAACGGATACCACAGTTGTAATGCACATAGCTCTTTTGCAGATCCATGCCGTCGGTGATAGCAACAGAAACCACTCCCGGTTGTGCGTCAGCCTCAAGTGAGTAGATGCACTGTTGTTGCTGCAATTTCATACTGTTGTTGATGTGGTTCAGATAATTTTGACGCAGTGTCCAGCCTCCCCACGTCACGTAATTGGGTGTCATAGCCTGCTGGGCATCAATCCAGCGTTTTCCCTCGCTTGTTTCGTAAACAAAGGCTTCTGCCCTGTCGTAAAATTCACCGGGAATGAATTGCCAGAGTTTGCTATACAGTCCGCTGCCGAATTGTCCTTTGCAGGAATAATCCATCGACAGGGTTTTGTAAGATACATCAGTGGATGATTCTTTGCTGAACGATGCTTCAAAAGCCTCCCAGGGCTTTTCTGCCAACTGAGTAGGCGATACCTCAACAGACACTTTCCAAAAAGAGTTCTCTGTATAGTTGGCCCCATGGTTCACTGTTTGTGGCTGATAACTGATTTCTCTGAAGATACCTCCGTCCGAGTGAATGGTCACTTCACTGGATGCTTCCCGCATCAAGTTCCAGATATAGGCGTAGACATTGGCCCCCTTAGGAGTTGTATAATCTTTGATATTGGCTGTAAAACCGTTGCCGGCAGTATTTGTCACACTCAATATACAGTTGTTATTTTTACTGTATATCTGGAAGTTATAGGCATCTATCGACCAGGCGTTGTCAATTATCACATCCGGAGCAGCGCCTTCTTTCATCTTATAAGGAACTGCCTGTATGGAATAGTTCATATCACCTTGGGCATAGCCATAGATGCGATTATAAATTTCTATCCGTTTCAAAGCCTCTTTATCGGCCATCTGCGCATTGAATCCGGGGTCCGGCTTGATACTTTCGGGCAGAGCACTGGTAGAGCGGGTCAGTAACTTCCGGTTGAAAGATTCCACTCCTTTGCCTATCATATTATCCTTGGCATAAGGGTCAGCTGACGGGAAAATACGATAGTGCTGTACGTTATCATAGTTGATACCGTAATACCCCGGTTCCATATACACCCCTATCAAAGAAAGCATCTCACTTTTTTGCTCCGGAGATTCTCCGGTTGCTATAATGTAAAAATCCCGTTTATAGAATTTCAGCATACGAAACAAAGATGCCGGATATTTACCGGAAATAACATCGTTGATGTTCAATATTATTGTCGCATAGATATCCGGATTCTTTATGTCGGCATTGAGCTCTGTCTCGGGATCTGTCATCTTATCGTAGTCCGCAATGATCTTTTTCCCTATCTCCCAGGAAGTGGGTATGTTATTGAATAGGCGGGAAGTGATATCTTTTACTTCTACATCATCAGAACCCATGCGAATTAAGACTACGTCTTTTTTTCCCCCATTACTATCATCTGCTTTCGGAACATCAGTGATATCATCCAGTGTACATGCCCCGAAAAAAAGGCTGGAAAGCAGGAGTAGCCCATATACTATTTTTGTTTTCATCGATTTCTGTTTTTAATAGTTTGTTTTACCAATTATTATAGTCAATCCATACTGTAGTGGTCTTATGCACATCTACCGTTGTGTCGTAGGCTGTGCCGCTACTACTGGGAAGCTGATGCAGTATTGCTTTTCCCCAGCTCGTGAACCAGGCTCCTCCACGCTGTAACGCCATTCCGTCGGTAATTTCAACAGCTACCACGCCTGCCGATGCACCGGTTGTACGGGCGGTGATGGCGCACTCCTGTTGGTAGTTGAGCAAGTTTTGGTTAAACTGCAAATCATTGTTATAATCGCAGAAAACATTGTCCGTGCCTGGAGTGCCAGCTACATGATCATAGAGAATATCATACCATGCAGGCGAAATCATAGCGGCGCCGTCAATCATGCCATTCGCTTTCATAGCCTTACTGCCCCGAAATAGAGTCTCGGGATACCACTTCCAGCAAAAATCCATTTCGGCATCGGTGATGGTGCGGCTCACTTCACGAGTCATTTCCGCCAGTTGGTAAGTGATGGATTTCCCCCAACGATAATCACCTTTCAAAACAGGAGTTACTCCCAAATCAAAGCCTATGCTTTTGCTGTACGAATGGCTAATGGTGCTTTCGGTTTCCGGCAGGCCGGGTGCGAAATCAATCAGTTTCAAGTTCAGTAACGAACGTTGGTCATCACGGATATTAATCTTTGTATAGGCGTTATTGCGTAACCCCCAGATTAATGCCCATACTTCATACATGGGTGGATTGTTCAAGGATACCAGCGAATTGTCGAGCCTATTAGCAAATCCATTGCCTCCTGAACTGTAAACGGCAATCATATTGTCCCCATTGGTCGGGGCATAAATACGTAGATTATAAGCATCAATGGTCCATTCCCTATCAATCATTCCATCATACTTCTTATCATCCCGCGGGACGTAATTCCGTATTTCTGCTGTGTAAGGCAAAAGCGTTTCATAACCCGTCATGTGATACTTATAATCGCTGGTATAGGCATAAAAGTGGTTACTGATATATATTTTCTTCATGGCATGCAAAGCCCGTGCAGTTACCTCCGGTGCCGACGGATCATCCGTATGTCCCGGAGAAGAAGCCATACCACGGGTGTTGGGATTAAGTCCGCCTGTACCACAAAGTTTCTTCAAAGCATCCGGGTCGTTCACATCATAATAAGCATACCGCTGCTCACGAGGAAAGCTGACTTTATAATATCCCTTGTCTACATAAAGCCCGAAAAGTTTCAGCATCTGTACCTTTAGATCTTCGCTTTTGCCGTTATTGGCAATCAGAATCACCCCTTGGCGGTTGTGACGAATATCCTGTATCATTTCAGTAGTGTAAGTACCTGCAATAAAATCGGCAACATTGCTGACGATAGTCAGATCATTCAGTGTATCTCTTGCCATTGTGACCAATGTTGCCGATTTATCCACTCCGGGCAAATCGTTAAAAGACAGCATCTTGTCATAGTGATTTACAGTTTGCAGCTGATCTGCAATCTTTTTCGTTTCTGCACTCGTTCCATTGAGCCAAATCAGGTAACTACCTGGTTGGGCAGTTACATTGATGGCATCAGTGTCTTTATCAGTCGCAACCGATGAATCTTCTGTGTTGATTGGATTGTCCATGTCACAGGAGTAAAATGCAAGCAAAACAAATAGAAAAACAAATAAAGTTTTCATATTCGTATGTGTTTAAAAGTGGAACAATATGCCACATTTACTAACTGAAATGTGACGATTCTGGTTACTTCGTCTATATAAAAGGAACGTATAGGAAAAGAAATAGGTTCAACCTAGTATCGTGCGAGGTTAATATACAGTCTGTCAATAAGAAACCGTTTCTGAGATAAACTCCTATAAATACTGCAATGCAGAATGTTATTAGAAGATTCTAATTAGTATTGTTTAATGGTTTCAACCTGCAGGTAAACTTGGTCTTAGTAATAGTCTGGTATGGTATGGAATAGTTGATATGTTAATGCAAATTATCTAACAGGATGTTGTTTTTTATGTGTAAAGTTTTTTATTTTTGCTTCCTTGGTCGCTGTACTTACCTGCTTGTTTGTTCAGGAATCAATTATTTGTGATTATTCTTAATTTAGATTAAAAGAGAGCTATAAAAGAATCGTTTTTTTGCTCAAATTAAATAGTTACTGTTTTTTTGTTCTTAAAAGTTAATCTGGAATTGTAATTGAAAGCTACGCTTGGCTCAACTTATTCCTTATTTGAAGAAACGATCTGTTTTAGCTTAAATGGATATAAAGCTGCTGAAAGTATTGATCTGAAAATGATAACAGATGGATGTGAACGAACATGTATTTTAAAATTTAATTCACTTAATAATAATGCAAAAAACTAACCTAAGCCAAGAAATTTGTCCTTATTACTCTCCAGAATTTGAGGTGATCCCTCAATATATTATTATGAAGGCGGGAGAAATCATGAAGTTGAACAATAAAACCGCCAGCCATTTCATCTTCGTTCTTTCTGGAGGGATTACTATTAGCTTTAATCAATACAAGAATCGGCCTGTGTTGGAAAATGAAATGTTTTTTCTTTTTAAAAACAACCATTTCAAGTGGAAAGCCTCTGCAGATACAACGCTGCTGCTTTCAGGATATAATACGGCCACTTTTCCATGCACGAGTGCCAAAGCGGGGGTACTGTACAATGTGAAGGCAAATATACAGTTTATGTGCTGCGGTATGGTAATGAAAGATGAAGTCAGAATAATAGTTAATCAAATGAAGTATTATCTTGAATCAGGGATAAACTGTCATCATATGTATCTGCTAAAATATAAAGAACTATATTTGATATTCAAGCATTACTATACTTATGAGGAAATAGTGCAGGTTTTCTATCTATCATTAAAAAATGATCCGTTTTTCAGTGATCAGGTGTTAGAAAACTATCAGAAGGTTAAGACCGTTAAAGAGTTGGCCAATCTTCTGGGGTACGGCATAAAAACGTTTGAAAAGCTTTTCAAAGAGAACTTTGACGACTCTCCCTACCAATGGATGCAGAAACGCAAAGCTTTGCACATACTACAAAAACTTATGAATCCCGGCATCTCATTAAAACAAATCATGTATGATTTCAAGTTTACGACCTCTTCACATTTCAACTTTTATTGTAAACAGCATTTGGGGGCTAGTCCAACACAGATAAGGAGTAACAATAAGGATAATAATAGTAAAAAGTAAAATACTCTACTAGAATTGGTAGGTTTTATGCGTAAATTGGTAACAACCCTTTTTGTGTAATTGCCTAATTTTGTATTCGGGAAATAAAAAGGAAATGTGCCCTATAGTAAAAAAGGTGATAACACAAGTGAGAATGATGAAAGGAAATGCTAAAAATGCTATTGATCTTATGGAACGCGCCTTAAAAACAAGTAAAGCAGATTTTCTATTATCAAGCTACCGCTGAATATGTAAATATAGGGGGGGGACTGGCAAAATCACTTAGGGAAACGAAATCTAATAAAGGATTGACGTCAATATCTTGCGCAATTGCCGGAGGAATCTTTTATTTGTAGCCTGAAAATGATTTTGTTACACTAAATTCAAATTTATGGCATCAGTAAAAATAAAATTAAACAGTTCCCGTGCATTAAAAGACGGGAATTATCCAGTGGTATTCCAGTTAATACATCAAAAGCGCAAAAAACTTATTTACACGAAATACCGGATGAAAGAAGGTGAATTTATGACCATTGCCGAAAAGATCGGTTCAGACAATGATAGTAGTTGTGAAATCAGTCGTGAATTGCGGAAAACTTATAAACGGCTTCTTATGCAAATTCGTCGGCTGGAGAATTGTGGTGTTGAATATACCGTAGATGACATAACTGATATTACTCTTCCTAAAACAATCCGGAATTTTTTGTTATTATCTTATATAGATAAACAAATAGAATGGAAAAAATCAATAAAAAAGAATGGGATTGCCGCTGCCTATAAAAGTACCCGTGCTTCACTTGCCAGGTATTTGGACAGGAAAGAGATTAAAATGTCCCAGGTGAATCATGGCTTCGTCACTCATTACAAAGATTTCTTATCTAAGAATGGAGTTACTGAAAATACAATTGCATACTATTTACGCAATTTCAGGGCATTGTATAACCTTGCAGTGAAGGATGGTTTTGTTCCTTCGTGTGGTTATCCGTTTAAGAAGATATGTACGAAACCTTGTAAAACGGTAAAACGTGCCTTAGATCGGGAACAGATGGTAAAACTCGCTTGTCTACCGTTGCAGCCCGACTCGGAACTTAAACGTTCTCTTGATCTTTTTCTATTCGGCTTCTATGCACAAGGAATGGCTTTTGTAGATATCGTTTATCTGAAATGGAAGAATATCAGTGGAGACCTGATTATTTATCGGAGACACAAATCAAAACAGCTGGTACAGGTCGTCATTACACCTCAGATCAAATCTATCATAGATACCTATGGAAACAATACGTATAATGCGGACGAATATGTATTTCCAATCATAAAAGTCGGAATAAATGAATATAACCAGTACCGTACAGCTCTGGGACGTATTAACAGGCATTTGAAAACGATTTCAGAGAAACTGAATATTTATCCTCCTTTGACCACATATAAGGCGCGTCATACATGGGCAACACTGGCACGGGAATATGGAGCTCCAGTCTCGTCAATCAGTGTAGGGTTAGGGCATACTAAAGAAGAAATGACACTCATTTATCTCAAAGAGCTTGATTTAACTCATCTTCACAAAATTAATAAGATGGTTAATAATCTTCTGTAATAATAAATAACTTGTATATATTCTCTATTCTATAATAGAGATTGACAAAGGATAACTGCCATCAATATTTGTTTCACGTTGCAAAAATACGACATTGTCAGCTTCCGGTTTTTGCCAAAAAAAGCAATAAATTTCACATTTCGTGCAATTCTATAAAAAAGAGCTGAAATCTACTGATTAACAGTTCGATATTTCATTATTAACTCTCGCGGAGTACAATTAAAGTGTTGTTTACAGTAGTGTGTGAAGTGAGCTTGCGATTCAAAATTGAACTCTTCCATTAGTTCTGTAACAGTAAATTCGGACGCCATTACCTTATTTATAATACGTACATCTTGCTGCTTCAGCAACCATTGCTTAGCCGATATTCCGAACACCTCTTTGAATTTACTGTAAAAGCTGCTTTTTCCCATATTGGAAAGAGAAACAAGGTCATTTACATTGTTAACTCTATGATAATTGTTGATGACAAAATCCTTGAACGATAATTCGGTGGCAATGATCGGACAAAATAAGAGTGCCAATTCTTCTTTCAGGTAAAACCCTCGAAGTAAAAAAAATAATTCTTGCTCCAATAGAGCATGAAAGTGTCCGCAGTCCATTTTGTTGGTCAGACAATACCTGACAACTTCCAGAAAAGGGGGAAGCGGATAACGGATATTGAGTGGCTGGAAATTGTATTCAAGATTTTCGCATCTGCCTGCCAATGATTGCAATACAAACTTATCACATAGATTCACAGGTACATTGAACGATAAGGAAAGCAGCTGGGTTCCGGCTTTAACCTCTATTTTTGTCATAGCCATTTTGGGAAGTAAAATGATCATATCTTGAGTCAGTCGGCGATTTCTGAACTGATTACAATCGATAACACATTCTCCTTCTAGTATAAATAAAAGATAGTTCCATGAGATTTCTTTTTCCAGAATAACTTCATCATTAAGGAACTCAATATATTTGAATCCATTTTCTACCGTTTCAAGGTAATTCCTACATGAAAGATGCTCTTGAATATAGAGCAAATTGTTAAGTGATGATTTCTTGTTCATTTTATATTTTGTTTGGTGACTTTTCTGGTTTATTTCAGCAATATTTCAGCATATCATATCAATGGTATCCATATTATTCTGAAACACTGTAGACTAAATCTTACTTATCATTTTCAATTACTCCCGATAGAGGGAGTAATTGATGTCTCTTAATATTAACACTCTAATAACCTGCTTTTTAAGATCTGATTTTCTGCTTGTCAATCTCTATTATAGAATAGAGATTTAATGAAAGTAAAAAATGTTCAAATCTAAAGTAAATAAGTTATCAATTTTTTAATTAAAAAATCGCTGAATGAAAGTAAAAAGTTTATTATTGTCCATGTGTGCGATAGCGGCATTGGCAAGTTGTTCACAAAATGATGATGTGGCTCCTACGGGGAGTGACGCCCCAAAGGCACAAGTGATTCTTAAACTGGAGGGAGATGGAGTAAACACAAGAGTAGCGGGTGAAGCGGAAACTGCTACCGAAGACGGAGCTGCTATTAAAAATGTTACTGTGTTTTTCTTTAACCAGACAGGCTTTATCGTAGGTGCTCCAAAGTTTATAGTGGCTGCAGATATCAATAATCCGATAACCACTACTACGGATGCCGCTGAAGTCGTTGTAATTGCTAATCTTGGTGATAAGACCGGTGATGGCACATTTGATGGTATAGCCAGTCTTTCCCAACTCCAAAAACTCGATTTCTCTTCTATTAATACTACCGGCACCGCTCCCGATCTTACTTATACTGTAAACCAGAGCAAGGCTAATTTGTATTCAAGCGGAATGGGTGCAGTCACATTTACTGATAATACGGGTACAGCA
>ERZ857998.2123-NODE-2123-length-19558-cov-3.598216_pt1 | contig 19558 bp, 19 predicted proteins | sample MGYA00519954_ERZ857998 | MGnify/ENA primary metagenome ERZ857998 (study PRJEB31778, sample SAMEA3449424) | human gut metagenome | biome: human gut; feature: human-associated habitat; material: faeces | place: United Kingdom | collected 2010/2012 ...
GACCGACAGCCAGTTGACGGACAAGGACGGCAATGTGACCGGTCAGGAGCAAATTGCGCTGAAGGACGGCGTAAATCTGGCCGATAAGGTTCAGAACAGCGGCAACAACAGCTTTACCCTGCCTGTCAACGTGGATATCATGCTGGCCAACGGCAGCGACAGCTGGCGCTATGACAAGGTCCGGCTCGAGGTCACCCGCGTGGCGGCAGCCGACACCGATGAAATCGGCGCGTCCGCTGTGGCGGATTACAGCGTTAAGCAGCGCCTGCCCGGCATCAGCGCGCCGAGCTCCATCACCGCCTGGTTCCACAGCACGGACTGCTCCGCCGCCTTCGGCAGCACTACCCATGCGAGCGCGCGCTCGAGCGGTGTGCACGAGCCGCCCAAGGATTCCACGCCAAGGAACGCGCGGCTCAGCGCGCGGCGAATATTCGTATCGATCACGGCGACACGCTCGCCGTATGCGAAGCTGAGCACCGCGCTGGCCGTGTAATCGCCCACGCTGGGCAAGGCCATCAGCTCGTCGTACTCACGCGGCAGGCGGTCGTCGTAGTCGCGTGCCACCACTTCCGCGCACTCCTGCAGTCGCAGTGCGCGACGCGGGTACCCGAGACGTCCCCATGCGCGGATCACCTCGGATTTCTCTGCTGCCGCAAGCGAAGCGGCGTCGGGCCATTGGCTCATCCATGCCTCCCAATACGGCACGACGCGGCTCATCTGCGTCTGCTGGCTCATCACCTCGCAGACGAGCACGCCCCATGGCGTTGTGCGTCCGTACCGCCAGGGCAAGTCACGTGCCGAGGTCTGCCACCAGGTGGCGAGTTCACGCAATGCCTGCCGGGCGCTGCGTTCGAGTTCGCGGGCACGCCGCTCGCCCACGGTCTGCTCGGGCGTGGCCTGCGCGCGTTTGCGGGACTTTGTGCGGGGGGAGGCATCTGCCATGTCGGAAACCATAGCGCAACATCGTACCGCAGATTGCCCCGACCTGCATGGCCGAACTGTCGATTGACCGCAATACGCTGTGACCATGACCGCACATTCCCAGAATCCGCAGGAAATCCCCGCACAGCACGCCGATCCCGAAGCCCAAGTGGAGAAGATGTTCGAATACGGTTACCGCAAATCGAATTACGGACCGGATGAACTGGTCACCGACGCGCACGGCAACCCGATTTCCGTCACCGATGCGATGATGACGGCCCGCGAGGCCGCCGAGACGCCGACGACCACGCCGCATCTGTGCTATTACAGCCCGCGCATCCCCGGCAACACCGGCTCGGCGATCCGCCTGTGCGCGGTCACCGGCACGATCCTGCATCTGGTGGAACCGCTCGGGTTCAATCTGCGCGACACCAAGCTGCGCCGCGCAGGCCTCGACTACCACGACATGGCCCATGTGGTGTTGCACCCGAATTTCGAGGATCTCGTGGAATCGATGCCGAATTCGCGCATCATCGCATTCACCGCGCACGCCACGAAGCTGTATACGGAGGTCGAATACAAGCCGACCGACATTCTGCTGTTCGGCCCGGAGCCCGGCAATATTCCCGACCCAATGGACATCATGGCCGGCCCGCATGTGGCCGAACAGGTGCGGCTGCCGATGCGTCCGAGCCTACGCAGCCTCAACCTGACGAACTGCGCTTCCATTGCCATCTACGAAGCATGGCGCCAGCTCGGTTTCGACGGCGGCCAGTGATCACGCCGCACGCGCCAATCCTGATCTGAGACTGGGATTGCAAAACGAGACATGCACCGCAAACATGAACGCGGGCACGGTATTCGAATACCATGCCCGCGTATGTGCAAGCTGAAACGGCCGCTCAGTTCTTGAAACTGTGGATCGGCGCCGGAATGCGGCCGCCGCGCGTCACGAACGCCTCACAGCTCGCCGTGTTCACCGGCATGATCGGCGCATAGCCCATCAATCCGCCGAAGTTGGCCATCTGGCCCACCGTCTTGCCCACGACAGGAATCACGCGCACGGCGGTCGTCTTCTGGTTCACCATGCCGATCGCAGCCTCGTCGGCGATGATGCCGGAGATCGTCGACGCGGTGGTGTCGCCGGGAATCGCGATCATGTCGAGACCGACCGAGCACACGCAGGTCATCGCCTCGAGCTTCTCAATGGTCAGGCAACCGCTTTCCGCGGCGTCGATCATGTTCTTGTCTTCCGAAACCGGAATGAACGCGCCGGAGAGTCCGCCAACGTACGACGACGCCATGATGCCGCCCTTCTTCACCTGGTCGTTGAGCATCGCGAGCGCCGCCGTGGTGCCCGGAGCGCCCACCTGCGCCAGACCGATCTTCTCGAGCACCTCGCCCACCGAGTCGCCGACCGCCGGAGTCGGCGCCAGAGACAGGTCGATGATGCCGAACGGGATGCCGAGGCGCTTCGATGCCTCCTGGGCGACGAGCTGGCCGACGCGCGTGATCTTGAACGCGGTGCGCTTGATCGTCTCGCACAGGAATTCGAAATCCTTGCCCTTGGCTGCATCGAGCGCGCGCGAGACGACGCCCGGTCCCGACACACCCACGTTGATCACCGCGTCGCCCTCGGTCACGCCGTGGAAACCGCCCGCCATGAACGGATTGTCGTCGGGCGCATTGCAGAACGCGACGAATTTCACGCAGCCGTACGAATCGATGTCGGCGGTCGCTTCGGCGATCTCCTTGATGATGTGGCCGAGCAGCTCCACCGAGTTCATGTCGATGCCGGTCTTCGTGGAACCCACGTTCACCGACGAGCAGACGATGTCGGTCTCGCTCAGCGCGGCCGGCAGCGAGCGGATGAGCAGTTCCTCGGCCGGCGTCATCGACTTGGAGACGAGCGCCGAGTAGCCGCCGATCAGATCGACGCCCACCGTTTTCGCCGCGCGGTCAAGTGCGTGGGCGATCTGCACGAAGTCGGCGGAGGTCTTGCAGCAGCTGGCGCCGACGAGCGCGATCGGCGTGACCGTGATGCGCTTGTTCACAATCGGAATGCCGAAGTCGCGTTCGATTGACTCGCCGGTGGACACGAGGTCCTTCGCATACGAGGTGATCTTGTTGTAGATGAGGTCGCAGGTGGTCTGCAGATCGGTGGACACGCAGTCCATCAGGTCGATGCCCATCGTGATCGTGCGCACGTCGAGCTTCTCCTGCTCGATCATCTGGTTCGTCTCATGAACTTCCAGAATATTCAGCATAGTGTTCCTTTTCGCAGTCTAAATCGAGAAACCGAATGCGGCGCTCACACGCGGTGCATCTTCGTGAAGATCTCCTCGCGCTGGCAGCGGATGCGCACGCCGATCTCCTCGCCGAGCTCCTCGAGGTCGTTGACGATCGTCTCGAAGGAGACGTCGGCGTCTGCATAGTCGACGATCATCATCATGTTGAAGAAGCCGTCGATGATCGTCTGCGAGATGTCAAGCACGTTCGTGTGGTGGTCGGACAGGTACGTGCACACGCGCGCGATGATGCCCACGGTGTCTTGGCCGACGACGGTGATGATTGCCTTGTTCATGGAACTCCCTGCTCGGTTTTTCATTCGCTTGCGCTTGCGACACGCGCACGCCCAACGTGTTCAGTATAGGGAAAACACAGGCCATACGCGTGCGTCTGCTCATTTTCGCAAGACTATTTCCCCGCTATTTTCTCGAACGCAGGTGCGAGCCATGCGCATGCGTCTTCCTACGCCGCCGCTGCGTGATCACGATCGTCGCCATGCACACGGCGACGCCCACGATCACGAACGCGGTGATCGCGATATCGCTCATGATCGCGCGCTCCGGGTTCACCTCGACCTCTTTCTTGTTCTCGGGGGTCGGAATGCGGTGCGCGGTGAGGATCAGGCGGTGCGAGTTCACGCCGTACGGCGTGCAGGTGACCAGACTCACCAAGTCACGACCCTCCTGAATGGCGAGCGGCTTCACGTTGGTCGGCAGCACCACCTGGCGTTCCTCCACTTCGTAGGTGAGCACGTCGTCGTACACGGTGATCGAGAACTTGTCGCCCTTCTTCATGCCGTCGATGCCGGTGAACAGCTGCGCGGACGGCAGGCCGGTGTGCCCGGTGATCACCGCATGCGTGGATTCACCGCCGATCGGGAAGCTCGAGCCCTCGTAATGACCGGCTGCGATCTGCAGCACCGTCTCGTCGGTGCCATGGTAGATCGGCAGCTTCGCGTGGATCGCCGGAATCGCGATGTAGCCCATGATGCCGGTGCCGGAGACGTCGAGAATCGAATTGTAGACTTTCTTCTCCTCCCCGTTCGGCAGGAAGCGCGCATTGCCCTGCCCGAGCAGGTTCTCGTTGTATTCGCGCGCCTTCTTGATCTGCGCCTCGCGATCTTCCTTCGGCGTGTTCGCCACCTGCTCGGAGTAGCCGGCGATCGCACGACTCGACACATGGCGGTTCCACGCGTCGGCGACGGTGGGGTACACGATGAGGCCCACACCCACGAGCAGCATGATCACCATGGAGATGATCATGAGCATGAACCGGCGGTTTGCACGCTTTTTACGCTTCGCCTGTGCTGCGGCCGCAACGGGGGTCCATCTCGGTGACGCCGTTCGCCTGCATATCGTTGCCGTTCTTCGGTGTTCTCGCCATATGCTCCCTCGCTGTTTCGCTCTGAGCCTAGTGTATCGAATACCGGCGGCGGAGGCGACTGATATGGCGAATGCTTGCAGACCCTTTTCACTTCCCTGCCCCATGACGACACACAAGCCGCCATGCTGGGCACGGCGGCTTGTCGAGAGGGCATCTGCGAGCAGATCACTGCACGCGGTGCGCCGAGGCGGACGCCTGCGCGGGCAAGGCGCGCGGCAAAACGAATCCGCGGCGCTCGAACTCATCGCAGATCGCCTGCGCAATGCGCTGAGATTCACCCGCGTTCACGAGCGCGATGATCGAACCGCCGAATCCGCCTCCGGTCATGCGGGCACCGAGCGCACCCTCGTCGCGGGCGACATCCACGGCCACGTCGAGCTCGGGCACGGTCACCTCGTAATCGTCGCGCAGCGAGTCGTGCGATGCGTTGAACAGTTCGCCGGCGGTCTGCATGTCACCTTCCGCGAAAGCGCGCACGAAATCGTCCACACGGCCGATCTCGGTGACCACGTGACGCACGCGCTTCCTCATGGTCTCGTCGTCGAGTCGGTCGAGCACGCCGTCGAGCGCGGCGGCAGGATCCGCCTGCGCATTCACCAGATCTGCCACCTCGCGCAGATTCGCGACGCCCAGAATGCGCGCGGCCTCCTCGCAGGTCGCACGCCGCTGGGCATACTGTCCGTCGTTGAGCTGGTGCGGCGCGCGCGTGTCAAGCACGAGCAGCTCAAGGCCGTGGCCTTCGAGGTCGAAGACCTCCTGCTGCACGCTGTCCACCGCGCTCAGGCCAGGTCGGCAATCCAAACGGATTGCATGGTCGGGGGTGCAGCGCATCGACGCGTTCTGGTCAAGGCCACCGGTGGAGGCGCCCGCCATGTCGTTCTCGGAGGCAATCGCCGCGTTGATCAAGGTCACACGGCCTTCGTCGGTATCGCCGAAGCCCTGTGAATACACGTCGTCGAGCGCAAGAGCGGTGGAGCAGGTCATCGCGGCCGACGAGCTCAGGCCGGAACCGAGCGGCACGCACGAGCTGAATGCCGCATCGAAACCCTGCACGCCGTCGAAACCGGCATTGCGCAATGCCCAGGCCACACCCACCGGGTAGGCGGCCCAACCGTCCACGCCACCGGCTTCAAGCCCGTCGAGGTCGGCCTCGGCAATCACATCGGAGGCGAGGTCGGAAACAACGCGCACGCTGGTGTCGTCACGCGGCGAGAGCGCTATATAGGTGCGGTGCGGCAGTGCGATCGGCAGGCACAGGCCCGCGTTGTAGTCGGTGTGCTCGCCGATCAGATTCACGCGCCCCGGTGCGGCCCACACGCCTGCGGGCTCCTTGCCGTAGGCCTGCTTGAACAGTTCGGCGGCCCGTGCGGCGCCCTCGGCGTCGCTCATTGGCTCGATGAATTCGACTGATGTCATGGAAAGCCCTTTCAACAAGTACTTCGGATTCCAAATGTATGAATTGATATGCGTTGCGCTGCGCGGTCAGTCGGCGATGTCGACGGGGCCGAGCTCGTGGAATCGCTGTGCGATGAGCTCGGGCGTGGTGTCGGAGACCCATGCGGCCATGCCCGACTCCGAGCCGGCGAGGTACTTGATCTTGTTCGCGGCGCGGCGGAACGAGAAGAACTGCAGGTTCAGCCGGTAGTTCTCGCGGCGTGCGTCTCGCACGGGGGCCTGGTGCCATGCGGCGATGTACGGCAGGTCCATGCCCTTGCCGTCGCCCTTGTCGAAGAAGCGGTTGCCGCGCCTGAGCAGCGTCGAGTACATCTGCGCGAGATCCCAGCGCTCGGCGTCGTTGAGCTGGTCGAGCGTGAGAATCCCGTCGCGCAGCGGCTGCACATGCACCTCGAGCGGCCATCGTGCGGCCGCCGGCACATAAGCCACCCAGCTGTGGTTGCGCATGATCACGCGCTCCCCCGCATCGATCTCGGCGTGCATCAGGTCACGCAGCAGATTGCCGCCGGTGCGCTCGAAATACGCCTGCGTATGCTGCAGCTCGGTCTCCAGCTTCGGCGCGATGAACGGGTACGCGTAGATCTGGCCGTGTGGGTGGGCGAGCGAGACGCCGATCTCCTCGCCGTGGTTCTCGAACGGGAACACCTGCTCGATGCCGTCGATCGCGCTCAGCTCGGCCGTGCGGAAGGCCCATGCCTCCACCACCGTGCGCAGACGTTCCACCGGAAGGTCCGCCGGCAGCCCGTTCTCGTCGGAGTCGAAGCAGATCACCTCGCAACGGCCGGCCGCCGGACGCTCCTGCCACAGCGGGTTGCCGTCCACATAGCGCACCTCGTTCGGCACTCCCGGCACCTGCACCATCGACGGGAAGCGGTTTTCGAACACCACGACGTCGTAATCCGTGTCGGGCACCTCGCCGTCCTGATACGGGTCGCCCGGCTTGCGCGCCGCCAGAGGATTGCCTTTCGCCGTCGCGCCCGCGCCTGCAGTAATAGGCCTGTTCATGCGTGCCGTGGCCATGGGAATCCAGTCTCCGGTGAGCGGGTCGCGGCGCATCTGCGGTGCCGCGTACTTCACTTCCACACCCTCGGCGTTCAAGTGCGGTGCGAAGCGGTAGTCCAGGTCGCGCGGGTCGTCGAGCACGCGCGTCCTGCTGCCGTTCACATACTCCGGCTCGTCGTCGAGGTAGAAGAAATCACGGCCGTCCGACAGCGTGGTCGGCGTGATGCGCAGATGTTCCGCGGCGTATTCGCCGGGCTGGTAATGCGCGAATTCGGGCTGGTTGGGTGTCTGTGACATCGGTGTCATCACTCACTTTCCTCTTCGGTTTCGATCTGATGGGCGAGCACAAGCTCCTTCACCAGATCGCGGGTCTTTGCAACGGAATCCGGGTCGAGACCGTCGTCGGTGATCACCGTGTCCACCTGGTCGAATTTGGCGAACAGCGACAACGATGTGCTGCTCCACTTCGTGTGGTCGGTGAGGATGATCGTACGGTCCGCAATGTCCATCATCGCCATGTCGGTCGCCGCTTCGAGCGAGTTCGGCATGAGGAAGCCGCGTGGCATCGAGACCGAATGCGTGCCGAGGAACACCGTGTTCACACGCAGCGAGGCGATCACCTTGTCGGCGATCGGGCCGACGAGCGAATTCGAACGAGTGATCACGCCGCCGGTGACGATCACCTCGACGTCCTTCGATTCCAGCGCCTGCACGAGCTCGGCCACCGGAATCGAATTCGTCAGGATCGTGATGCCGTTCGCGTTGGGCGATTCGAGCAGATGCTGCGCGAACACGTACGCGGTGGTGCCGCCGCCGATCGCGATGACGTCTCCCGGTGAGACGAATTTGATCGCCTCGCCCGCAATCGCATCCTTCAGGCCGATGTCCATCTGCGATTTCACCGAGAACAGCGGCTCGCTCAGCAGCGTGCTGGTGGAGACCGCGCCGCCGTGCACGCGCCTCAACAGTCCTTTGTCGGCCAGTTCGGCGATGTCACGGCGAATCGTCATCGCCGAGACGCCGAACTCCTTCGATAACGCGGTGATGCGGACGGCGCCGCGCGTACGCAGGCGCCCCAGAATCAGATGCTGACGCTGTGAAGAAATCATGCGAACATTATCGCACATCTTCTTCCAAAGAACAACTTGAAACGAACATTTCGGCGTGTTTACCACACAACACCGAACAAAACCGCATATATCGCAGAATTGCGGATTCCCTCGCCCACGCCGCGCGGCGCACCGCTACTCGCGTTCCATATACTCCTCGGATTGCTCGGGATCATCCTGAGCCAGGCCCGCATCCTCACGCATCAGCTGCCCAGGCAGCTCCAGATCGTCCTCGACCTGCCGTTCCATCCGCTCGTTGTTGTGCAGAATCGTCTGCTGCATGCGCGTGAAGCCCCACTGCGTCACCTTACGCATCGCCTCGCGCACAATGGAGCCATCCATCTTCGAGTCGCCCTTCGTGCGATCCGGAAACACGATCGGCACCTCCACCACATGCCCGCCGGCGGCGATCACGCGGCGCGTCATATCGATCTGGAACACGTAGCCGTTCGCATCGATGCCGTCGAGGTCGATCTGCCGCAGAATCCTGGAGCGATATGCGCGGAAACCGCTCGTCATATCGCGCACCTTGAGCCCGAGCATCACGCGCGCGTACTGCGAACCGGCACGCGAGATCACGTCGCGGTACCATGGCCAGTCCTGCGTGGAGCCACCGGGAACGCGCCGGGAGCCAAGCACCAGATCCACCTGCGGGTGCCGCTCGAGCACGTCGATGATTGCTCGCAGATCCTGCGGCCTGTGCGAGCCGTCCATGTCCATCTCGCACACGATGTCGTACCTATGGCCAAGCGCCCATTCGAATCCCTGAATGTACGCGGTGCCCAATCCCTGCTTGCCGGGGCGGTGCAGCACAAAGACGCGCGAATCCATCGTGCACGAGGCCAGTCTGTCGGCGATCTTCAGATCCTGGGTGCTCACCTGCGTGTCGGAATACAGCGAGGAATCGGAATCCTCATCTGCAAAACTCACATCGCGCAGTACATCGTTCTCGTTATGCTCCACGTTGAGATCCTGCGGCAGCCGCGTCACGCGCGAGATTACGTCGGCGAGCGTGCCGGTGCCGTCGGGCGAGTTGTCGTCCACGATCAGCACATCCACGCCGGCATTGCGCAGAAAGAGGTCGGTGAGCGTGGGCTCCAGATTGTCACGTTCATTGTAGGTGGGCATCACCACGCACACACGGTGCCCGCTGTTCACCTGCGCCATCCGCACGCCCTCCCGTCATTCGAGCATCCGTTATTCGACCGTCTTCATTGTAGGCATACGCCGTTTCCCCAGCACTCTCTCGCAGAGCGCGAATTCGCACGAAGCGGGCGAAATGCGGGGCGGGTGCATGCAGGCATGCATTTTTGCCCCATCAATGGCACAATGGTGTGCATGGCTTATGTATCTCAGAACGGTCTGCACGACTCGATCAACAAGGCGACCACCGACCTGTTCACGTTCGCATACAAGCATGTGATCAAGCCGGATCTCGTGTTCAACCACACGCCCGACATCGCCCACGACCAAATGATCCGCTTCTGCCAGATCACCGGCAAGATGCCGCCGCTCATGTGGCTGTGCCGCACGATGCTCAACTACACCGACCCGATTCTCGAAACGAATGTGATGGGCATCAACTTCGCCAACCCGTTCGGCCTGTCGGCCGGCCTCGACAAGAACTGCGACATGGCCGCCGTGCTCGACCATGCCGGTTTCGGCTTCGAGACGGTCGGCTCCACCACTTCACGACCCTGCGCCGGCAATCCACGCCCCTGGTTCCACCGTCTGCCCGAATACGATTCGATGATGGTGCACGTGGGCCTGGCCAACGATGGTTCCGACGTCGTGATCGAACGCGCCGAAGATGCCTGGCGGCGCACGCAGAGCATGCAGCTGAGCGTGTCGATCGCACGCACGAACGACGACCAGGTGGGCGATCTGAACGAAGGCATCGAAGACTACTGCATCTCCATGGAGCGTGCCGCCGGCCGCACCGCGATGGTCGAGGTGAACGTCTCCTGCCCGAACACCACCGTGGGCGAGCCGTTCACCGAGTCCGCCGAGAATCTCGACAAGCTGTTCGCCGCGCTCGACAGAATCGAACGCCCGCAGCCCACGCTCGTCAAGATGCCGCTCAACAAGCCGTGGCCGCAGTTCAAGGAATTCCTCGACGTATTGGCCGCGCACAACGTGCAGGGCGTGACCATCGCGAATCTGCAGAAAGACCGCACCGGTCTCGACGACATCCCCAAGGATTGGCTCGGAGGACTCTCCGGCGGCCCCTGCACAGTGGCGAGCACCGAGCTCATTCGCAGAACCTATGCCGAGTATGGCGACCGGTTCGCAATCGCCGGCGTCGGCGGCGTGTTCACCCCCGAACAGGCCTATGAGAAGATTCGCGCCGGTTCCTCGCTCATCATGTTCATCTCGTCGCTCATGTACCGCGGCCCGCAGCAGATCACCGTATTGAAGCGAGGACTCGCGAAACTGCTGCGCCGTGACGGCTTCGGAAGCGTCGCCGAGGCCGTGGGCGTCGACGCCTGATTTGTCCTTCAGCTTCCGCTGGCCGCGGGATGGGGTACTCGGATGACCCATGGAATGATTGTTCAGCGAACAGCATGCACCTTCATCGGTACCAGCGTGGTCGGTTGGGTCTGCCGATTGGCTGAGGAACGTAAAGGACGCTTGCGATCCAGTGACGAAATCAACCGGCAGGCCCAACCGACCACATACTATTCCACTTTCCGTCCTCGGCTTTTTGCCGTCCCTCTTCCCCACGGCCTCTGACATCCCGTAACGGGCTTTCCCTGTTACGGGATGTCTCTTGCGACAACGAGGGCCATTACTCATTACGCCATGCGCCACGCACGTACTGTGGCGGGTATGGCAACAGGTCGGTCGGCTCACCAAGCTTGAAGCCGGCACGCAACGGCCAGTACGGCTCGCGCAATGCGGCGCGGCCAATCTCCACCGCATCCGCCTCGCCTTTGGCCAGAATGCGCGCGGCCTGCTTGGGCTTGGTGATCAATCCGACCGCGGTCACCGGAACATCGGCCTTCTTGCGAATCTGCTCCGAGAACGGCACCTGATACCCGGGCTTCGTCGGAATCGTCACATTCGGCAGAATGCCGCCGGTCGAGACGTCCACCAGATCGACGCCATGCTCCTTGAGCGCCTTCGCCAACACGATGCTCTGGTCGAGATCCCAGCCGCCCTCGGCCCAGTCGGTTGCGGAGATGCGCGCAAACAACGGCATGTCGCCGCGGATCACCGAGCGAATCGCATCGGCAACCTCGATCACAATGCGTATGCGGTTCTCAAGCGAACCACCGTATTCGTCGTCGCGGTCATTGACGAGCGGGTCGAGGAACTCCGACAGCAGGTAGCCATGCGCGGCATGAATCTCAATCACCTCGAAACCGGCCTCCATCGCGCGCCATGCGGCATCGCGGAATCTGTTCACAATGTCGTGGATCTCATCCACCGTAAGCTGGCGCGGTGCAGGCAAGTCGCCAAATGGCAACTCGCTCGGCGCAACCGTCTGCCAACCACCCAACTCGGGCGACACATAACCGGAGTCGGTGCGAATGGCGAAACAACTCGTCGAGCCCTTGCGTCCGGCATGATTGAGCTGAATCGCCGGCACAGCACCAGCGTCCTTCATTCCCTGCGCAATCCACCGGTATGAATCGATCTGCGAATCCTCCCATAGGCCCAGATCACACGGCGAGATGCGGCCGTCGGGAGTCACCGCGGTCGCCTCGACAATGATCAGGCCAAAGCCGCCCATGGCTCGCGAGACATAGTGCTGGTAGTGGAAGTTGCCTGGGCGCCCGTCGAGAGCGAACGCGGAATATGTGTCCATCGGCGGCATCCAGATGCGGTTGCGCGCGGTGATGCCACGCAGTGTGAACGGCGTGAACAGAGTCGGCTGCTGCGCCTTGACCTTCTTGGAATCCTTAGACTTGCCCATACGCGCAGAGTATCACATTCCCATTGCAGCAAGCGGCACAGTTCACGGAAGCATCCGCAGAACGGACCGCAAACTGCGCACTCCATGGCATAGTTTGCGGAATCATCCGAAAAACAGACCACAGATTGCACCCTCCACAGTCCAATTTACGGAAGCTTCCGTAAAACAGACCACAAATCGCACCCACCATGGCACAGCTTACGGAAGCATCCGAAAAACAGACCGCCAGCATCCGAATAGCACGATGGGCCCGAGTTGCCCCGAGCCCATCGTGCTATTCACGCCGAGCGAATCACCGCCGTTGCGTGTTCTGCTGTGTGCCTTGCCTATTGCTTTGCACGCCAACGCTATTCGTGTACTTGTCGACGGGTTGTCCGTAATCGTTGTCCATCGGCAGCTGCTTCTTGTCGGCGTATTGGTTCATCGCATCCTTGAACGCAGGTGCGGCGATGGTGGAACCATCCCAGTAGCCGTGGTAGTTGCCGTTGATGGCAATGTTCTCAATCGGGTGGTTCGTCGGGTCCTGCACGTCGCCGACGAGCACGAAGGTGGCGATCTGGTTCGGAATGAAGCCGCCGGTGGTCACGTACATGTTCTCGTTCGTACCGGTCTTCGCGAAGGTCTTGCGCCCGTTCGCGAGCTGGGCCGCACCTGCCGCGCCGTCGGGCCGTGTCACGCCCTGGTTCATCGTATAGGCCAGCGTCTGAATGATGTCTTTGTCCACCGCCTGGTGGCAGTTGGCCTTCGGCACGTCGAGGTCCTTGCCGTCGGAGTTCGTGACCTTCTTGAGCGCGATCGGCGTGCACTCCACGCCGTTGGCCGCATACGTCGCGTACACGTTGGCCATCGTGAGCGGCGATACCGACGTGGTGCCGCCGATGAGCAGCGCCGGGTGCATCGAGATGTCGGAATAGACGTCCTCCTGTCCGATCTTCGCATTGTGGTAGCCCACGGCCTTGGCGGCGTCCGCCACCGCGCACAGACCGATCTGCGCACCCATCGCGGCCATCGTCGTGTTATGCGAGTGCACCAGGCCGAGGAACGGGCTTTCCGGCGACACCGTGCCATTGGTCAACGCGTTCGTCACGTGCCAGTTGTCGGTGCCGCCCGTGTAGCCGTTGCAGGTGAAGCGGTTCGTGAGGAAGTCGGTCGGTGCGACGAGCATCTCGTTGACCGAGCGTCCCTGCTGCATCCAGGCGACGAGGTTGATCGGCTTCCACGAGGAGCCGATCGGGAAGCCCTGGCCGCCGCCGTCGATCTGATCGACCGCGTAGTTCATCGACGACTTCGTCTGGTCGGTGGCCGCGGCATCGGTCGCGTCGTAGGCGCGGTTGAGCCCGAAGCCGAGCACTTCGCCGGTGCCGGGCTTGACCGAGGCCATCACGATCTCCATGCCGCTGGAATCGTTCGCGGGAATCGTCTTGTTCGCCACGTCCATCAACGCATTGCTCGCGTCGAGGTCGAGCGTGGTGACAATCTGCAGACCACCCTCCTGCAGCAGCCGCTCACGGTCCTTCGCGGTCTTGCCGAACTCCGGCGAGTTCTCGATCCTGTGCACCACGTAATCGCAGAAGAAGCCCGTGTTGTACTTCGCCGCCATGCAACCGCGCGACACTGGCGTGATATGCAGCGTGTCCACCAGCGGGGTCTTCACGGCCTCCTCGTACTCGGCCTGCGTGATGAAATGCTGGTTCTTCATCAGCTCGAGCACGATGTTGCGCTGCTTCTGCGCCTCCTCCCGGTTCTCCGGAATCGACGGATCGTACTTCGACGGGTTCTTTGTGATCATCGCGATCGTCGCCGCCTGCACGATGTTGAGCTTGTCGGCGGTCGTATTGAAATACCGCTCCGCCGCGGCCTGCACGCCATACAGCGAATTCGTGCCGAACTGCGCGATGTTCAGGTAGCCCTGCAGAATCTCCTGTTTCGAATACTTCTTCTCCATCTGCACCGAGATCAGCATCTCGCGCATCTTGCGCGCGATCGTGTCCTCGGTCGCATGGTATTCGGCGATCGGATCGTCCTTCTCGCGCGCCTGCGTGGCGAGCACGTTCTTCACATACTGCTGCGTGAGCGAGGAGCCGCCCTGCTGATCGCCCTTCTTCATATATGTCTGCACGAACGCACGCAGCACGCCCTGCACATCGACGCCCGCATGCTCCCAGAAGCGGCGGTCCTCACGCGCCACCACGGCCTGCATCATCGGCTTGGAGATGTCCTTCAAAGGCACGACCTCACGATTCTGCGCATAGAACTCCGCGATCACGGTCTTGCCGTCGCTCGCGTACATCGTCGACTTCTGCGGCAGATTCGTCACGTCGAAATCGATGCCCTCAACCTGCATCGACGGCGTCACGGCCTTCACAACCTGATTCGCCCCCATCACGGTGGGCAGGAAGAGCACGGCCAACGTCACGCCGCCGCCAAGGCACAGCGTGATGAAGGCAAGTGCGAGCGCAAGTATACGAGCGCCAGTGAGGTTCTTCTTCTTCGGCATGTCTCTATTCTATGGGTCTGGCTCTACCGGAGCGCGAATTTTACAGTATGTTCGAAAAATATACAAACGAATGCCAGCCTGCTTTCAGACGACACTCAGATTGGCATATCGACTGCCCGAAACCGCATGCCTACCGCTGGGAACGGCGGATGAGAGCTCCCGGCTGGTAGATGATTATAGTGCGGCCGTTGCGTGCAATCCAGCCCCGGTTCGCAAAATCCATGAGCGCCTTGTTCACGGTCTCGCGCGAGGAACCGACGAGCTGCGCCATCTCCTCCTGGGTGAGGTCATGCGGCACCTGCAGCCCTTCCTCCACCGGCTTGCCGAAGCGCGAGGCGAGGCTCAGCAGTGTTTTCGCCAAACGGCCGGGCACATCGCTGAACACCAAGTCGGCAATGCGCTCGTTATTGGCGCGCATGCGATTCGCGAGCACCTGCAGCATGTCGACGGCCACGCCCGGGTATTTGCTGAGCCACGCGAACAATGCGTCATGGTCGAGCCACACCACCTGGGTGCCGTCCACCATCGCCACCGCGTTCGCCGTGCGCGGGCCGCCTTGCGGGTCAAACACGGGAATCTCGCCGAGCAGTTCGCCGCGGGTATGTATCGAGAGCAGCTGCACGCGCTTGTCCACAGACTGCCGTGTCAGCTTCACGCGCCCCTCCTGGATCACATACATGCGCTGGTCGGTGTCACCCTCGGTGAAGATGTACTCGCCCTTGTCGTACTCCTCATGGTGCAGGTAAGGCACGAGCTCGCGCGCCTGCTCCTCGGAGACCTGCTTGAACAACGCGGTCTCCAGCAGCGGATTGCGTCGCTCGCGTGCGTCGCCCATGCCGGCCGGTTCGTCAGACATCGCACCGCTTGGCATCCGCTCGGCGGACTGATTCATGCCGTTCCTCCAAAGGTATCTATCGAAAAGCACTGCCGTTCATATTGTATTCCCCACGACACCGAAACGGGAGGCCGTCTCGAGCATGCAATCGACAATCTGCGCGCGCGTGCACGACGTCTGCGAGTTCATCGGGTCGACGCGTTTGCTCGCCGATTTCACTGCCTTGTCCGACATCTTCTCCTTCGACGGGCGCAGCACATGCTGCAAATGCTCGGTGTTCATCGCATATGCCAGCGTGTCGTGGTGCAGCAGGCAACCGGGCCCCTCCCCGCTTGCCGGGAACCGACGTTCCGCCGCGCCGCCTATCTTGCCCGCCGCGCTCGCAATGTCGTTGAGGCCGGCGAAATGCGCGCGCACACCGCATGCGGCGAGCGCCTCCAGCAGCCACATATCGCAGAACTGGTAGCATTGCCGCGCGTCGAGCCCCGCCACCACCGGCTCGGGCACGTAGAGCGAATAGGTGATCGTGTTCTGCGGTTCTATGAACATCGCGCCGCCGCCGGTGTCACGCCGCACCACTTCAATGCCGTGCTCTTTGGCGTATTCCAAGTCCACCTCGTCGGCGATCGACTGGAATTTCCCGCAGACCACCGCGGGCGCCGCCCAATCCCAGATTCTCAGCGTCGCCTGCCGCTCCCCGTTCGCGACCTGCGTGGCCCATAGTTCGTCCACCTGCATCTGCTCGGCGGGCATGCGTGGAATGTCGACGACGGTCTGCGGATTCATCCGCGCCCATCGCCGTTTCGCGTCCTGCAGCCCGATGAGCATGGGCGCAGGTTCGTCCCCAGATTGCGCCCGCTCACCCTGCCGTGTTGCGCGCGCCTCGCGAATACGCTCGAATTCGCGTTCGGCTGTCTGCGCGGATTCGCGCGCACCGCCGCCCACCAGCGCACGCACGACGGCCAATGCGATCGCCTCGCCGTTGGCGCCGATCAGCGTGTCGCCGATCACGCCGCGCAATTCGCCGGACAGCGCCCTGTAGAACGCGAGGTAATCCGCGCTCCCCCAGTGCTCCCAATCATCGGGCAGTTCCGGCAGATGCGCGTCGATTGCGGATTGCGCACGCCCCAACACCGAACCAGCGTTGGCCTCCATGAAGAAATCGCCGTCGATTGTCGCATGCCAACCGCGCACCTCGTCGCCCTGCAAGGTCACCCGCACGAGTTTGCCGCCAGGAATCTTCACTTCGCCGGATCTCATTCGATCTCACCCGCCTTGGTATTCGCAAATATACGCAATGCGGGGCGCAGTCCAGTGGAACCACCCCCCGCAGAATGCAATGCGTCGAAGTCGCCGCTAATCCTGAAGCTCGACACCGCGCGCATCACGGTGGTGCTCGGTGCCGTAGTCCGCGGTGAGAATCTGAATCGCCTCCACAATCGCCCAGATCATCACGGCAATGGCCCCAATGCCGAAGGTCAGCACCGAGATGAGCACCTGTGCCACGCCTTTGCCGGTGTAGCCCAGGTAGAAGTTATGCAGGCCGAAGATGCCGAAGAACAGCGCGAGCGCCGCCGCCACATACTTGTTGCGCGGAAGGTAGGTCGGGTACGCGGCCGGTGGCTGGGCGTAGGTGTAGTTCTGCTGCGCGTAGGCATTCGGGTCCTGGTACTGCCCGTTGTAGCCGCCCTGCGACTGCGTGTACTGCGGCGCGGCGTAATTCTGCGCGGGCTGCGTGTACTGGGGTGCCTGTGCGGCACCTGACACGCCGTTGTTCTGCTGGTCGCCGCCCTGTGGCTGGTAACCGTTCGGATCACTCATATTGTCTCCTTATACGAATGTCACTGTGTATCACCGTGTGTTTGGTACAGCTCAGCATACACGTTCCTCGCATGTGAAGATATCTCCACAGCACAATGCGGCATCAGCGGGCTCTCATTGGTCAATACGCCACCGCCCGCGCAAAAAGACCCACGAGCAGCCATCCTCGTTGGCCAATTTGGCCGCGTGCGCGAGAAATGGCCAATGAGCGCACCTTCCCGGCGGCCTGATTTGCGCGCCCTGCCGATTTCGGCACGCTCACCTGCCCGGGTATGCGAAAAGGCCGACCCGAAGGCAGACCTTTCCGTGAGATTTGTGTTGCGTATAGCCCCGCAACCGGTTTCAGGCCGAAATGGCCGAATTCGACCAGCTCAGTCGACGTAGACCGGGCCGTACTCCGACGGAATGTGCGTCGTGGCGATGTACGGGCCCGAGGTCGGGCGCGCGTAGGTCTGGAAACCGTTGCTGTAGTTGAATGGAGCTTCTTCGTTGCAGTTGCAGCACATAATGTCCTCTTTTCCTGCCGCGCGTTCACGCGGCGCTTCCTATGGCCGAATCGATCGGCTTGACGTTGCCATAGTCTACAGGCGAGCCAAGATGTCGCGGCCCACTTCGTCGGTGGAGCGTTGCCGGCTGCCGTTTTCGGCGATGTCGAGTTCCACGGCGGCGTCGATTTTCGCGGCGGCGTCGTCGAATCCGAGATGACGCAGCAGCATGGCGGCGGAGAGGATCGCGGCGGTCGGGTTCGCGATGCCCTGGCCTGCGATGTCGGGGGCAGAACCGTGGATCGGCTCGAACATGGACGGGTATTCGTTGCTCGCGTTGATGCAGCCGGACGCCGAATAACCCACGCCGCCCACGACCGCGCCCGCCTCGTCAGTGAGAATGTCGCCGAACAGATTGTCGGTGAGAATCACGTCGAAGCGCGACGGATCGGTGACCAGGTAGATCGTGGCCGCGTCGATGTGCGAATAGTCATGCTGGACCTCGGGGTATTCGGCGGCCACCTTGTTCACGATGTTCTGCCACATGTCGCCGGCGTTGACGAGCACGTTCTTCTTGTGCACGAGCGTGACGTGCTTGCGGCGCTTCATCGCCAGCTCGAAGGCGTAGCGCACCACGCGTTCGACGCCGTACGCCGTGTTGATGGAGACCTCGGTGGCCACCTCGTGCTCGGTGCCGCGGCGGATCGCACCGCCGGCACCGCAGTAGAGGCCTTCGGTGCCCTCGCGCACCACCACAAAATCGATCTCGCCCGGGTTCGCCAGCGGCGACTCGACCCCCGGGTACAGCTTCGACGGGCGCAGATTCACATACTGGTCGAGCGCGAACCTCAGCTTGAGCAGCAAGCCGCGTTCGAGAATTCCCGCCTTGATGCGCGGGTCGCCCACCGCACCGAGCAGAATCGCGTCGGTGCTCTTGATGCGTTCGAGATCTTCGTCCGGCAGAATCTCGCCGTCACGCAGATACCGCTCCGCCCCCAGGTCGAACGGTTCGTACTCGAAGGTCGCCACTCCCTCGGTGGCTTTTTCGAGCGCCTGCTGTGCCCACGGGGTCACTTCCTTGCCAATGCCGTCGCCGGGAATGACGGCGATCGTGTACTGCTTTGCGTTTTGAGTCATATGGGCAGACTACCCGCTCGCACTCGCCGCTTTCGCGCGGTTTTCAGTTCTTGGACGTTTCGGCGCGAACGTTTCGCATAGTGAGATTGACGGTGAGATTAGTGGTGAGATTATTCCTGGGATTACTCCGGAGCAGTCGGCGCCGACGCGAACCGGCACCGCTCTTCTCACTCTTCGATGCCCATGGCGGCAAGCACCCACGCGTTCTCGGAGCAGATCTGCTTCCACTGCGCGTAGCGCCCGCTGGTGCCGCCGTGACCGGCCTCGGCCTCGATCTTGATGATCGCGTCCAGACCCGCGGCCTGCGCCTTTTCCACGGTGGCATGATGCGCGATGTTCTCCCCCACAGAGGTGAACGCGTAGCCAAAGGACGTGAGCATATCCGCGGGTTTGCCATAGGTGGGCGACGTGTGGGAGAAATATCCCTGGTCGCGCATGTCCTCGGATTTCTTGCGGGCGATGGCGCTGAGCTCAGCATCCAGGGGCAGGGCGGGAAGACCGTTGGCTGCCCGATCCGCATTCAGCAAATTCCACGCATTTTGCTCTTGCATGGACAGCATATCAGTAGTATAATCTTCATCCATGGAAGGGGCTTGGGTTGGCTTACTTTCAGGCTTTTGCGTGGGCGCAGGTGTGGAAACGCCGGGCGCTGACGTGGGCCGGGACGTAGTCGTCGGGGCTGCCGTGGGGGCGCAGGTGGTGGAG
>ERZ857998.2125-NODE-2125-length-19546-cov-13.309168_pt1 | contig 19546 bp, 20 predicted proteins | sample MGYA00519954_ERZ857998 | MGnify/ENA primary metagenome ERZ857998 (study PRJEB31778, sample SAMEA3449424) | human gut metagenome | biome: human gut; feature: human-associated habitat; material: faeces | place: United Kingdom | collected 2010/2012 ...
TTCAAGTCCGACGCGGCATTCTCCGACTTTGTCGAAGTGCTGGTAGACGGTAAGACCATTACTGCCGAAAACTATGAAAAGCGCGAAGGCAGTATCATCATTGAGCTGAAAGCAAGCTATCTTGAGACACTTGCTGAAGGCGAACATACCCTTACTATCCGTTCGGCAAGCGGCGATGCAACCACCAAATTCACGGTGGAAGCGGAGATTGTTTCTCCTCCGACCGGTTCAACCAACGTATGGGTCTGGATCATCATCGGTGTCGTTGCTCTCGGAGTTGGCGCAGCTGTAGATGTATTCATCATCCGCAAGAGAAAAACGGCATAATTAAAGCGACATTTGTGGAGCCTCCGTATCATACGGGGGCTTCACTTGTAAAGGCGAAAGGAGAAAACGAATGCCGAAACGAACAAAATCGAGGGCTTTGTACATTCTGAAATATCATTGGCAGGCAGTATGAAAACAGGGCAGTGGCTGGAAAATAAAAGTTCCGAGCCGCAGCAGCGGCTCGGAATAACTTATGGTAATTATACAAGAAAATTAAATCATCCAAATCGGAACAATCAAAACCTCACGACTGACTGCCGACAGCTCATTCCGCATACAGAGGATTGCACCGGTTCCGCGCGGCAAGGAGCTTTTGTCAAGAATTCTGAAGGCGCTTGCCAACTCACCGACGGGAGAAGCGGATTTTTTGATCTCCATCGGGTGAAGCTCCCCGTCGCTTTCCAGCACAAGGTCAATCTCGTTGGATTCTTTGTCGCGGTAATAGTGCAGAAGCGGTTCTTTTGCGCAGTTGTGATAGGTTTTGATGATTTCCGCAACCGTATAGTTTTCAAGGATTGCACCGTTGATTGCACCGTTCATGAGGATTTCCGGACTGGAGTATTTGGTGAGATAAGCGACAAGCCCCGTGTCAAAGAAATACATCTTTGGCGTTTTGATCGTTCGCTTCAGCAGGTTGTTGGAATAGGGGCGGAGGAAAAAGATGATCTCCGACTTTTCCATGATTGTCAGCCAGCGTTTCGCAGTGTCGTCGCTGACACCAACATCTCCTGCAATGTCGTGAATATTCAGCATCTGACCTGCGCGGCAGGCGGCAGCACGGATGAAATCCGCATAAAGGAGCTTGTCAACCCCCGGAATCATTTCGGAAACATCGCGGTCAATATAGCTTTGAATATAGGAGCTGTAAAAAACATCACGGTCGGTATATCTGCCGCTACGATGTCCCGGCATTCCGCCTTCCCAAATGCGCTCATACATTTCGAGAACGGACGAAACGGGGGATTGTAAATCTTTTCGGCGATTCAAAGCGGCAAGATCAAGGGAAAACGGCTCTGTTTCTCCGTTTCCGTAAAGCTCATTTTGTGAAAGAGCGGACATGTGAAGGATGGCGGTTCTGCCGGCAAGAGATTCCTGCGCAAGCTCCATCAAGCGGAAGGATTGAGAACCCGTGAGCCAAAAAGAACCCGGAGCAGCGCCGTTGTCCACCTTTATTTTAATGTATGAAAACAATTCCGGAGCATACTGCACTTCATCGATCAGAACCGGGGCAGGGTGCAGGTCCAGAAAAAGAGCCGGATCGGTTTTGGCAAGCTTTCGTTCGTCCACATCGTCAAGTGTGACGCGTTTTCTCGGCGTCCCTTCCATCAGATGCTCCAGCATGGTTGTTTTTCCGACCTGACGAGGACCAATGAGTAAAAGGCAACTGTATTCTTGGCTGATTTCTGTGATTCGCTTTTCCAGTGTTCGCTTGATATATGACATCGTAGCACCTCCAATGGCTAAAATCTTATACAATCTTATTATAGCCAAAAAACATTAAAAAGTCAAGGACATTCAGAAAATTTGCGCTTATGAAAAACGCAAATTTAATCATATCATGTGCGGCCTATTGTTTCAAGTGTCGTAAAGTGAGTACTTCGCCACCGCTGTGTGACGAAAATCTCCCCCTGCTGCGCAGCAGGGGGAGATGAACGTATCTATTCGATTTGTAAATTCTTTTGTTTTTTAGTCTGTCTACTTGACGGGGGCACATTAAGTCTACCTGTATCAGGCAGACAACGACGGTGAATGGGGTGAGTTGCGGTTTGACTTTGAGAACGGTACAGCGGAGATCGTAAAACGGACAGATTGAGACACTGTAAAGTCTAACGTCTTTGCAAAAACGGCAATTCGATTTATTCAGGGACTGCCGAAAGGGGATATTGTATCGAAGATGCCTCGTTTTTATTTGTTAGAGGGAAAACCGGCGTAGATAGAAATTCCTGTTGTATCAGAAGATGATAAAATCCACCTGCTTTTTACAAATGCAGGTGGATTTTATCTATGTTGTAGTAACGCCGTACGCCCGAATCTGTCAGCTAACAGCGGTAAGTTGAATTAGTTCCTTATCACCGTTAAGCCAATAATTATATTGTTTTTCTCAGGGGAAGGCTGATCTCAAACACTGCGCCGCCGTCGTTTGACGCGGATATTGTGCCTTTATGCAATGTCACAATCTCTTTTGCAAGGGAAAGTCCGATTCCGGCTCCGCCCTTACGGGTGCTGAAAAAGCGGTCGAAAATGTGCGGCAAAAGTTTCGGCTCGATGCCTTCTCCGTCATCGCGGATACGGACAACGGCTTTTCCTCGGTCTGCTTTACATTCGATTTGTATTTCATCTTTTGCATATCGCAGTGCGTTGGTTATGATATTCGTAAACGCACGGCGAAGCTGAACCTCGTCGCAGTTCACCAAAACAGGGGTTTCGTCAAAACGGAGTGAAATACGCAGGTTTTTCTGCTCCGCCAACTGTTCGGTGCTGCGCAGGCAGTCATATAAAAGCTCACGGACATCTGTCAGATGAAACTCAGCATTGACTTGTCCCGATTCAAGCCGGGAGAGCGCAAGCAGCTCCTCTACCAGTTCCGACATCTGTTCTGTCTCCTCCAGAATGATCCCTGATGCCCCGACAGGGTCCAGGACCCCGGTATGGATGCCCTCCGCGCAACCCTGGACAGCCATCATCGGTGTTTTCAGCTCGTGCGACACATTCTGGAAAAACCATTTCTGGGATTCGTGCGCCCTTTCAACATAGCCGCCGAGCTTCCTGCCGAAGAGACAGACCAGCACGCTGAGCACTGCCAGTACCGCGAAAAAAACGGCGTTCAGATAAGCCGAATACTGCATAACCGCTCCGACATCCACATACAGAATGTACGAATATGCGTCCTCATATTCATCGGCTTCGACATGTGCTATACGGAAAACAAATCGGCTGCCGCCGGTTTTCAGTGTATGAAATTCATCAGCGGTCGGCTTTTCCTTTCGGCAGTATTTCCTCAATTGATATTCGGCTTTTGAAAGGTGCTCCGATTCTGCGAGGCCCTCTTCAACTTCAAGATACCGCACGTCGGATGTGAGAAAATGCTCCTCTTCAGAGTCCGTTGCTTCGGTAAGCGGGACAGGTTCCTTACGCTCATCCTCCCAAATTATCGCCTTCTGCGCCTCTGATGTCAGATATTCCGGAATAAAGATATTAACGGTGGCAAGCAGCGCCGCAAAAACAAACAGCATTGTACCGAGAACGGATAAGGTGATTTTTCTTTTTATATGCTTCATTTCCCACCTCCGTTCGATCGCAGGCGGTAGCCGTACCCCCAGACCGTCTCAATCTGCACCCTGCTGTCTGCCGAGGAGAGCTTGCTGCGTATGCGGCGCAGTGTTTCATCGGTCACTCTGGTTTCCACCTCGTCATTGTAGCCCCAAATGTGGGTGAGCAGCTCATCCCTTGACAACGCTTTGCCCTCGCCGCGCATCAGAAAGAGAAGCATCTTCAGCTCGTTCGGGGAAAGCGCAAGAGGCTTTTCCCTGCAGAAAAGCTGCTTCTCATCACCCGAAAAGCGCAAATCTCCGACGGTAATATCCCTGTCCGTCGGATCTCCGCCCCGTTCCATCTCCACGCGGCGAAGAAGAGCTTTAACACGCATCAGGAGAACCGTCGGGCGAAACGGCTTGGTCAGATAGTCGTCGCCGCCTTGCAGAATACCGTTTACATAGTCGTATTCGGTATCCTTTGCCGTCAGAATAATGATGGGAACGCTGTCCCTTTCACGGATGAGGCGGCAGCAGGTAAGTCCGTCGGTCCCGGGCATCATAATATCCAAAATAACAAGATCGGAGCGCCTTTTGAAAAAAGCGCCTAAAAGTGCGTCGCCTGTTTCAAACGCGCACACCTCATATCCGTCATTTTCAAGAAAGCTCCGAAGAGTTTCTCTTATGTTTTTTTCATCCTCCGCAATATAGATAAGCTGTTTCATAGTACCCCCAAAAACCGATTCGGAGCCGTGCCGTCCGGACACGGCTCCGTGCGTGCGGTTTATTTGATTTTTTCACAGACCGCAAGGTCTGTGTCGTTCAGTTTAAAATCATGTCCGGCTCGTTTGCCGCGATCTTCTCGTCATACTCATCGTTGACGCGTTCCCAAAGCTCCGCGTTGCGTTCAAGAACCGAGTCGAGTTTTTCATAGAGAGCGTCGATTTCACCGTAAAGCCGATCTGCGTTCTCGTCCGTCAAGCGACAGTAAAGCTCATCAATCTGCGCTTCCGAAGATTCGATCTCGGCAAGGTCTGCAAGCAGAGCCGATTTCTCCTGTTCGCTCAGAAAGCTCAGATTTTTAACAAAGCCTTCAAGCGGCTGTCCGACACATTCGCCTGAAGGCTCTGCGGCGGCAATGCACGGATCGTTCGCACATTCTCCCGACTTCTTCGCATTTGCCGAAACAGCAGCCGCGGAAACGGTAACAATGCTCAGTGCAAGTACGAGAGTGAGAAGTGATGTAAATACGGTTTTTTTGCTTTTCATAGTAAGTGCTCCTTTAATTTTATTTGCGGTTTTTTTAGACAATACAATCAGGGTACAATGCTTCCCATAGCGGAAAATTTGTCCGTTTATATTGCCTCGTCTCCTTACCGCAATTTAAGTATATCAAAGCTAGGAAGCCGATTCACCGTAAAAACGCCTGAAAATTGTCACAAAACCGTAAGAATAAAAAGCTGTACCTGCATTTTCACTTTACAGTGACTTTGTTTTCATGTCTGTCGGGAGCTTCACCGCTACAGTCGTCCCCTTTTCCGAGCTTTCCTCAACCCGAATCTCGCCGCCGTGCAGCGCAACAATCTCCCACACCAAGGCAAGTCCCAATCCCACTCCGCCGTTTTCTCTGCTTCTGGATTTATCCACCCTGAAAAAGGGCTGAAAAATGCTTTCTCTGTATTTCTCCGGTATGCCGCAGCCGGTATCTGTGACCCGAATGACTAACCGATTTTTTTCATCGGTAATCATAATACGCACCGTTCCGTTCGGGCGATTGTAGCGTATGGAATTTTCGGTCAGATTAAAGAGCATACGGTAAATCAGCGTGTCACTGCCGATCATAGCTCCGTCGCCTTCACTTTCAAGGATTATGCCGTTTCTGTCCGCAAGCGGAGCAAGGTCGGCAAAGATCTCCTCAACCATAGGAGCCAATTCAATACGGTCGGTGCAGGGTACCGTCTTGAGCTCGCTCATTTCAAGCAGCGTTTTCGTCATTTGCGTCATACGTTCGGTCTGCTCGCGCAGCAGGCGCAGAAAATCCGACGTTTCCCGCGATACCCCGGGATGCTCCGCGGAAAACAGCTCAAGCTGTGCCTGCATCAGCGAAAGCGGCGTGCGCAGTTCATGAGCGGCGTTCCCCGTAAACTGCCGCTGTGCGGTAAAACCTTCATCAAGGCGTTCAAGCATTTGATTGAACGATCGGCTGAGCTGCCTGAACTCCGGCAGAACATCTTCGTTGATCTTCATGTCTGTCAGATTGTTCAGCTGAACCTTTTCCACTTGAGAAGTAAAAGTGCGCAGAGGCTTCAGTGCGCGTCCGCTTAAAAAATACGCAAGCGCACCGCCGAAGACCGTTACCGCCGCCGTGATATACCAGTTGGTGGTAATAAATGATTCCTGCGCCCCGTGTACAACAATTGTCAATTCCTCGTCGAGCTTCTTTTTCTCAGGATCAAAATACTCCGGTTCTCCCCTGTCCGTTTCCCCGCTGCCCGAAATATAAGAGCCTATGGAATCCATATAATGCCTGCCGGAATATCCGATCAGAACATTCATAAAAACACAGGTTGCTCCGATGAGAAGTACCGTCATTAAGGTAATCCGCCATTGCAGGGACAGCTTTTTCACGATTTCTCTTCCTCCGTAACATACCCTTCCCCGATTCGGTTGCGGATAGGGTCAAAACCAAGGGCTGCGCGCAGCTTCTTCCGCAGAGCGGAAATATGTACCCTTATCGAATTGCTGAAATTATCCACACTGTTATCCCATACATGGTCAAGCAGCTCTTCCTGACTGACGGGCCGACCCTGATTGAGCAGCAGGTATTCAAGTATCCCGATTTCCTTTCGGGTAAGCGACAGCTCCTGTCCGTCAGCCGAGGCAATACGGGTCTTAGTATCAAAGGAAAGCTTGCCGCAGGTAAGAACCACATCATTCTGTGTAAACTGACGGCGGGTAAGACTGCGTATTCTCGCTTCCAACTCCTCTAAATGAAAAGGCTTTGCCAGATAATCATTTGCCCCGGCATCCAGCCCCTCCACCTTGTCAGCGACCTCACTGCGCGCCGAAAGAATCAGCACCTTTGTATCTTTGTCGGTTTGCCGCAGCGTTCTGAGCACCGTCATACCATCCGCCCCCGGCAGATTGAGATCCAGTAAAACAAGATCGTACCGCTCCACACCGAGCAGCTCAATCGCTTTGTTTCCGTCGCAGCAAAAATCCACGCTGTAAGCGAGCCGCCTGAGACTGCGGACTATCGTCTCACATAAAGCGCGTTCATCTTCAACCACTAAAATATGCATAGGAAATCTCCTTCCGTTTTTCAACTATATTATACCGCGAAGCAAAAATGCTTGCTCACAACGGTATTTTTGCGAGACCGTCAATACCACCGTCGTGCGCGGCAGGACATTCTGCGGATATTATATCACATGAAAATAAAATTTTTGTTAAGTTTTCGTTCTTAACGGGAATTTTATATCCTCTGTGCTAGAATGAGAACACAAATGAAAGGGGTGACCGAATTGATTCGATCGAAAAAAGCCGTAATTCAGGCTGCGCTGCTTATCTGCGGAGCCGCGATGCTGTGTTACGGAGCATGGCGCGGAGAGGCGGATACAGTGTTTAGCAAGGCAATCCGGCTGTGTCTGGAGTGTGTGGGAATTGGATAACAAAAATGTGAAGAAGAAAAAAGGCGGCATATCGCAGTTTCTTTCACGCTTTCGGGGACTTATCCAAGCGGGAGCGGCACTGCTGACCAACCTTCATCTGCCTAATTTCCTGAAGGGCGGAATTTATCAAGGGAAAGGAAAGGCTGTCTGTGTACCGGGGCTCAATTGTTATTCCTGCCCGGCGGCATCGGGTGCCTGTCCTATCGGCTCGTTTCAGGCAGTGGTGGGATCGTCGAAATTCAGCTTTTCCTACTACATCACGGGATTTCTCATTCTGCTCGGTGTGCTGCTCGGCCGCTTTATCTGCGGCTTTCTGTGTCCGTTCGGATGGTTTCAGGAGCTGCTGCACAAAATTCCGACCAAAAAGATCTCCACCAAAAAGCTGAAGTCGCTGACCTACATAAAATACGCAGTTCTGCTTTTTATGGTGGTTTTAATGCCAATGTTTATAACAAACGATGTCGGTATGGGAGATCCGTTTTTCTGCAAGTACCTTTGCCCGCAGGGAGTGCTTGAGGGAGCGATACCTCTCGCCGCCGTCAATTCCGGCATTCGCGCCGCGCTCGGTGCGCTCTTTTCGTGGAAGCTCGGCATTCTGATTACAGTAATCGTGTTGAGTGTGCTTTTCTACCGCCCGTTCTGCAAGTGGCTGTGTCCGCTGGGCGCGTTTTATGCACTGCTTAATAAGGTATCGCTTTTCGGAATGAAGGTTGACAAACACAAATGCGTTTCCTGCGGAAAATGTGCAAAGGCGTGCAAGATGGATGTGGATGTAACCAAAGCACCCGACCACACAGAATGCATCCGCTGCGGCATGTGCGTCCGTGCCTGCCCCACCAAGGCCGTAAGCTTCCGCTACGGCTTCGGCAACGGAAAAGAAACAGATCGACCCGCAGAAAAGACAGAAACACCAAAACAAATATCCGATACGGAAAAGGAGTAAACACTATGAAAACAACAAAAATTTTAACAGTATTGACCGCATTCCTGCTGATATTCGGCCTTGCTGCCTGCGGCACGGGAAAAGACAACGGGAAAAGCAACGGAAACAAAAAGGCTGAAATTGCCGACCTGATAGCAAAGGAGCCGGGCACGAAGGACGAAGCAACCGAGCTTCATCAAAAACTGATGGAGCAGGAAAACGCCATTCTTTCCGAAAACAGTGAGCTCTGGGAGAAAGTATTCCTATCTGCCAATAAAGGTATGGCGATGATTGAGGACGGAGGAAACTACGGCGATTTCCTGCTTAAAACGATCGACGGCGCCAAGAGCCAGTTCAAAGCGGATGAGCTGAAGTTGCTTAACGAAGGTGCCGAACAGATTCGTGAGATTGAGGGAAAGCTGACGGTTCTTGAGCAAAAGTTCCCCGGCTGCGGAAAAAAGCCGTCCGACGGCGATATGAGCGTTCCGGCGGAAAACGGCAAGCCGACAGAAAAAAAAGATCCGATGAAATTCCCCGCATTTGACGGTAAGGATCTTGACGGAAACGAAGTGAAGAGCAGCACACTGTTTGCGGGAAACACCGTTACCGTAGTAAATTTCTGGTTTACCACCTGCAGCCCCTGCGTGGGTGAGCTTGCCGACCTGGAAGCGCTGAACAAAAAGCTTGCCGAAAAAGGCGGTGCGGTAGTCGGAATCAACTCGTTCACTCTTGACGGAGATAAAACGGCGATAAAGGATGCAAAGGACATTCTGACAAAGAAGGGCGTATCCTACAAAAACATTTGGTTTGATTCAAAAAGCGAGGCCGGAAAGCTCACCTCCGGACTGTACTCATATCCCACAACATATGTTGTTGACAAGAACGGCAACATCGTAGGCGAACCGATTGTCGGTGCAATAACCGCAAAGAAACAGGCAGAGACGCTGCAAAAGCTGATTGATCAGGCCATTGCAAACAGTAAGGGCTGATGAGTTTCAATCTCCCGGCAAAAAAGTCGATAACAGATATTTCCAAAAGGCGAAGGCGGATAGCCCTCGCCTTAAATTATTCGGCTGTTTTCTGCTCTTTGTTGTTATCTCCCCGAGCCTGCCGTTCAAGCGCCGATTGCTTTGCGAGAATGGCGTTTACCTTATCGTACAGATCCTCAATCATTATCTCGGTTTTCAGGTTGACTTTATAATCATTTTCGGCGCGGCGGCGATCCTTTTCCTCCTGACGGTTCTGACTCATCATAATAAGCGGTGCCTGGATAGCCGCCACACAAGACAGAACCAAATTCAGCAGAATGAACGGATACGGATCAAACGCCCGGGCTGCCAGCAGAACGTTCACAACCATCCACAGAATCAGAATCCCGCAGAAAGAAAATATAAATGCCCAGCTTCCGGCAAATTTTGCAATGGAATCCGCCGCACGCTGTCCCGGCGTATACTTTTCCTTTTCGCTTTCGGGCTGCACCGAAATCTTGCTGTCCGCCAGCAGATTTAATACCTCTTCATCGGTCATATCACGGCGGATATCGTTCAGAACCTCTCTTAACAGTTTTCTGTTTTCTTTCATAACAGCTATTCCTCTCTTTGATTTTTCTTTGAGTTACGCAAAAGCCTCTGCCGGCTTTTTTAACAGCGAAAGGCTGTTCTTCACCACCCGGCTGACAAAGCGAATAATTTCCTCTTTGCTGTACCGATCATAATCCTCCACAACAACATGCATCAAGCCGTTAGACAGATGGGTATACATCATTTCAAGCTCCGCATCCCGTGCCATGGGCAGCTCCCTTCGCCAGTAAGCAATACTGTCTTTCTTTGCGAGCGCAATCATCCGCTTAAGAACCGTTGAGCTTGTATTTCCGAGAATCAGAGCACTGCACGCCTCCCGATTCTGATCGATCATATCGTAAATAGCTTCTATAAGAGCCGTAACATCAAATGAGTTTACGTAACGAAGGGACTGTTCAAACGCTCCGATAAGCTCGTTTTCAATACTCTCCAGCAGTGCGAAGCAATCGCTGTAATGTGCGTAGAAGGTCGCCCGGTTCAGCTGTGCAAGCTCACACACCTCTTTTACGGTAATTTTGTTGACCGGTTTTTCTTTCAGCAGCTTCAGTAAAGACTGCTTAAGCACCATTTGTGTATAGCGCTTTCTGGCGTCTTTTTTTTCCATTTAAAATTCCTCCGAAAAAAGTTTACAAAGTTTGGCAACACTTATGAGGGAAATGTTGTTTTTCTTTCAGATAGACTGTGAGTGCCGATTGCTTTTATCTTTTTTATTAAGTATACTATACTTGTGAAAGATAGTCAACATCTGTACGGTTATTTTAGCGCGGCAGGACTAAGGAGGTTTTCTATATGTACAACAGATATTTGATCACCGGCTCCACCGGTTTTCTCGGTCGTGCAATCGTTGAGGAGCTAGTACGCCGCAATGCACGGGTAGACGCATTGGTGCTGCGCAATGACCCTTATGCGGCTTTGCTCCCCGAAGAGGTTCATACGGTCATCGGCGATGTATGCGAGAATGACTCGCTTGAGCGGTTCTTTGCAGACGCCGATAACAACACCTGCGTAATTCACTGTGCCGGCATTATCTCCGTCGCCTCGAGATCCGGCTCAAAGCTCTATCAGGTCAATATAGGCGGCACCTGTAAGGTCGTCCGGCAATGTCTTGAGCATCACATAGGAAAAATGATCTATGTCAGCTCTGTACACGCTATACCGGAAAAACCTAAGAATTGCGTCATTACAGAGGATTGCGAGTTTTCTCCGGGACTTGTAGACGGCGATTATGCCAAAAGCAAAGCAGCCGCAACGGAATTGGTCTTTAGTGCAGCACGGCAGGGACTTAATGTCAGCATTGTTTTTCCCTCAGGAATCATCGGCCCGGGGGATGTGTCCGGCGGAAGCTTTACATCAATGGCAAAGTCCTTTCTTGCCGGGAAGCTGCCCTTTGCGGTGCGCGGCGGGTATGATTTTGTAGATGTACGGGATGTGGCAAAAGGAATTCTGGCCTGCGCGGAAAGCGGCGAACCCGGCAAGGGTTACATTCTGTCAGGACATTACATCACCATCCGCAGGATGCTGCGGATCGTCGGAAAGGCTGCCAAGCTGATATACCGTCCCATATGTTTGCCGTTAAAGCTCGCAAGGCTTGCGGCGCCATACTGTGAACGCCGCTGTCTGAAAGAGAAAAAACCGCTTTTCTTCACGCCTTATTCCATTGCTGTTCTAGGTTCAAACGGACGCTTTACCCATGATGCCGCATCGGAGAGGTTTGCCTATCGGCCGCGCCCGATTGAGGAGACCTTGCGGGACATGACCGCCTGGCTTGTCAGCCGTAACGCTAAAGCCGGCAGCGCACCTTAAGGAGTATGTGTTCATTTATAGAATTATTCCGCCGTTATCCGTTTGTAAGGTTATAATCCGACAAAAAAGATGTTGACATTTCAACTTTTTGTGATAAAATATAATTGTTGAAACTTCAACATCTGTGAGAGGAAGTGCTGCCATGCAGGAAAGATTCGAGATGTTTACGGTTCTAATCAACAGAATCAGCCGTGACATACGAAAAATAAAAAATCAGGAAATGACTGCCTATCATTTGAGAAGCACACATATATCCTGCCTGTACTATATTTATTCCTTGGACGGTGTGACCGCGGCAGAGCTGTGCGAGCACTGCGAGGAGGACAAGGCGACTGTTTCCCGTGCATTATGCTATCTTGAAGACAACGGATTCATTTATCGAAATACCGACTGCTCCAAGCGTTACAAGAGTCCGCTTTATTTGACGGATAAAGGTCAGGCTGCAGGCAAAAGAATTGCCGAAAAAATCAGTGAAGTCCTTGATATAATCGGCTGCACCCTCACAAAGGACGAAAGAGCGGCATTTTACCGCACTCTTTCCGCTATCAGCAGAATTCTGGACGATATCGCCCGGAATTGCAAAGCATAAGGAGATGTAATCAAATTGAAAACAAGAATTATTGTTGATTCCACAGCAGACTTGAGTCCCGAAATCAAAGCGCGGGTATATACAGTACCCCTGACCGTTCATTTCGGTCAGGAGGAATACCTCGACGGTGTGACCATCGACAACAAAACCTTCTACGAAAAGCTCATAGAAAGTGACACGCTGCCGACTACCAGTCAGGCGACCCCTGCCGCCTTTATTCGGGAGCTTGAAAAAGCAAAGCAGGCAGGAGAGGCAGCCATTGTTATTACCCTTGCATCCGAATTTTCCGGCACGCATCAAAGTGCCGTGATCGCGGCAGCGGATTATGAAAACGTCTATGTAGTAGACAGCAGAAGCGCGGCGATGGGCACGGGAATTCTGGTGGAGCTTGCGTTTAGGCTTCTGGACGAAGGAATGTCGGCAGAAGAAATCAAACAGGCTTTAGAAAAGGAAAAGAAAAAAATTATTATTGTGGCACTGGTAGACACCCTTGAATATCTCAAGCGCGGCGGTCGTATTTCAAAGACAGCCGCATTCGCCGGCGGGGTGCTGAATATTAAGCCTGTGCTATCCGTCATTGACGGGGAAATTCAGCTGCTCGGAAAAGCGCGCGGCTCTAAAATGGGCAACAATCTGCTAATTCAGGAAATCAACAGTGTCGGCGGCATTGATTTCAGCAAACCTGTTTTGCTTGGCTACAGCGGAATCTCTGACGCACTGCTGCTAAAATATATTGAGGACAGCCGTCATATCTGGGAAGGCAACCTGAAAGAAATCCGCTATACGACCATCGGAAGCGTTATCGGGACCCATGTTGGGCCCGGGGCTGTTGTTGTAGCTTTTTTTAAAAATGAATAATACAGAGCTGTGAAAAAAACAGCCTGAGCCCAAAAACTGCAAGCACATCCTTTTTCGGATAGGCTTGCAGTTTTTTTCGTAATATACCGAAAAAACAAAATTTGTTTGCCCATTCTCTCCGGAGCATTCAGTCTGTCAATATATTGAAACACCATATTTAGTTTTATATTTTTCGCAAACATACTATATATAGATTTTTTCATTGACTTTTACAACTACATCATGTATACTGATAATACAAGACTCATAAACCGGAGGTGATAACATGATCGGCGGCCTACAGAAGGTGACCCTACTGGATTTTCCGAATAAAGTCGCCTGCACGGTTTTTTTGACGGGCTGCAATCTCCATTGCCCTTATTGCCACAATCCCGAGCTCGTTTTCCCGGAAAAGAACAGAAAAACCGTTTCGGAAAATGAGCTGTTTGAGTTCCTTTCTTCCCGAAGGGGTAAGCTGGACGGTGTTTGCATCACCGGCGGCGAGCCGACGCTGTACCCAAGCCTGCCCGACCTGCTTCGCCGTATCAGAAGGATGGGATTTCTTGTTAAGCTGGACAGCAACGGAACAGTCCCCGAAATGCTTGAACATCTTCTGCGCGAAAAGCTGCTTGATTATGTGGCAATGGATATCAAGAATGCTCCCTCACAGTATGCAGAAACCTGCGGTGCAGATGTAATTGAACAGGTTGAAAAAAGCGCTGCACTGCTTAAAAACAGCAATATCGACTGCGAGTTCCGCACAACGGTTTGCCATCCTTTTCATTCGCCTGACGGTATGCAGGAAATCGGCCGTTGGCTCCGCGGAGCAAAGCGATATTTTATCCAGCCCTTTGTTGATTCAGGCAATTTGCTCGGCAACGGTGTATCGGTCATGACAAAATCCGAGCTTGAAATGCTGCTGAATGCCGTTAAACCGTATATACCCGCCGCAGAGCTGCGCGGCGTGTGAACGATAAAACAATACAATAAACAGAGGAGAATAGCTATGTACACAGTCATCAAACGAGACGGCAGAAGTGCCGAGTTTAATTTAGCCCGTATATCCCATGCCATTACCAAGGCGTTTGACGCAACAGGCATTCCTTACAGCCCGGATGTAATCAATCTTCTTTCTCTTCAGGTGACGGCGGATTTTGCTCCGAGGGTAAAGGATGATACGATCGATGTCGAATCTATACAGGACAGTGTTGAAAAAACGCTGCAGAGAGCCGGCTACGACAAGGTTGCCAAGGCATATATTCTTTACCGCAAAAACCGCGAAAAGCTCCGTAATATGAGCTCCACAATACTGGACTACAAGGGGCTTGTGGACGGCTATCTGAAGGTATCCGACTGGCGGGTAAAAGAAAACTCTACCGTCACCTATTCCGTGGGCGGACTGATTCTGTCCAATTCCGGGGCAATAACCGCAAACTACTGGCTCAGTGAAATCTACGATGAAGAAATCGCCGACGCGCACCGCAACGCCGATCTGCATCTGCATGATCTCTCCATGCTGACCGGTTACTGTGCCGGCTGGAGCTTAAAGCAGCTCATTGAAGAGGGACTCGGCGGCATTCCCGGCAAGATAACCTCCGCACCGGCTAAGCATTTGGCAACGCTGTGCAATCAAATGGTCAACTTCCTCGGCATTATGCAAAATGAATGGGCAGGTGCACAGGCATTTTCAAGCTTTGACACCTATCTTGCACCCTTTGTCCGCACGGACAAACTGACCTATAACGAGGTTAAGCATTGTATCGAAAGCTTTGTATACGGCGTCAATACGCCCAGCCGCTGGGGCACGCAGGCGCCCTTCACCAATATTACTCTCGACTGGACCGTGCCGGCTGACCTTGCCGATCAGCCCTGCATCGTAGGCGGCAAGCCGACAGACTTCACCTACGGTGACTGCAAGACGGAGATGGATATGATCAACCGCGCCTTTATCGAGGTTATGATCGAGGGCGACGCCAACGGACGCGGTTTTCAATACCCCATTCCCACCTATTCCATCACCAAGGATTTCGATTGGAGCGAAACCGAAAACAACCGTCTGTTATTTGAAATGACGGCGAAATTCGGCACACCCTATTTTTCCAACTACATCAATTCGGATATGGAGCCGTCCGATGTGCGCAGTATGTGCTGCCGTCTGCGGCTTGATTTGCGAGAGCTGCGCAAAAAGTCCGGCGGCTTTTTCGGCAGCGGCGAATCCACCGGCTCCATCGGCGTAGTTACCGTCAATATGCCGCGCATCGCCTATCTCTCGGCAGATGAGGGAGAATTCTTTGCCCGTCTTGACCGGATGATGGACATTGCCGCACGCAGTCTGAAAATCAAACGCACGACAGTCAGCAAGCTGATGGAAGAAGGGCTTTACCCATATACCAAACGGTATCTCGGCAGCTTTGACAATCACTTCTCGACCATCGGACTTCTCGGTATGAACGAAGCAGGGCTTAATGCCGCCTGGCTGCGCAAGGATTTGACCCATGAAGAGACGCAGGAATTTGCCGTCCGTGTTCTCAAGCATATGCGCGAGCGTCTGTCGGATTATCAGGAGCAATACGGCGATCTTTACAACCTGGAGGCGACCCCTGCCGAGTCCACCTCTTACCGTCTTGCCAAGCACGACAAGGTGCATTTCCCGGACATCATAACAGCGCATGAGGGAGCAACCCCCTATTACACCAACTCCAGCCACCTGCCTGTAGGCTATACCGAGGATGTGTTCGCCGCACTTGATGTGCAGGACAAGCTGCAGCCGCTCTATACCAGCGGCACGGTGTTCCACACCTTCCTCGGAGAAAAACTGCCGGATTGGAAGGCTGCTGCGGCATTGGTGCGCAAAATTGCCGAAAATTACGAGCTGCCCTATTATACGCTGTCCCCCACCTATTCCATCTGCGCCGATCACGGATATCTTACCGGAGAGCAAGCCGTCTGCCCGCACTGCGGCAGAAAGACCGAGGTCTACAGCCGTATCACCGGTTACTACCGCCCGGTACAGAACTGGAATGACGGTAAAAGTCAGGAGTTCAGGGACAGAAAAACCTATCATATCGGCGAGATAAAGAACGAAGCTGAACCGGAGAAAAAAATTGTGTCGGTTTCTGATGCGGACGGATATATTCTGTATACCGCATCCACCTGCCCTAACTGCCGCGCCGTTAAGCCGCTTTTGGAGAAATCCGGGCTTTTATATACGGAACGGAATGTAGATGAATATATTGAGGAGGCGACGGCCTTGGGGCTTAAGCAGGCGCCTACGCTTGCTGTTCAATCCGGAGATAAAACCGTGTTATACAGCGGTGCAGCGCAGATTAAAGCCCTGCTCAAGGAGCTGGCGCTATGACAGACATAGCTGTAATCGGCGGAGGACCTGCGGGTCTTACCGCCGCCATGTATGCCGCAAGAGCGGGAAAGAACGTTGCGGTGTATGAACGGGATTGCATCGGAGGGCAGATAACACGCGCGCCGCTGGTGGAAAACTACCCGGGTACCGGAACGGTATCCGGTCTGCAGCTGGGCGACAGTATGGCGGCACAGGCAGAGGCGGCGGGTGCCGTGATAAGCCGCTTACAACCGCTGTTTCCGACGGCACGGTTGCTGCTATTTCCGCCTGCGAGTATCTTAAAAAGCAAAAATAACGGAACAAATCAAATCTGAATTCTTTCAGCTCGGATTTCTTCCGTTATCTCTCGCTCAACATCTCATATTGCAAAAAGACAGCCCTTGATTGCTTTTCATCTCAGCAATCAAGGGCTATCCCTCACTCTTGATATCCAACATCTTTTCTTGTACCTCTCTTTCCTTGTTTGGCGGCACCCTTCTGCGTCCTGCAAATCTTTGCCGCGCTATATATAAACACCGCAGTGCGATGGACTTACCTTCTAAAGCGGCTTGACCTGTCAGGCGTTATGCCGTCTTTCGGTGCCGAGACTTTTCTCCCTTAACGCTTTATATAAGGGAGCGGGTACTCAGGTCATTGGAATCACCTCTTTCTCCTTGCATCTATAGAATAGCATATTTTCCTCAAAAAAACAATCGGCAGGATATACGAATTCCGACTTTCGATTTTATGCTTACATACAAACTTTTTCTTTTTGTTTTGTATGTATTGACTAATTACTTTATTGTGTGTTATAATTATAATGTTGTGGGGAATCCGACGGAACAGTACCGCCGGACTTTTTTTCTGCAAGAAATATCTTGCCGTTTTTCTTCAAAAACCGTGTTTTCCCCAAAAAGGGCTATTAAAACAAAAACAGTAGAAAAAGTCACAAATATATGGTATAATATACTTGCTTATTGTAGGTCCTGTTTTAGGATAAAGTAATACAGATCGGACGGTTCTTATAATGGATAAAACACAAGCCGGCTCATTTGAGAGTACACAGGAATTTCTTGTCATGCGAAACATATATGAGTCAGCCGTAAAGCAGCTGGCTCTGAAATTTGAAATACTGAACAGCGAATTCAACATACAGTATTCACGCAATCCCATTCATCATATCGAAAGCCGGGTAAAATCCGCGCAGAGCATCATGGCAAAGCTTACAAAGAAAGGTATGCCTTATAACATTGCCTCGGCTAAAGAAAATATCAACGATATTGCCGGTGTGCGCGTTGTCTGTAACTATATAGACGATGTGTACCGTGTTGCCGAAATTTTTGAACGGCAGAAGGATGTTGAGATACTCAAAAAGCAAGACTATATCAAGGAGCCGAATTACAACGGCTACCGTTCCCTGCATCTCGACACCCGTATCCCGGTATACCTTTCCGACAGAACGGAGTATGTGGTAGCGGAGATCCAGCTGCGCACGATTGCCATGGATTTCTGGGCAAGCCTTGAGCACGATATCCGGTATAAGGTGGACAAAACCAAGCTGCCGGAAGGCATTAACGAAGAAATGTTTGACTGCGCTGAAAAGATAGCGGAAATCGACCGGCAGATGCAGGATATGTACCGCAGAATCAAAGCGGCTGAAAAAGCCGATTAAGCAAAAGCAGGAAAACGCCCTCGGATTCCGTAACATCCGGTTTCCGAGGGCGTTTTTTTCCGTTCGCCTGTTTTCAATCGACAGATATTCCCGAACAGGCTTCACACCGATATATGCCGTTGGAGTCAACCTTCCCTTTCACTTCAAACTCAAGGCTGTTTATCATCTTTCCGGAAAGCTCAGAACCGCGCCGAAATTGAAATGCTGCCTGAAAGCGATATCTCTCGTTAGGGCTTAACTTATACTGGGACGGTATCGTATAAGAACGCTTGGCAGTGAAACCGCTGTTTATACTATAACCTATAGACGGAAATATAAGCTCAGGCTCCGGTTCTATCTTTACCCATTTGCCGTTTTCCCGTCGGAACAGTTCATACGACGCACCGTATTCAATCGTTTTTCCGGAGCGGTTTACCCACCGCAGATCCAGAACGCAATCCGAGCCGACCTCACGGGCATTGATAATCTCAAAGCTTACGCCCTTGGCATCGCTTTCGGCATTCAAAAAACGGAACTTTCCGATCTCTTTTGCTTTCGGTGTTGACATATGCCTGACGCAGCGGATATAGGTAACCGCAGCAAAAGCACAGGAAAACACGGTTATTACGGCAAGAATCAAGACCCATATGGCGGAAACTTTTCGTTTTAACATTTTCGCTCACCTGTTTTCATCAGTATAAGAAGCAGGATCAGAACAAAAATCCTGCGGTACATAAAAGATCGGTCAATGCCGAAAAAAGTCTTGTGCTTTGCGTGAATACACAAAAGAACAGGCAGACCAGAAAGTTCTGGAACTTATGGAACTGGTGGGTATCTCTCATCCAAAGGAGCGTTATCACCAGTATCCATGGCAGTTTTCCGGTGGAATGCGCCAGAGATGTGTTATGGCAATCGCATTGGCTGCTGATCCGGATATTTTATTTGCGGATGAACCGACTACGGCACTGGATGTGACTATCCAGGCGCAGATCCTGGATCTTCTGCGCGAAATTCAGATGAAGCTTGGAACAGCCACCATACTGGTATCCCATGATCTGGGAGTAGTTGCCCGTGTTGCGGACAGGGTAGCGGTAATGTATGCTGGCAAGATCGTGGAGATCGGCACAGCGGAGGAAGTCTATTATGATCCGCGGCATCCATATACCTGGGGACTGATGCGATCACTTCCGGCATTTGCAAAAGGAAAAGAAAGCCTGTACACGATTCCTGGAATGCCGCCTACATTGATCGATCCACCTAAAGGGGATGCTTTTGCATGTCGAAATGAGTATGCCCTGAATATTGATTATGAAGAAATGCCGCCTATGTTTAAGATCACAGACACGCATTATGCGGCAACCTGGCTGTTGGACCCAAGGGCACCACAGATCAAATCACCTATGGGAGGACAGTGCAGTGAGTAAAGAAGTATTATTAGATGTCAGGCATCTGAGCCAGCAGTTTCATCTGACGAAAAAGATCAAAGTAAAGGCTGTGGATGATGTCTCTTTCCAGATTCATAAAGGTGAGATCTTTGGGCTGGTAGGAGAATCCGGTTCCGGAAAAACAACCTTATTA
>ERZ857998.2129-NODE-2129-length-19521-cov-3.074283_pt1 | contig 19521 bp, 10 predicted proteins | sample MGYA00519954_ERZ857998 | MGnify/ENA primary metagenome ERZ857998 (study PRJEB31778, sample SAMEA3449424) | human gut metagenome | biome: human gut; feature: human-associated habitat; material: faeces | place: United Kingdom | collected 2010/2012 ...
TGTATTAAAAGAATCTCTGCTTGCCGTCAACCGGAATCTGAACAAAAACCTAAGTAGTTGGTTTGCAGGCATGTTTACCGCACTTAACCCCAGCACAGAAGAACAACTGACACTACAACCGGAAATATTTGCCGTTCTGTCCGCCCCTCACAGCCGTCCGGTAAATATCATACTCGGGCTGCTGAAGAACTTATGCACTCACCCACAATTCCAGGTTGAAGAGTTTCTAAGTCAGACTTCCGTGCTTTTTGCTTCGGACGTGAAAGCGATTCACCAAAACACACTGGCAATACTCCATAAGCTGGCAAAAGAAAGAAAAGAACATCGCGACACTATCTGTTGTGCAGCCGCACAAGGACTGACGAGCCAGGAAGAATCCACCCAAAGTAAGATAGTCAAACTTATTCAGACGTATGGAGAGACGGCATCTACTACATTAAAAGAGATACTTTCCATATATACGGAAACCATGTTGGCTAATACTAAAAAGGAGCTGAAAGCGTATTTGGAGAATAATGAGCCGGAAGATTCCGCCTCTTTCACGTATGAGCCAATACTCCCTATCATCCGTGAAGACAACCGGATACAGGAAATCACTTCCACTGAAGACCTGATATTTCTAGCCAGCCAAGTGCTCGACGTGAACGAGATCTATCACTTCGACCTGTTACTCGGAGCCTTAGTGAAATGGGACCGGCAACAGGAAGCAAAACAAATCTCTCAATGGACCCCTATTCTCCAACGTGCCTACAAATTGCTGATGAGCGGAGGAAGTTCCCGAAATGGTATATTAGACCAGTTAATGGCCACCTTCCTCCTTGACTATGCCAAACTGCTGATTAAACGTTTCCCTGAAGAAGCCCAAGAGTTAAACAACTTACATCTGAAAATGGTACAAAAAGACGAACTTCAAAAAGGCAAATGGGGGTATCGTAATCTGCAAAAACTCACCATTCGTGAAAAGACGAACAAAAAAATAAAGTTCCCCGTTCATAAGCAACTGTTATGCCGGACATTAGACCTTCTGGAAAGCAAGGAGAAACCTTTGCCCCTATTGTCCACTCCCACTCATACACCGATGTTTATCGCTCCGGAAACCCTGATAGAAAGGTTAAAACAATATCAGCAGACAAATGCCGAACCGGACGATATGGATATGCAAACAGCACTTTCACGAGTGGCACTGGAAAGTTCGTCGCAAGAGCTTCCTCTGCTCCTCCGAAGTTTGAAAGGAGAATACCGGCACCTGCTCACTTTTTTGCTGGGAGAAAAAGATGTACTCCCCCAACCACCTTTCAATCATCCTTCCTGGTGGATGATGGCAGGATTAATGAAATCACCGGAAACAATCTATTCTGAATTTAAAGACTTCTCTTACAATAAAAGTCCACGTGAATTTCTGACTGGAAACTTTAAATGGAGAACCTATCAGTATACTGACTCGTACACGGATTATAACAAGAAAACGGTAGAATGGATTTGTTCAACTCTTACTTTCGATATTCCGGAAAGCGAGAACTCTCATGTCATCAATAAAGACAAATATAATGAAAGAGTCAGTTACTATTCATACGATCCGCATCCGTTACTGGTTGAAATGTACCCACAGATAGAACGTTTTGACGACATACAGAACGACTTACCACGTTTGGCATGGTTAACTCCCAATATACCGGAGCCACTATTGGTATGGTGCATCCGCAGTGCCATATACGCCCCGACGTTAAATGAGGTAAGGGAAGCAGGTATCACCCAAGCTGCTATTGAAGCGCTTCATCAGTTAAGGCATACATGGCACGAAGTGTCTTACCTGCTGGAAGCCACTTGCATGCTGGTAGCCGATAAAACTTCCCGTTCCTATGCAGCCGAAATCTGGATAGAGCGTGTAGGTCAAGGCTCCATAGACAGTGGACGCATAGGCAGTATCTTAGGTTCGCATCAACATACCGGCTGGGGACCGCTGAAAAGACTCACTGACCTGATACAGCAACAAATGATAAACGTCAGTCCGCTGCATAACCGGGAATTAGAGAAACTAATCGTGGCAATGTTGACCGGACTTCCAGAAAAGCCTGTCAAAGACTTAAAGAAATTACTAGAAATATATGCAGAGCTGTTATCCATCAACCACAGCAAAGCCGAAGACGAACACGTTTTGCACCTGCTTGACGCATGGAAAGGAGTGGCCAATCTGAAGAAAGCAGTAGCTAATATCCAACGGTAAGAGAGGTAGCTTATTGGAGCTAAAGCCAAAAAGAAGTATCTTTGGCACACTAAATACAAAAGGTTGAATGATTATTCTAAAATATAGTTTAGCTATTTTCTGTTTACTGCTGACAGGATGCTCCTTCTTTTCCAGCCATAAGGAAAAGGAGAGCACTCCCCTCATGGAATACGAACAAACGACGGAGGATATACAACCATGCGAAGAATGTTCCATCATCTCACCACCGGAACGAAGCGAAATGGCTCTCTACATGGACTCATTAGGACTCGTCAATATAGCTGACCTGGATAGCAGTCTCGTTGTAAAACTGATGTATACACAGGCTGATAATTTCACAGGCGAAGTGCTTTACGACAACTTAACGGAAGCCTACCTGCATCCAGATGCGGCATACGCTCTGATAGAAGCACAAAAAGCCTTAAAGAAACTACACCCGTCTTATAGTCTTATCATTTACGATGCGGCACGTCCCATGTCGGTACAGAAAAAGATGTGGAACGTAGTGGAAGGAACGTCCAAATATAAATATGTCTCCAACCCCAACCGTGGAGGCGGGTTACACAACTACGGACTGGCAGTAGACATCAGCATCCAAGACTCTCTGGGACAGCCCCTACCGATGGGAACCAAAGTAGACCACTTAAGCATGGAAGCACACATCACAGACGAGATCGGATTGGTACATAATGGAAAAATGAGTGAAACAGAGCGTCAGAACCGATTACTGCTACGAAAAGTGATGAAAGAAGCCGGATTCCGTGCATTACCCAGCGAATGGTGGCATTTCAATTTTTGCAGCCGGGACGTAGCCAAACAGAAGTATAAGTTAATACCATAACCGACACTCAACAACCCCATAATCAGAGCTCGACGATTCATTGTAATATCCTATAACACAATAACACCATGATGCAAATCTCTCCTGAAATCCAACTTTTTATTCGCGAACATTCATCGGACGATGTACGTGTGCTGGCTTTACAAGCTAAAAAGTACCCGGATATAGATATGCCAACTGTCATCACCCAAATTGCAGGAAGGAAGGTAGCAGCCGAAAAGATTCCCTCATGGTGGGAGATCGAAAAGATATGGTATCCGAAACATCTGTCGCTGGAACAATGCTCTTCAGAAATCACCGCCCGCTACAAAGCACGTCTTTTGCAGGGAGATTCTCTGACCGACCTCACCGGCGGATTCGGCATTGACTGTTCTTTTCTTGCCACCGGATTCAAATCCGCCACTTACGTAGAACGTCAGGAGGAACTCTGCGAAATAGCAGCACATAACTTTCCCGTACTGAATCTAAACCATATAAACATAAAAAACGAAGATGGAGTAACCTACCTGCAAGCAATGTCCCCCGTAGACTGCCTTTTCCTCGACCCTGCGCGCCGCAATGAGCACGGCGGAAAAACGGTTGCCATCTCCGACTGCGAACCAAACGTAGCCGAACTGGAAGAGCTTTTACTTCAAAAGGCCAACCGGGTAATGATAAAACTCTCCCCCATGCTCGATCTTTCATTGGCACTGAAAGAACTGAAACAGACACAGGAAGTTCACATTCTGTCCGTCAACAACGAATGCAAGGAACTACTAATTCTACTCGGACAAACATCACCGGCAGAAATCTCCATTCATTGTGTAAACCTTTTCACAAAAGGAACTCAAAAAGAACAACACTTTGTATTCACCCGCGAACAGGAACAATGCAGCGAATGCACATATACGGATTCTTTAGAAACCTATCTTTACGAACCGAATGCCTCCCTTCTGAAAGCCGGTGCTTTCCGAAGCATTGCAGCAGCCTATCCTGTCCGCAAACTGCATCCCAATAGCCATCTTTATACTTCCGATACTTTCATTGAAAACTTCCCCGGAAGAATATTCCGTATTGTCAACCAGTGCAGTTTCAATAAAAAAGAAGTAAAGGAGAATCTGGCAGCCCTGAAAAAAGCAAATGTAACTGTCCGTAACTTCCCCGCCACAGTAGCCGAACTCCGCAAACGAATCCATTTGGCTGAAGGAGGAGATACCTACTTATTTGCCAGTACATTAAATAATGGGCAAAAAGTTCTGATTCGCTGTGAGAAAGTCTGAACTATTTTCTATTTTTGCAAAAAAGAAACACAATCTAAACTAATCCAGATGAATCAAACACTCATAAAAGCCATTCTATTACTAATCGCATTCACCTTGTCCTGTCACACTCTACTTTTCTCACAGAGAGATTTTGAGCGACACGAGTTCTCTTTTCACGCGGGCTACGGTGTTATGTTCCATCACCCTCCTACACTCACGTTAAGTACCCATAGTTACCAACGTACACTCGCACAAGGCGTAAGCTGGGATGGACAATATAATTTCCGCCCTCTCAAACGTTTTGTCTTTGGAGGAATCTACTCCGGATTTTCTTCCAAAGGAAGTCATCCTGAAGGGAAGGACCATTTATGGGTTCATTTCATTGGTACTCAAATCGGAATGTGTAATGCCAACACCAAACATTGGCAAATCCGCGTAACAACTGGTCCCGGTGGAGTCATTCTACGGAACAACAGTGAGGTGTTCGGCAAAACACGGAAAGTGAAAGCCTTCACTATTGGTCTCCTGACCAATGCCAATCTTACCTATAAACTGAATCCCAATCTGGGAGTCAGTCTAGGAGTACAATATATGTATAGTGAACTGCTTAGAATTAGAACCCACTATCACGGAGAAAGGGTTATTGTAAAACTCGATGGCAATAATGATACCAACCTCACACGAATAAATTTCACTACGGGATTATCCTATTATTTCTAACATTCACTCAAAAAAAGCACTATGAAGAAATATATACTCATTCTTTTTTCCATTATCAGCTTTTGGAGCTGTACGGAAGATGAATCGATTGACATTACAGTTTTACCTTCTGTCACCACTACAGGTGCCAACACCTTTGGCTGTCTGATGGACGGATGGATTTATGTGGGAGGACGATACCTGAACTGGGGGCACTCGTATGTCTGGACGTATGATTCATTCCACTACTATCCGGAGGAGGACAAACTATCCGTCAATGTTTCCGTCAAACCTGACATCAACATACACTTCATCATTTTATCTCCCCAGGAAGGCAAAGAAGCAACTCTCACCGATATACGGTTCAGAGGAGAAGAACTGGAAGACGGAACAGCTTTTATAAGCCATTTCGACCCAGAATTGAATATTATCAGTGCAACCTTCGGCAACGGCAAACGTCTGACTAACGGACGTTTTGATATTCATTATACAACACAACAGCAATAATGGCGGCGACAGTAATAACTATTCAGGTTTACTTTCTTCTCCGGCTTTATTAGAAGGATTATTGCTTTTCTGGTACTCCTTGGGAGTGGTCGATTCATTTCCATCCCGAACTGCCATATAGTGCGGTGACATGATTTCAATGCCGGCCTCATTAAATTTATCCTGAATGTTCTGATGCAAATCCGAATAAATCTGTGCCATCTTATCTGCCTGTTTGATATAAGCATTAATTTGATAGACCGGATACCAATCGCTCAACGAAGTTTCCAACACAAACGGACGCGGATCGTCCACCACACCGGGAGTGTTCAACGCAGCATCAATCAATATCTGATTAACCTGCCGCCAGGGAACATCATAGCCGATAGATACTTCCGAGTGAATAATCAATCCATATTCACGAGCTGAAGTACTGTAGTTTACCGTATGAGACGACATGATAAATGAATTGGGAACAGTCACAACCTCATTTTTAGGAGTCCGGATACGGGTGACAAGAGGAGTTTTTTCGATGATATCACCTGTGGTATCATTCAATTTGATCCGGTCGCCCATCTTGAACGGACGCATATAAGTAATCACCAGTCCGGCAATAATATTTCCGATAACGGTACTTGATCCGAGCGAGACTATCAATCCGACAAAGACCGAAATTCCTTGGAATACACCGGATTGGGAGCCCGGCAAATAAGGGTAAATCATCGCGATCATAAATGCGTAGAGCAGGAACCGGACAATGTGGAAGGTCGGCATTGCCCAATCCGGATAGAAGCCGTTGAATTTGAGACGCCCCGCTTCTATCTCACGTGCCAGATAAAGTACCAGACGCACCAGATACCTCACCGCGTACCAGATAACAACAATCGTAAACAGATTGGGGATATAGTCTATAATATCCACAAAGATTTTCCGAATTGGATTCCAGATATAACCCAGCAAGCGGTATGCCAGTCCTTCGGTCTGTGGGAAGATGATAAAAATCAAAGGGACAGTGATCAACAATTGTATCCCCATTAAAATATAACGCCCGATGCCTGCCAAAAAGACTAACAGATTAGCCTGCTTCTGAGCATCCAGCAACTCATATCCCTGAATAGACACAGGCTTTATCTTCGTATCTTTCAGACGCAGGATGCGCACTTTCAGTTTGCGAAATGCCCAGTTGGTCAGACGGAAAAGGAGATACTGACCGACAATCACCAGCAGAAAATAAAGGATACGCTTCGCCATTCGCCAAATGCTGTGCTCCGCCTTCATCTCATGCAGCTTAGTGATTACATTCTGCCGCCTCTCTTTAGCCAAAGAATCACGGGATACTCCTTCCCACAAAGCATCCTGGTCAGTAAGGGACAGCAGTACTTTGTTGCCGTACATAAGGTCGGACACAATATCCGAATGGTCTATAGAAACAGAATCGGGACGGAGGTTAAAGCGTCTTCCTATTTCCTCAATAGCGGCACCGGTCATTTGTGCACGTTGCTGGGGAGTGTATCCGCCGCGTTTTGTAAAAAGATAAAACAGGGTATCGCCTTCGGCAACTACCGGTATTCCTTTCGTGAATTGACGCAGTGAGTCGATACGCTGCCGTTGCTGGGAGAATTTCACCGAATCGGCGGACAGCATCTGAAGCCTCATCTGCTCCATCTCCATACGCATATTGGCTTCATTGAGCCGCGCTTCTTCCAATGATTTCTGCAGATTTGCCACACGGGCAGAATCAGAATCCCTATGCAAAGAGACTGGATGCGTTGCTACTGTATCTCCGGCGAAAATCTTCTTGACTGCCTGCTCCAGTTGCGCCTGTACATTCACTGCAAGGGAAACCATCATCAGCAGCAATGCAAACCGTTTTATTTTTTTCATATCCATATAGAATGATTCCAAGTTAGGTGAATTAACTTTAATTTCACTTTTTAATAAACATGGCAAACATACGGATTGTTTTTGACATAACCATTCAAAAAACGGTATAAATCCAAACTGCGATGTCCGGACTCATACCGTTTCTCGGGAAGATAATCCCAAAGTACTATTTTTCCGCGTATTTAAACCTCGGTCAGCTCAAGTACCCAACTTGCATATTCACGTTCCAGTTGTACCTCAATACCTGTATTCATAAGCAAAGCTCCCGAGAATACACGATCATTCAGGAAACAGGGAGCGGCACCCAGAGCTACGTTCAACTCACGAATTTTATAATTCTTCTTCGGGTCGAGCCCTGCCATACGAATACGTGGCAGAATCTGATTGACAAATTGTTCCATCTTATAGACAAAGAATACGGCACGGCTCTTATCTTCCGTGGTGTACATCAGCGAAGTCACTCCCTTGCGGTCGTAAGGAGAAATCAAACGATACAGATCGCCATACTGTATCACAGGACGGATCGACTTATAGGCAGCGATCGCCTTCTTCGAGAATTCTTTTTCCTCATCGGTCATGTTTTTCGGCTGAATCTCCATGCCCAGACGACCGGTCATGGCTACATCAAAGCGGAATTTAAGCGGCACTACACGCCCTGTCTGATGATTCGGGGAAGCACTGACATGTTGCGCCATCGCAATGGAAGGATAGAAATAAGAGGTCCCCCACTGGATAAACAGACGTTGCAGGGCATCGGTATTGTCACTAACCCAAAACTCATCGAAATAAGGCATTACTCCATAGCTGACACGTCCGCCACCGCTTCCGCAGGCTTGAATCACTACATCCGGATATTTAGCCCGAATCCGTTCCATCACTCTGACCAGACCACGGTGATAATCTATATAGATATGCGATTGCTTATCCTTCGGCAGATAAGAAGAACCGTAGTTCAGCAATTCACCGTTTGCGTCCCACTTGATATAGGCAATATCCGGATAGTTTGCCAATAGCGTATCGACTACATGAAAGACAAAATCCTGTACTTTCGGATTACATAAATCGAGCGCCACTTGCGTACCGCCACGACCACATGACAATTCACGGCTTCCGGCACGCAATACCCAGTCGGGATGATTGTCAATCAGCTCACTCTTTGTATTCGTAAACTCCGGTTCGATCCATATACCGAATTTGATTCCATATTTCTTAGCCATATTGGTCAGCCCTTGAATGCCATTAGGCAGCTTTTCCGTATCTACCACCCAATCGCCCAACGAAGAGTTGTCATTTATCCGGCGATATTTCCTGCCAAACCAGCCATCGTCCATCACAAAAAGCTCACCTCCCATGGAAGCAATATCGTTCATCATCTGGTCCATCTCAGGTTCTTTAATATTCAGATATACACCTTCCCAACTATTGAGCAGGATATCCCGTGGCTTGTCGCAACCATGAACCATACCTACACGTGCCCACCGATGGAAATTACGGCTGGCACCGCCAATACCTTCCTGCGAATAAGTCAGCGCCAGTACCGGAGTAGTGAATACTTCTTCCGGTTCCAGTTTATACTCGGAAGCTTCTTCATTCATTCCGGCAAAAATACTGTGTACAAATCTGCCGAACGTATCATCCATGTCCACTCTGATCTTAGTACGTCCGCTCCAGCAAAGTGCTGCACCAATTACACGGCCACTATTTTCCTGCGGCTTGCCATCAAGAGAAAACATCACTTCCGAATGATCACCCAATCCGTTGCGGATACCATCCATATTCTTAATCACTTTCATTCCGGAAACCAACGGCTCACTTTCAAGCTGTGTTTCAGCTCCCCAATGTCCGTGCAAAGAAGATATCCATACATCCCCGCGACGAATCAGAAAATGACCAGAGTCAAAGCGTTTAAGTACCACCGCCTTTTTCTCGTAGTGAGACACCTCCACCCATGTTTCTATCATATCTATCTGCTGATAAGCCTTATAGTACATTTTTACAGTGAAAGGATATACACGGTCTTTCATCGTAATCACAGTCAGTATGGCATCCTTCACCGGATTCTGTTCGACCTTGTCGACAACTAAATCCAGTGTCTGATTACCATCAGCATGCACCGCGTGAAGTGCTGATATTTCATAAGTGGAAGTACCGAACACCGGATAGGCCGGACGATGAAAACCTGCCCAGGAATCAAACACCTGGTGAATCTGATTTTCTTCAATCCGCTCTCCAAAGTAAGAAAAACGAAGTTGCTGCCCCTCTGTGGCACTTAAAATAATGGAAGTATTCGGAGTGGAAATCAAAACATTACCCTCCCACGCCCGTAGTGTTGTCGCTATTGACAGAAAACAGACCACAAACAAACAAATAAATTTTCTCATAATTATATCATTCATATTTTGAATAAACTGATTTTCTTCTTATTATAGACAGACTGGAACTTCCAATCAGTAGTCCAGGAGCGTCGGACTACTGGCAGAAGTTCCAGTTGCCAGTCATTTCATCCTTTGAACATTCTCTTTTTTACCTCTTTCAATATCTGTTCGCTACCTGAAATTATTTTATGGGTTCGCCGTCAATCGCCAGCAGTTGCTTTACGTACAATTCGGCTCCGCTGGCCAGCCTATCCCGATAGCCTTCTACTATTTTCACTTTCAGCAGATGCCCTTTCACCTTCTTCTGCAACACTTCCTCAGACTGTGTCTGCCATTGAGTTGCGTTGTAGTCTTTCTGATACGAGCGTTCCATTACAAACGTCCAGTTATTCAGTGCCACAGGTGAATAGTCTTCCTTACCGCCCAGTTTGAACTGTTCGTCATCGGACACATAATATTCCACCTTCTTCGTATCCTGATAGTCTGAATTCTGACGCTGGGTCCAACCAATACTATGAACAATGAGCGATTCCTTCATATCCACTACAATCGTGATGGGCATCTCTCTCCCACCCTGGAAAAGCTGGGGAAACTGATCATCATTATTCGTTCCCCCACTCCAATTAGCATGCCAGTACGAGTTAATGTCATCATCAAAAAGACAGCCCACACCGCCCTTGTCTCCGTTAGGCTCCGACACGGCATTCTTCTCATCACTATTACAGAAAACGACTTCCCATTTGCTGCGGTCGCAATCCAGCGTCCCGTATTTAGGATTCTCCACCTTCAGGAAACAGACATTCTCGTCCAGGTCAAAACCTTCCTGTGAGGTTTCGGACATTTTCAGCGGCAACAGATAAGACTTGTCACTCGCCAACGGAGTTCTGGAAATATTCATCTTCAGATTTCCGGTGCTCGCTCCTTCTTCAAACGTCATCTTTTCAAGTTGGTATGCCGCAGAAGGCATCGGGAGATAGCTCGTTCCATGTTCGGTATTATAAGCTTCGACCAAAGCGTCTTTCTGCGCATCCGTCACATCACAGGTAAAGTTCCACTTACTGAACTGAATGTTTTGCAAATTGGCGCCAACGTTTACTTCCAGCTGCTTGTATACCATAGCAGTATTCACTTCGCCCGTTTTGAATGTAATTACCGGCTTCTTCACATCCAGCAAAAGCATTACATCATTCTTCGAACTGTTGACAGAGTCCTGCTCACTCCAAAACCGGACGGGAAGCACGTACTTCACGTCTTTGTTCTTTTGCATCAGCTCATAAATCAGGTCGGAATGAAAAACGATATCCAGCTTCTTCGTCACCTCCTGCGACTGGAAGTCGAGTTCCGTTGCAGCCATCAAGTACGTATCGGAAGGAACAACCCGGTAGTCAATGTTGTCGAGCAGCCCGTATGAGGCGTCCACTTCCTGCTGAGTCATCACCGACAGTTTCACATGAGCGGTCAGAGAAGGGTCGCTTCCTGCTTTAATCACATTGATGCTGTATACGGGAGTCGTCTCCACCGTATTCATATTCATTTCCTGCTTGCCGTTGTATTTCACGTAGAGAATCTTGTGGTATTCCTGCGGAAATAATTGATCGAATTCGTATGCCGAGTTACTACAGGAAGCAGCTATCAGCGCACTTCCCAGTATCAGCGATTTATATATAAACTGTTTCATATATGCTTGTTTTAATCGGATTAATATTCGGGCGACTGTTCCAATTGCGGATTGGCGTACACTTCACTTGCAGGGACAGGCATCAGATACATACGGTTCGCCCATTGGAAAGGCTGGTCGATCTTCACACGCTGGTTGAATTCCCTAAAACTGGGGTCCTTCTTCTGAATAGCGTTCAGTCCTTCACGTACTCCGGCCTTAAAGTAATCGGGGGCGGTCATCCAGCGGCGGGCATCACGATAGCGGTGTCCTTCTCCCCACAGTTCGATGAAGCGTTCGCTTTCCACCCACTTCAGTAAAGTCATGTTGCCTGCAATATCAGCTTTCACCAGTTCACGGATTCCGGCTCTGCGGCGAATGTCGTTCAACTTGTCCAGTGCTTTCTCCACATAGTCGGCATGTCCTTCTTTCTCTGCAAGGTAAGCATAACATTCCGCCAGATTCAGATAAAGTTCGGACAAACGGATAATAGGGAACGGGAATTGTTTCTTGTCATACCAGCCATCGTTGGAACGGAAGCGGACAGAGGGAAATACGAACTTCTTCGACAAGAAGCCCGTCGCACTGTTATCACGGTTAAACTTATCCGGATTATAGCCCTGCTTATCGCTGCTACGCATATCGAGGAACATCGGGTTTCCGTCAGTAATCAAAGAGCTGTATTCATCACCGTCAAAAGACAACCAGGCATAATAGCGTGGTTCACGATTGACGTTCAGCTTAATGATATTACTGTTGGAAGACAGTCCGGCTGAGTTCAGACGGTCGTCTTTGGCAGGGAAGTTCTTGTCGTTGTCCGGCAATACTCCGTTGGCGGTGTAGAAACTCTCCATCGTATTGAGCGTCGGAGCGATACCGCCATACATACTGGTCCAGTTGCCGTTGGCATATACCAGGTTGTGGGGCATAGAGGCATCCAGATTTTCCTGTGCAAATCCGGCTCCCCAGACACGTTCCTTATTTCCGACTGTTTCAATAGCGGTCAGTACATAACGCATCAGTACCACCCGTTTCTGAAATTCCTGTCCTTCGGGCGTACTTGTATCCAGTCCCGGAATGACAGGCAAAGGCACACTTTCGCCTGTACGGATATTCTCTGACTGTGTAATATCCAGTAATTCGCGTTTACCATCACCCAGAGCAAGAGTCAGAGCCTCTTCACAAGCCGTCAGCGCCCGTTCCCACTTCTGTGCGCTATACTGATTGCTTACCAGTTCTTTTCCATATCCCGGGGTTTCATAATTGGTGTTCTTCCAGTTCTTGTAGGGGAAAGAACCGTTCCACAGCGGAGAAGCGGCAGTGAGAAGCACACGTGCTTTCAGTGCCTTGCAAATGGTGGAAGTGGCACGTCCCAGATCATCGTCCGCCACGACAGCCGGCAGGTCTGCCTCGGCTTCTTCCAGCAGGCGGACTACATAGTCTACGCAATAGTCATAGTGCGAGCGTCCGGGGAAACTGGATGCCGGCATATTCATTTCCGGATAGGTGTCTATGATAGGCACAGGACCGAAACGTTCCAGCAGGCGTGAATAATAGTACGCCTTTACACACTTCACTTCGGCGGCAAACCGCAGTTTCTTTTCCGGTGCGATATCAGGATTGAGTTTCACCAGCAAGTCCAGAAACAGATTGCAATGCCCTATTGCGTCATAAAGTAGTTGCCAGGCGTATTTGGTATCCCAATTGGGTTTATATTGCGATGACAACTGATTCCAAGAAGCAATCTGACCGGCACGATTCCAAAGGGTAGGAACCACAAATTCATCGGTAGAAGACTCGTAGGTACGATAGTCTATCGGGTCGGTGTATCCCCATTGCAGGGAATTATAGCAAGAATATACGAAAGACAAGGTAGCGTCTTCGTTTTTCATCATATCCTTGATGTCTTCTGTTTCGGGCGGCACTACGTCCAGGTAACTGCAGGATGCCAGACAGCAAAGAGGCAGTATCGTCTTTGCATAGCGAGCTATTTTCGATATTCGTTTCATAATAGTTGAGTTCATTAAAGGTTAAAAACTAAATTTTGCGCCGATATTAACCGTACGCTGTAACGGATAAGAATTGTAAGAGAGTTCCGGGTCCCAGAACTTGAACGGACTCCACACCGCCAGGTTGTCGCCACTGACAAAAACGCGGCAATGCGGGAACGAATAACCGATTTCCAATGTCTTGAAACGAATGAAGTTGCCATTCCGCATCCAATACGTACTGGGGACCATGTTATTAGCCACCTGAACCTTGGTCAGACCCAAACGCGGATATTCGGCATCCCAGTTCTGTTCGCTTTCACTCCAATAGTTGTCTGCAATAAAGTTCATAAGGTTACGGTCGCCGTGTCCTTCGTCCGAACCGAACGGGTCTACTCCGTTCAGCATCAAAGTGCGTTTGGCTGATCCGTTAAAGAATACACCGAAGTCAAATCCCTTGTAAGAGAGATTCAATCCCAAACCGTACTGGATACGGGGCATCGTTCCATAGGGAGAGATCATCACTTTATCATCTTCCGTAATCTTGCCGTCGCCGTTCACATCCCGGTATTTGATATCACCCGGCATCAGTTTCGCGCTGCCGATACCGTCCTGCACAGGGCTGTCGTCAATCTCTTCCTGACTTCTGAACAGTCCCTCGGCGATGTAACCCGTTGTCCTGCTCAGCGGCTTTCCGGTCTCCGTCTGCCATACATACGGATAGGCCGGTTCATCCTTGTCGATGTATTTATTTTCCGTATAAGTGAAGTTGCCGCGGAAGTCAACATGGAAACCTTTGAATACCTCCTTCTTCCAGTTGACGCCCAGCTCGATACCCTTATTCTCTACCTTACCGATATTACTCCACGGAGTAGCCGAGACATATCCCAGCAGAGCAGGCCATGACGCACGCCGCATCAAAATACGGTCGCGCTTATCACAGAAATAATCGAATGTGATGTCCACCTGATTGAACAGCTTCATATCCACGCCGATATCCATCTTTTTCACTCGTTCCCAGTGCGCATTCTGAACGGCATATGAATTAATGCTCGGTCCTTTTTTATATATGCTGCTATAGGTAGGACCGGTAGAATAGCTTCCGCCACCGCCCAGATTTACATTATTGACATATAAAAAGTGGGCGGCGCCATCGTATGAACCGGTTTCATCACTACCTACCAAACCGTATGAACCTCTGACCTTGAAGTAATCGACATACTTTTCGAGCGGCTGCCAAAACTTTTCACTGCTGACTACCCATCCCAAAGACATGGCGGGGGAGAATTCAAAACGTTTTCCTTTGTCGAGACGTTCCGTACCATTGTAACCGAAGTTAAACTCCGCCAGGTATTTCTGCCGGAAAGCATAGGTAAGACGTCCGGAAAGTCCCTGATTACGGTTGGGCAGCACATCATTCCGATATTCACGCTGCATATACATCAACATGGCCGTTACTCCATGATCTTCGCCGAATGTGTTTTCATAGTTCAGTTGTCCGTGAAAGTAGAACGTATTATCGGCTCCGCGACCGATGCCCGACTGCGAGATATATTCACTGCCGCTGCTGTTCAGGCGTTCCAGCGTATATTCTCCCGGATTATCAGGCGACCAGCTTTTGGGGTCTACCCGATACCAGTACGGATCGAGCCAACGGGTATACGACGTTTCGGACCACGACTTCCAGTTCACCAATGCGATAATCTTCAGTCCTTTCGTCACGAAATCAAGGTTCTGATTAATGTAAATGGAAGTATTCAGCATACTGTAATTTACTTCCTTATAGCTTCCCAGCATATATTGGTAAGGGTTGGTATACAGGGAAGTACCGCTCAATATAGCATTACCATACTTAATGTGCCTGTCATCGGGTTCCGCCGGAAAGTAAGCCGGAAAAGTGACCGGATTATTGTTGTAAACCTGATAGAAGATGTCCGACACTGAAGCGTTCGGCCCTTTATTGTTTCCGATCTGTGCATTCATTCTCAGGTCGATACGCGTAGTGGGCGTCACCTTATAGGCGATATTGTTCTGGAAAGTATATCCCCATTTATTGATGTTGTTGTCGAATGAGTAAGCCTTGGGAATATCCAGCAACCCCGTATCATGGTTAGCCTGCAAACTCATGTAATAGCTGACCTTCGGTCCGCCACCCATGATATTGACATTCGCACGCTGGTTCACGGTGCTTTCCTTAAAGACAAGGTCGTACCAGTCCACATCCGGATAGACATACGGATTGATGCCGCTGCGGGTATAATTGATTCTCTCCTGACTGTACTTCGGCGTCGCATTGGGCGTTCTTGCCAACTGGGCCTCGTTATAGATTTCCATCCACCGGGCACCATCCACATAACCTACTTCGTTGACAGGTTTCAGAAATGAGTTTTCTACCGTCACGTTGATCGATGCCTTGGTGTTTTCAGTACCGATCTTGGTAGTGACCAGCATCACGCCATTCGCACCACGGGCACCGTAGATAGCCGTAGCCGACGCATCTTTCAGGATAGAGAAACTCTCGATGGATTCGGGGGGAATACGGTTCAAGTCGCCCGAAGATATTTCAACGCCATCCAACAGGATCAACGGAGTGGCGCGACCTCCGAAGGTGCCGATACCACGAATATAGAAGTTGGATGAAGTTCCCGGTTCGCCACCGGTGGTCACTGCGATCACACCGGCCAGTTTTCCGGCGAAATTGCTGGTCAGAGAAGAGCTGGGCGCATGCAGTTCCGCTCCCTTCACAGACGTAATGGCTCCGGTCACGGATACCTTTTTCTGTGTACCCGCACCGACTACCACTACTTCCGCCAGCATTTCATTATCCGATTCCAGTTTCACATTGGCTACCACCAGGTCCGTTACATCCAATACTTGCTTTTTATAACCGATATAAGAAAATTCTAACTGTGCCTTGACAGGAACCGAAAGGCTGAAGTTACCGTCCAGATCGGTCGTAGTACCCTCAGAGGAACCTTTCAGCATGATGGACACACCGATAAGCGGTTCTCCGGTAGAGCCATCCGTGACATTACCGGTAATGGTCCGGTTTTTCTTTTGCTGCTCCGGCATGGGAGAAGAGATTTCACTTTCGTCATGGGGAACCGGCAGACCGGCTGTCACCGGTAACACACCTGCACCACACAAAAAAAGCGAGCTTGCAAATAATGCTTTTTTCACATTCATAGTTTATTACTTTTAAGAGTTAATTATATAAAGCACAAAGTCATCTTATCATTTCAAAAGTTCGTAAAAGGGCAAAAAAGAAGTAGAGCTGTATCAAAAGTTGGTTCTATTGTTTTCTCATTTTATTTTATGCTCATTCGTATAAAAGACTAGCCTGAAACAAAACCCCACATCACATTAACACACGTTAACCAATGGCTGCTAAGAGAACAAACACCTACACAGAGATGCAACGAATGCCATTCCGGAAATAATGCGTTTCTGCGATCAAAAAGAAAGAATAATTGAGAAACCACTAACACCTGCATGATTGGAAAACCCTCAAAGAGATGGCGGCCTCAAGAAGACATGCATTAATATACAATGATTTCAGTCGAAACTTTCAGTTTATACACAGAATATGCAGTTTATAGTCATAAGTATCTTGTCATCTAAGCTATCTGGCCTGTTGGATAACTATAGCCAACAGGTCAGATAACTATAACCAACAGGTTGGGTAACTATGCCCAACAGATTGGGTAGCTATAGCCAACAGATCAGATAGCAATAATCAAGGAAAGAAGTGTTCATATCCAACGAAAAGGTGACAGTTCCGATATATCAGAGTTGTATAGATTCTTATATTTCACTATCAATCAATAAAATACGGTTTTTCAATCGTTTATTTTCATTTCCTTTCCGACTCAAGATGGAAAAACAGGATTCCAAGAGGATTAAAAATACAAATTGTCAAAATGCCCGTAGTCCGTCATTGGACTAATCCTCCCAATGTACAGATTCCAAAAACCACCGGACGTTTTCTTCACTCAGCTTATGTTGCTTCAGAATTTCCGGCAACTTGCCATAATTTCGGATAAAATCAGTAACAAGCCGGTTCATCCGCTCCGGTGTATATTCGATACTCCTCCCGGTTGACTCCATCGTACCCAATTCCTCATTGAGCACAATATCGGCATCTTTATATTTCAGCGCAACGATGCTCTTCTGAAGTCTCCTGAACTTTCCGGCAAGTCCGTTCAGGTCTGCCGTCTGTCCGGGATAGGTAATCACCACTTGCTTCTCACACTTCGCATCCGTTACGGGTATATCGACCAGAAGGGATAAGGAATTTCCATCATATATATAATCCGCCGTCTTCCCATTCACCGTTACCGACTGAGGAATGGCAGAACTCACTACCTTCACCCTGAAACCACGTTCGGCGGGTACGCCCGGATATTCTCCTTTCCGACTGCCAATCGTCACTTCCAGGCGGTTGCCGACGCGCTTCGACTGCAAAGACGTACGGGCATACTTTCTATCATACTCTTTATCATTTCCATTATCCTCGTACAGTTCGAATGCCCCGTCTCCGCCGGGGAAAACAGTGACCACATTAAGAAAGATCATCATCCGCCAGCGACTTCACACGGTCGCAGAAAGGAAGAATCGAACCAGCCTTGATATAGATAGGATATTCGTCAATGGCAAAGGCACGCGTTACTGTCTGACCACCTTTCAGCATCGTCCCCGTATGCCATTCATACCAGTCGGTTCCGGCAGGCAGCCATACATTCAAAGTGGAATAATCACCTTTCATGGGAGCGGTGACGGGTGCAATCAACATCTGGTCGCCAAACATATACTGGTTCCGGTAATCGTATGCTTCCTTGCTTTCAGGATAATCGTAATATAGCGGACGACAGATAGACAATCCCTCATCATACGTCTTACGGGCCATTGTATAAACATAAGGCGCCATCTCATAACGTTGCAAAATGGTGTTACGAATCGTATTAAAGTAGACAGGACTGAATACCCAGGGTTCTTTGTTCAACACTCCGCTCTTGGAAGAATGAGTACGCATCACAGGGCTGACCGCACCAAACTGCATCCAGCGTGTGAACATCTCCGGATCAATCCGGTCTGCCTCAAAGTGTCCTCCCAGGTCATGGCTCCAATAACCGTAAAGCACATTGGAAGCTGTAGAATTGAAGTAAGGCTGGAAATCAAGTGATTTCCAGGAAATAACAGCGTCGCCCGAAAAGCCGATCTGGTAACGATGATTTCCCAGTCCGCCCCAACGATGATAGAGCATCGGACGGGTAGTGCGGTTTCTTTCCATCTCGGTGAAAAAGACATAATTAATCCACCATACATTATTCAGACTGTCCACTTTCTTATCATACGGAAACTGCTGCCAGTCGAGCCACCAGAAGTCTACCCCTTCCTTCTCCATCGGATGAAGAGCATTTTTGAACACAGCTTTCATCAACTTCTTATCCGAAGTTACCCAAGGGATCGTATCCTTTCCTTCCGGATTCATGCCTATATCGGCGGCTATCGCCCGATAGGGTTCCTCATAAAAAGCAAACCCGTCAGCCGGATGCAAATTAAGGGTCAGCTTGACCCCTTCCTTTTTCAGATCAGCAAGAAGACGTCCGGGATCAGGAAACAGGCGTTTGTTCCAGGTCCATCCGCTCCATCCTCCTTTGCCCGGTTCCGTATAATGCCAGTCCATATCAATCACCAACACATCGAGAGGAATATCATACATCCGGAATTTACGCAGCAGTTCTCTCAGTTCATTGTCTGAGTAACTCCAATAGCGCGACCACCAATAACCGAAAGCATAACGGGGAGGCAGAGGCGTCTTGCCGGCAAACATGGTATAGTCCCTTAATGCCGACTTATAATCGTGTCCGTAAGCCATGAAATACCAGTCCTGACCTCCTTTCTTCTCGCGTGGTTTTACCCAGTTCCAGTCGGCATCATCGAATAAGAAGTTATCCGAATCGTCGATTAAAGTCCAGCCGTCGGTAGCCAGCAGACCATCTTCGAGCGGCATAAGCTCATTGGTATGCATATGCCTGTCTCCATCATAGCCATCCAAGGTACGATAGGTTCAGGGAAAACGCATTATAAATCATGTAAAATAAGTTCCCATAAGAATTCATTATC
>ERZ857998.2130-NODE-2130-length-19518-cov-3.912860_pt1 | contig 19518 bp, 16 predicted proteins | sample MGYA00519954_ERZ857998 | MGnify/ENA primary metagenome ERZ857998 (study PRJEB31778, sample SAMEA3449424) | human gut metagenome | biome: human gut; feature: human-associated habitat; material: faeces | place: United Kingdom | collected 2010/2012 ...
CAGACGGGTTTAGGGTCAGCGCCCGGGCGATTCCCGCCCGCTGCCGCTGGCCGCCGGACAGCTCGTGGGGATAGCGGTCATACTGATCCTCCCGCAGGCCCACCTCGTGCATCAATTCCAGGGTTTTTTCCCGCTGCTCCTTCCGGGTTCCAATTTTATGCACAAGCAGCGGCTCTTCGATGAACCGCCCGATGGTATAGCGGGGGTCCAGGGAGGAAAACGGGTCTTGAAAGATCATTTGAATGCTGCGCTTTAATTCAAATACTTCCTTCTTATCATGTACGTCCAGTATGTTTTTCCCGTTGAAGCGGATTTCGCCGCCGGTGGGCTGCACAAGCTGCAGGATGGCTTTGCCTGTGGTTGTTTTCCCGCAGCCGGATTCTCCGACGAGGCCAAAGATCTCGCCCTTTTTGATGCCGAAGGAGACGCCGTCCACCGCCTTGACGTAGCCGCTCACGCGGGAAAAAACGCCCTTGCGGATCGAAAAATATCGTTTCAGGTTGTTCACTTCGATGAAATCCTGCGCTGTCGGTTCCATCGTCGCCACGATCCTGCTTTCCGCCTGTTCCATCACAGTACTCCTTCCTTCTGCTGCGCATACCAGCAGCGCGCATAATGGCCCGTCTCACCGAACCCGAGCAGTTCGGGCGTCTGAGCGACGCACTGCTCCGTGGCATAGCTGCAGCGGGGGGCAAAGGTGCATCCCTCCTTTGGCAGGTTGGCCAGCGTCGGCACCATGCCGGGAATGCACTCAAGCCGGGTGTTCCGCTGCGCAAGCGACGGGCGCGAACGCATCAGACCACGCGTGTAGATATGCTGCGGGTTGTTGAAGATATCCTCGACGCTCGCCTGTTCGACCACGCGGCCCGCGTACATCACCAGCACATCGGAGGCCATTTCGGCAATGACGCCGAGGTCATGCGTGATGAAGATGATCGCCATGTTCATATCGGCAACCAGTTCCTTCATGAGCTCGAGCACCTGCGCCTGAATGGTCACATCCAGCGCGGTGGTGGGTTCATCCGCGATGAGCACCTTTGGCTCGCAGGCGATCGCCATGGCGATCATCACGCGTTGGCGCATGCCGCCCGACAATTGGTGCGGATATTCGTCCATGATCTTATCCGCGCGCGGGATGCGAACCTTTTCCAGCAGTTCGATGCCGCGTTTTCTGGCCTGCTCATGCGTCATGCCGAGGTGGAGCCTGAGCACCTCCTCGAGCTGATAGCCGATGGTGAACAGCGGGTTCAGCGCGGTCATGGGCTCCTGAAAGATCATTGCAATGTCGTTGCCGCGGATCTTGCGCATTTCGGCCTCGGAGAGCTGCAAAAGGTCTCTCCCGTCGAACAGAATTCTGCCGCCCGCAACCGTGCCGCCGCCAAAGCCGATCAGGCGCATGATGGAGAGCGAGGTCACGCTCTTGCCGCAGCCCGATTCGCCCACGATGCCGAGCGTCTTGCCTCGCTCGACGTTGAAGGAGACGTTGTTAACGGCGGTAACGAGCTTTTCTCCCTTGCCGAACTGCGTCACAAGATTTTCCACGCGAAGGATCACGTCGGATTCGTTCTTTTCGTTCTGTGTGTTCATATCCGTCACCTCAGCTTCTGCTCAGCTTGGGATCAAATGCATCGCGCAGCCCGTCGCCAACCAGGTTGATGGAAAGAACGGTGATGAACACGAGCAGTCCCGGGGGCACCCAAAGCCACCAATAATGTGTCAGCACGCGCAGGCTCTGCGCAGAGGACAGCATATTGCCCCAGCTCGGCTGCGGCTGTTTGACGCCAAGGCCCAAATAGCTCAGGCCCGCCTCGGACAGAATGCCCGATGCGATGCCGAGCGTGGCGTATACGATGATGAGGCCCAGCGTGTTCGGCACGATGTGGCGAAACATGATTTCACGGGAGTTCAGCCCCAGCGCGCGCGACGCTTCGACAAACTCGATCTCGCGCAGCGACAGCGTCTGTGCGCGCACGATGCGGGCAATGTTGGTCCAGGTGAGCAGGCCCGTCATGATCATCACATTCCAGATGCTCGGCCCAAAGATCGCCGCGATCGTGATCGTAATGACATAGAAGGGCAGGCTCATGAAAATATCGACAAGGCGCATGATGACCATGTCGACCCAACCGCCGAAATACCCCGCCATAACGCCGAGGCATACGCCGACGAGAATCGAGATCGATGCGGACACAAGGCCGACGCTGAGCGAAACGCGTCCGCCGTGCAGAAGGCGCGTAAAGGTGTCGCGTCCGACGTCGTCCGTGCCGAGGATGTGCTTCGCGTTCGGCGGCTGAAACGCATTGAACAGATCCACCGCATCGCGGTCGTAGGGCGTCAGCAGCGGCGCCAAGACCGAAAGCAGGATGAGAATGCTGAGCACAATGAGCCCCAACACCGCCAATTTGTTTTTGAAGAAGCGCTCCATGCCGATTTGCATCGGCGAGCGGCTCTCCTCCTTCTCCTTGGATTTCTTTCTGTTAAGTGCCATGTTTCGTCCCCTTACTTGTATGTCACGCGCGGATCGACCACAGCGTAGAGGATATCGGCCAGCAGGTTGGCCATCAGAACCGTCAGCGAAATCAGCAGCGTACCCGCCGTAATCAGGTTGTAATCGCGCTGGCCGATGGCCGAGTAGATCAGCGTCCCCATGCCGGGCCAGGTGAACACCGTTTCAACGAGAACCGCGCCTGAGACCAGGCCGCCCATCGACAGCGTAATCATGGTCACGAGCTGTGTCAGCGAGTTCCTCAGCGCATGGCGATACACGACGACGCGCTCGGACAGACCCTTGGCGCGCGCAGTACGGATATAATCCTGCTGCATGACGTCGATCATGGACGAACGGGTGTACCGCATCAGCGACGCCATCTGGTGGAAGCCCAGCACCGTCAGCGGCAGAACCATGTGCCACAGAATGTCAAAGACCTGCGCAAAGCCCTCCTTGTTCGGCACGCTCTGCATTCCGGCCATGGGGAACACCTGCATATCAATGCCGAAAATCTTGATAAGACCCAGCGCAAAGAAAAACGAAGGGATCGATATACCAATCAACGCAACAACGGTTGCAATATAGTCAAAGACAGAGTACTTCTTCGTCGCCGACACGATGCCGAGCGGCACCGCAAGCACAGCGCCCATGATGAGCGCGGCCAGCGACAGAAGCAGCGTGTTGCCAAGCCGGCGGCCGATCACCGCCGTCACGGGTTCGTGATACCAGGAGGAATACCCCAAATCGCCGTGCAACACCAGGTTCTGGAGCCATTTCAGGTATTTAACCGGGAGCGGATCGTAATAGCCGATCGACTCCTTGAGCGCCTCCAACTGTTCGGGAGACACGCCCTGTACATCGAGCATGGCGATAAACGGATCGCCGGGCGTCAGATTGACCAGAGCAAAAATGATGATCGTGATGCCGAAAAACACCGGTATCATGATCAATAATCTTCTGATGATGTATGCTCGCATACGCACCCCTTGCTTTTGCTGTCGTAGCAGCCTATGGTTCCGGCGCATCCATGGATGCGCCGGAACCTTCCTTGTATAACTGCTTGTGGTTTACTCGGCGAGGTTGCTGAAATACCAGTTCTCGAGGTTTGCGAACATGTAAGCCGCTTCCTCTTCCGCCTTCACGCCCTCGAGACCGGGAGCGGTAATGAGGCCGTCGCACCAGCTGACGATCGGCACCATGGGCATCACTTCGTTGATGTAGATTGCCAGTTCTTCATAGATGGGCTGGCGCTTCTCCTGATCAACGTACTTGAGGCCGGCTTCAATCAGCTCGTCCACCTTCGGATCGGCGAAGTTCTCATAGTTGCTGGAACCATAGGAAGCATAGATCCAGGTCATATCCGGATCAACGGAACCGTTGCCGATCATGCCCATTTGGAAGTTGCCCTCGGCGCAGAGCGCGTTGTGGCTCGCCATCTCCATCGGAACAACGCTCACGTCAATGCCGACGTCCTTCAGGTTCTGCTGGACAACGATCGCGATCTTTTCCACATTGGGATTGCCCGTGGGATGGATCAGCTCGAGGGTGACGGGTTCGCCGTTGAGATACAGCGTGTCGCCCTTGTACTCGCAGCCGGCTGCAAGGAACAGTTCCTTGGCCTTCTCGGGGTTGTACTCGTAGGGGTTGATCTTATCGGCCGGCGGGGTGCCCCACTGGTCAGCCGCATAGCAGGTGTTCTCCACGCGGCCGTAGCCGTAGAAGATGTTGTCGGCAATGCCGTAACGGTCGATGGCGTATGCCATGGCCTGACGGCCTTCCTTGGTCTGGAAGAGCGGCAGCTCGTTGTTGAGGATCAGGTAACGGATGGAGGTCCACCACAGCTCCTGAATCTGGCAGCCGGCATCGGTCAGCATCTGGATGGTTTCGGGGTTCATGGCAGAGGTCTGATGCAGGTCTGCTTCACCGCTGATGACGGCGGAGGGGCCGACTTCCGCGGACATGGGCTTGAACACCATGCCGTCGATCTTCGGTTCGCCGTTCCAATACTCGGTGTTCTTGTCGAGGATGACATACTGATCCGGAACATACTCGGTGAACTTGAAGGGGCCGGTGCCGACAGGGTTCTGCAGCAGCTCCGTGTGCTCATGCGCTTCCGCAGCGGGGATGCTGCCCCAAATGTGTTCGGGAACGATGCTCACAAGCTCGCCGATCTGATAGAAGAACGCGCCGTACACCTCCGTGGTGGTGATGGCAATGGTGTAATCGTCGATGATCTTGATGCCGGAGATCTCATCGGCTTCACCCGCGCGGTAGGCTTCCACGCCCTCAATGTGGCTCGGGCCAGCGGTGAAGTAACCCATCCAGCCCTCGCTTGCAGCGGCGGTATAGGTATATTTCACGTCCTCTGCGGTGAATTCCTCACCATCGTGCCATTTTACGCCCTGACGCAGATGGAACGTAATGGTGCGCTGATCCTCGGAGATTTCCCAGCTCTCCGCAAGCACGCCCTTCAACTTGCTGTTGGCGCCAAGGCGCACGAGGGGCTCATACAGGACGAAGCACACGATGCGGTCCTGTCCGGAGGTCACGGAAAAGTCCGGATGGAACATACCTGCGATCGCGCCGCGGGTGGCAACGGTCAGGATGTTGTTGTCTCTGGTTGCGATATTCTGCGCACCGGCAGTCGACCCCTGGCCGTTCTCCGTGGAGGATCCGTTGGGCGGCGTCGTACCGTCGTTGGAAGCAGGCGCCTGCGTGCAGCCGACAACTGCCACAAGCATGATTGCTGCCAGAACAAGTGCAAGGTACTTTTTCATTTGATTTTCTCCTTTCTGGTGATGCCATTTGCCCGTTTTGTACCTTTTACGAACAAATTTCAAAACTGTAAATGCTTTCAGTCGGTGACAATCTCGCCATCCATCATCACGAGTTCAATGCCGCTCATGAGATTGAAGGGCTTGCCATTGTACACAACGATGTCGGCGTCCTTGCCGACCTCCAGAGAGCCGACGCGATCCGCAATGCCGAGCACCTTCGCCGGCGTAATCGTGATGGCGCGCAGCGCGGCCTCGGGGTCGAGGCCCTCGCGCACGGCGCTCGCGGCGCTCGTGGGCAAAAACTGGATCGGTACCGGCGGCGCATCCGTCGAGATGCAGTAGGTTACGCCGGCCTGCTCCAGAACGACGGGCGCGCGGTGGGACATGTTTCGCATTTCAACGCTGAGCCGTCCGCACAGAACCGATGCGAGGATGACGGGCACGCCCGCCTCGCGGATGGCGTCCGCCATGAGGTAGGCGTCCGCCGCCTGCGTGAGCACGAGATCGATGTCGAACTCCTTTTTCACTCGAAGCGCCGTGTAAATGTCGTCCATGCGGTTTGCATGGATCACGAGGGGCATTTCCTTTTTCAATACGCGGCCGAGCGCCTCATACTTGAGGTCAATTGCATCGAGCTTGCCCGCTTCCTTCTTTTGAAGGTATGTTTTTGCCTTGACCAAATGCTCGCGCATCAGTCCTGCGATCCCCATGCGGGTCATCGGCATGACCTTCTTGGGCGCATAGGTCTCCTTGGGGCCCTCGCCGAGCGCAGCTTTCACAGCATAGGCCTCTTTGACGAGCATATCGTCGATGCGGTTGCCGCGCGTTTTGAATACGGACATCACGCCGCCGTAAACATTGCTGTTTCCCGGCCCGACGCAGACGGTGGTTACGCCGCCGAGCCTTGCCTCCTTGATCGCGATGTCCGCGGGATTGATACCGTCGATCGCACGCACATGCGGCGTAATGGGGTTGGCGGCCTCGTTGCCGTCCTCGCCCTCGTACATATTGCCGTCCTCGGACAGACCGATGCGGCAGTGTGCATCGATGAAACCGGGCAGTACGGTTTTCCCCGTGCAGTCGATCACCTGCGCGCCCTCCGGCGCCTCAAGGCCGCTGCCAACCGCCACGATCTTTCCGTTGTCCACGAGCACATCGCCCGCAGCATAGTTCGTCCCCGTCATGGTCAGGACATTTCCATTCTTCAGCAGGATCATCGCATTTCCTCCGATTACTTGTTGCTCTCCAACGCGTTCGTTACTGTTCAAATACGGTCGCGCCGTCCACGATGACGCGCCGCACCTTGGCTTCCAAATCAAAGGGATGCCCGTCGTACAGGACGAGGTCCGCATCCTTTCCGGGCTTGATCGACCCGACGCGGCCGTCCACGCCGAGAATCCTTGCGGGCGTGATCGTGATGGCGCTAAGAGCCTGCTTTTCATCGAGCCCCCGGCCGACCATATAACCCGCGATCACGGGCAGCAGCCGCTGCGGCACCACGGGCGCATCGGTACACAGCGCAAATTCGATGCCCTCTTCGGCGAAGGTGATGGGCGCATCGTAATCAATGTCCATCTCAACCTTCCAGCGCTCGGTGATATAGGGGCCGACGATCATCGGGTAGCCCTCCTTGGCGAGCTGCTTAGCGATCTTGCGCCCCTCCGTGCAGTGCTCCAGCGTGATATCGAAGCCGAATTCCCTGGCGAAGCGGATCGCAGAGAACATATCGTCCGCACGGTGCGCGTGGCACTTGAGCGGTATCTCGCGTCGCAGAACCTTGACCATGTTCTCAAGGCCGAGATCGCGCTCGGGCATATCGCCCTCGCCCTGCTCGGCGCGTTCGCAGGCCTCCATATAGGCCTTCGCATCGTAGAAACGCTGCCGCATCATGCCAAGGCTGCCCATGCGCGTGTAGGGCTCCTTGCCAAGCATCTGGCCATAACAGCGCTTGGGGTTCTCGCCGAAAGCGGCCTTCAGCGCCGCTTCCTTCTTGACGATCATCTGATCCACGCAGTCGCCGACCGTCTTGATGACCGTAAACGTACCGCCGATGAGGTTTGCGCTGCCGGGGCCGGTGCAGATCGTGGTAACGCCGGCCTCATACGAGTCCGACATAATGCTGTTGCGGGGATTGATGGAGTCGATCGCGGACAACTGCGGCGTCATCGGCGTAACCATCTCGTTCGTACCGCTTCCCTCGGCGCCAAGCCCGTAATTATACAGGCCGACGTGGCAGTGCGCATCCACCATGCCGGGCATAACGGTCAGGCCCTCCGCATCCAGAATCTCCTCATCGGGCAGCAGGGACAGCGTCTCGGCTACGGCTTCAATTTTTCCGTCCGCAATGCGGATGCAGCCGCGCGCATAGTCCTGCCCTTCCATTGTGAAAATACGGGCGTTTTGAATCAACATCGCACATAACCTCCGTCAGAACAGGCGCTCGAGATCCGCCTTCGCCGCATGGTATGCAAATGCCGACCAAAGCGTATCCTGAACCGCCTCGACCGTGATCGTGAAATAGCGGCGGGCCTCTTCGGCGTTGCCCTGTGCAAGATAGTAATTCGCCACGGCGAAAGCGTTGACCGAAAGCGTGATGTCGGGCAGATCGTCCTCATCGACCTTGAGGGTTTCCTCAACGCTCATCCGGCCGCTGTACAGCATGACGCTCTTGAAATAGCTGTAATTCTCATCATAATCGATATCCTCGCCGATCGCGTTCACCAGCGCCGCCGCTTCGTCCCGGCGGCCCTCCCGCATGAGCGAAAGCCAGCACCAGTTCGTCGCGGAGATCAGGCTTCCGCCATCGTTCGACAGGTCGCGGCAGTGCAGAAACGCCTGCGACGCGCGCGCAAAGTCGCCCCGGATAAAGTGGATGAGACCGCGATGATACTCCGTCGCCCAGTTGTTGGGATCGAGGCGCGCGCTCATCTCCAGATCGGCGGCGCCCTGCTCATACTGCATCATCGCAAGATACCGGCGTCCGCGCAGGCAATAGCACTCCGCATCAAAAGGATTGTTGAGAAGCTGCGCCGACAGCGCCGCTGCAGACTGCCGGTACAGCATCTGCTTTGCCAGTTCGCCCGCGAGCTCAAGGTATTCCTCACGGGTTCCCTTTCCGGATTGAAGAAGCGGATATAGCTGCGCCGCACGTTCCGCGAGAGCGACGGGCAATTCCTCGGGCCAAACTTGAGATGCCTTCGGCGCTTGCTGGCCGACGCGCGTAATGACAAGTTTCTTTCGCATTTGCACTCCTCCTTACGCTTTAGTAATACTAAATTTCATCGGGCTGTTTTTTGATCTTTTTTCAAAAAAAGCCCTTTACAATGTGGTGATTATAGCATTATGATAGACATAGGTCAATAATAATATATTATATTTTTTAGCTTTACTTCAATTTCTGATGTGCAAGGCGGTGGGTCGCCACCGGAGAACACCGTCTTCCAAAGACTACCAAAGGAGGCAGGCGTACATGTTGATCGCCGAAGAAAACCGTCAAAAGAATCGTTTCACCTCGCAAGGAGAGATCACGCTCCGCGGGCAGCGCATCCCCTATCACACCGTCTGTGAGGACAACTTTATTATCGGTAGCGATGGCGAACCGGCCGGCTCCGTTTTCACCTACGCCTATTTCCGCAGCGACGTCGAACATCCCGAGACGCGCCCGATCCTGTTCGGGTTCAACGGCGGTCCCGGCTCTGCGAGCCTGTGGCTGCATCTTGGGCTGCTCGGGCCGCGCCGCATCCGCATCGATGATGAAATCGCCCTTTCCACAACTCCGCCCTACGAACTTGAGGACAATCCGAACTGCCTCCTCGACATGTGCGACGTCGTGCTGGTCGACCCCGTCGGCTGCGGTCTCGGCCGCCTGTTCAAGGAGGGGGAACAGGACAAAATCTTCGGATTCAATCAGGATGCCAACATCCTTGCGAAATTCATGGGATCCTGGCTGACCCGCTACGGCAGACTGAACAGCCCCGTTTTCCTCTTCGGAGAAAGCTACGGCACGGGACGCGTCGCGCTGCTGCTTGCGGAGCTGTTCGGCGCAGGCGGCGTAGACGACAACCCGATGGGCATCTCGGTCAACGGGGCGATCTTCCTTGGCTGCTACTTCTTTGCTAACCTTCCCGTGGAGCAGACGGCGCTCAACATGTCCTCGATGGCCGCCGCCAACTGGTACCACAACCGGGAGGGCAAGCCCGATCTCGAAACCTTCTTTGAAGAGGCGCACCGGTTCGCTGCGAACGAGTATCTGCCCGCGGTCTTTCGCGGCGACGAACTGTCGGAAACGGAGCGCGCGCACGTGATCGAGCGCATGTCCTACTACACCGGTCTCAAGCCGGAATTCCTGCGTCGGCATCGCATGCGCGTGGACATCCGCGAATTCCTCGCGAACCTGCTTGATGACAGCAATGAATATGTCGGCATGTATGACGGGCGCTATAAATGGAAAAAAGAGGCGAATGTCAAGCCCGTCAGCATCACAGGCGACGATCCGGCCTCCTCGCGCTACACGCCCGCCTTCCTCGCCGGGTTCAACCTGCTGCGCAAGGAGCTCGGCATCGACTTTGACCGCGTGATCCGCTCCTCCACACAGCACGTCAGTCACAACTGGATCCGTGATCTCAAACTGACCCCCTCCGACGCACTGGCCGCCGCCATGCACAGGAACCCGAATCTCAAGGCGTTCTTCATGTCCGGCAAGTACGACCTCTGCACGACGGCCGGAATCGCCCGCTATCTCGCCGCGAACTCGAACCTCGATCCCGAGCGCGTACAGTTTGCGACCTACCCATCCGGTCACATGGCCTATATCGGTCAGGAGAGCGCCCGGCAGCTTGCGGAGGATATGCGCGCTTTCTACGCTTCGACGCTCCGCTGAGTCCCGGTTCCCTCTGCCGCAGCCATCGGGCAGACGCCGCCAGGCGCTTTAACCCCCTTCTCACAAAACGGGCTTCTTGACAGAGGCCCGTTTCCGTATGCTTTTATCCGCATGGATGCCCGGATAGCGCAGCGGCCAAAGCCCATTCACAGGTCTTTGAAGGCGGGCGGCAAGCAGCGCTCCTTCATCCGACGTTTGGGAACTGCTGGCCCGTGGGTTCAGGCGTCTTTCGTTGCGATTCTCCCAAAAAGACCGCGCATCGCAGATTCGCAGAGTATTCGTCCGGCCGTGGAATAATCGCCGCGCCGGCTGCATAAACTCTCTTTATGAACCAACGCATACAGTGGAAACCACTGCTGATCTGCCTCGCCATCCCGCTCGCCGTGGGCGGGCTGTCGGCGCTGATCACAAGCAGCAGCATGGAAGCATTCGCCGCCCTGCGCCAGCCGCCGCTGTCGCCGCCGGGCTGGGTGTTTCCGGTCGTCTGGACGATCCTGTACGTTCTGATGGGGCTTGCCAGCTACCGGTTCCGCAAGGACGCCGTTTCCATCCGGCTCTATGCCGGGCAGCTGCTGCTCAACTTTGTGTGGCCAATCCTGTTCTTTACGGCGGCGGCGCGGCTGCCGGCCCTCATCGAGCTGCTGCTGCTCTGGGCGCTGATGCTCTGGCTTCTGCTTCGCTGCTATGAGCGCGACCGCAAAGCGTTTTGGCTGCTCGTGCCCTACCAGCTCTGGCTGACCTTCGCCGCCTATCTGAACCTCGGCGTGCTGTTGCTCAATATGTAAATTCCGTTCCGCGCATCTGCAGATGTCCGGATGGCGGCATTCGATCGGGCCGGGCATCCCATCCCCCTTCGTTCCATTGTAAAGGCGAAAAGCGGTCAGGAGGTCTGTACCCTCCTGACCGCTTTCATCGTTCCGCAAAAGATATTCGCGTCGGATCAATACCCGATAAGCGAAGCAATGACCATGAGTACTACGCCGGCAAGCGTCCATGTGAGGAATATCTTCCAAGCATATTTGATCCACTTCTGATACGGGATCTTCGCAACGGCCAGAATGCTCATCAGCGTACCCCACGTTGGCAGCAGCATGTTGGAGAAGCCGTCGCCCAACTGGAATGCCAATACGCAGGCCTGCCTGGAAACGCTGACCAAATCGGCAACGGGAATGAGGATCGGCATGGTGACCACGACCTGCACGTTCGAAGAGGTCATAACAACGTTCAACAGGCTCTGAATGAGATAAATACCGGTCGACTGCAGCACGGGCGGGAGAAGCGAAACGGCATTGGAAAGCGCAAATACGATCGTATCGATGATGCCGCCGGCATCCATCACCATCTGGATGGCGCGCGCAAAGCCGATCATCAGCGCGCCGGACACAAGCACCCCTGCGCCGTCGGAGAACGTTTTGCAGATATCGTTGATCTTCAGCTTGCCCACAAGGCCGCAAACGACGCCCATGACCAGGAACAGACCGGCCATTTCTGCAAGCCACCAGCCGAGCTCAAGTGTGCCATAGATCAGCAGGCCAAAGCCCAGAAGGACCACGCACAGCACAATGATCTGGCGGGCGGTCATTTTTGCATTGGTGTCGATCAGATCGTTTCCTGCGGCAACATAGGCTTCATCACCGTAGAGCAGACTCTTGGTCGGGTCCTTGCGCACCTTCTCCGCATAGCGCACAACCAGCAGGGAGAGCAGCGCGAGCAGAACAACATGCACCACGAGGCGGTAAACGAGGCCGGAGAACATCGGCAGTTCCGCAAGCACCTGTGCAATACCCGTTGAAAACGGGTTGAGTGCGCCGGCAGCGTATCCGCAGAGTGCGCCAAGCATGACGACGGATACCGCGGTCATCCGGTCATACCCCAGCGCAGTGCACAGCACGATCGCCATTGGGATGAATGCAACGCCCTCTGTAGCCATGCCCTCGACGCTTCCAAGGATAGAGAAAACGAACATCAGTCCGATGAGCAATATCTTTTCTTTGCCTGCGAATTTGCGGGCCGCTGCCACGCAGAATGCATTGATGGCGCCCGTCTGCATGATGATAGCGAACGCACCGCCCACAATAAATACGAATGCGATGATATCGGCGGCTTTTACGAAGCTCTTAAACAGCGTACTGGGAATGCTCAAAAAGCTGACCGGCTGCTGCTCAATGCGGTGGTAAGACTCCGGCACCACGACCGTATAACCGTTTTCCTCGTTCAGAACGCGGTCATAGCTTCCTGCGGGAACGATGTATGTCAGCGCAGTTGCCAAAACGACAAGGAATATCAGCAGCGCTAACACATGTGGGAACCGAAATTTGAATTTTGCCTTCTTTTTTTCCATCTTTTCCATGTTTTTGTCCTCCCAATTTCTCCCATTCTTTGGATTTATAAATTACTCAATCCTGAGCAGATGCGGATTGAGCTCCGGCGCCGAGAGCAGAACCGGCCCATTTTCCGAAATGAGAACCAATTCCTCGTGGTGCATACGCCGCTTCTCCTCGTGCACGGACAATTCATAGCAGATCAGCATTCCGGGCAGCAGCTCCTGTTTTTCCCGCAGCGACAGCACCGGCATTTCATGCGGTCCGATACCGATCCCATGTCCCACCAGCGTCATGATAAACGGCAAATTCTGCTTTGCATAGTTTTCCTTAGCGGTTTGCCATACCTCGCAGGCCGCAACGCCCGGCCGCAGCATGGGATAGGTATCCACATATACCTGCGCAAGCCGCTCAAAAATATCTACATATTTCGGATTGGGCTTGCCAATAACTGCCGTACGCGCCAGATCCGTAAGATAATGGCTGTACTGACCGCCGAAGTCCACGCGCAGGACCTCGCCATCCTCCAGCGGGTCGTTCCCGGCCATGCCGTGCACCTCAATCGTGCGCGGGCCGCTGCGCAGGGAAATGAAATCCAGTTTATCGGCGCCGAGCGTGAGCAGGTTGTCCACCGTACGCTTGGCCAGCATCGCCTCGGTATCGCCCGGGCAGGTCATCATACAGGCGGCCTCAAACGCCTTAATTGTCTTTCGGGAGGCGTTTGCCAGCAGCGCGATTTCCTTTTCATCCTTCACCATGCGTACCTTTTCAAACAGACGCGTACACAGCACAAATTCGGTCGTCGGCATCCGCTTGATCAGCTCCACATAGTAGCTGGCCATCAAATAATCCGTTTCGATTCCGATGCGCTTACCTGCCAGCCCCTTTTCTTCCAGAATCTGTGCAAGCAGTTCAATGGGCGAAAGCTGAAACTCGACATAGTAGCGCTTATCCTGTATCCAGGTTTCCGCCTCCACGGATGAGCTCTCGATCTTGCAGGCGATCATCGCCGGATCGGAATCGAGCGGCATGACCGCCATCGCGAGGCGCAGGCGCAAATCCGTCTGAGTCAGCAGATAGCACTCGGAAAAATACAGTGTGTTTTCCGGCGAAACGGCAATCGTTGCCGCCAGCCCCTCCTCTTTCATCAGTTCACGACATTTCAAAAGTTTAGGATGATCTATCATCGGTTTACCCCCCTCCATTTTGCTGCAAATTGTCGATTATATATTATATAGTATAGTATAATTATAAAAAATTGCAAGTGTTATTTCCAAGTTTCTTTTGGCACATTTGGGCTGTTTGCATGCGCCGATTGCTTGTCGTTCCGTAGATATGAGATGCTTTTCGCCGTAATATATCCCTTTCGCACGTTCGGTTCCCATGTGCCGCATGGCTTTTGCTTTTGCAACGCGGTGCAAAATTTTGCATAAATATAAAAAATGTACCCATTCGAAATACAGTTTCGAAACGGGTACACACACCATTTCTGTCAATGGAATCATTCGCCGCGGCGATTCCGATCGGTCAGAAGAAAGGCGCCCATCGTCGCAACGGCGAAAACCGCGCCCGCGTCCGGCCAGTTCAGCCAGTTTCCAAAGAGGCTCGCGGCCAGAAAGCCGACCACGACCGTCACTACCACCGCAATCAAAGCGCGCATATGCAATTTTCCTCCGTTCGTTTCTTCTTGTCAGCAGAGCGCCGCGCGATCCATGCAGTTTACCGTTACGGTAAAGCGCTCGTTGCCGGGCATGCGGCCGGTCGCCGTTTCCACGGTGCGAAAGCCGAGCTTCTCGTACAGCCGCCGCGCCGGCGCATTGCCCGCAAGCACCTCGAGGTGCAGCGTTTCGCCCCTGTGCCGGTCGATCACATATTGTACGAGCGCGCTGCCGACGCCCTGCCGCGACAGCAGCGGATCCACATACAGCCACGCCAGTTCCGCGCCGTCGATCGCAGCAAAGCCGGCCACCCGGCCCGCCATCTCCGCCACGATGACGGTATCATCGAACAGGCCCTCGTTCACTGCCGCCTGTGCAAGCGGTACAAACGCGTCCCGAAGACCGGCCAGCGCCAGCTCGTCCCTGCGGGCCTGATCGTGGATCTCCATCAGCCGCGGCCAGTCGCGCGGCGCATAGGGCCGAATGACGATCTTTCCACTACACATTGAACCGGAACAGGGTCACATCGCCGTCCTGCATGACGTATTCCTTGCCCTCGGAGCGGATGAGTCCCTTCTCCTTGCAGGCGTTCATGGAGCCGAGCTCCATGAGCGTTGTGAACGGCACGATCTCCGCGCGGATAAAGCCGCGCTCAAAGTCGGTATGGATCACGCCCGCCGCCTGCGGCGCCTTCCAGCCGCGGCGGATCGTCCATGCGCGCACCTCGTCCGCGCCCGCGGTCAAAAAGCTGATCAGGCCGAGCAGCCGATAGCACGCGCGCACAAGCTGGTCAAGGCCGCTCTCGTTCACGCCCATCTCCTCCAGAAACGCCGTCTTTTCCTCCGGCTCGAGCGCGGAGATCTCCTCCTCGAGCTGGGCACAGATGGTCAGCGCCTCGGCGTGTTCCACGGCGGCCGCGTCGTACACCTGCTTCACCAGCGCGTCCGGCTCGCTGCCGAGCGCGGTTTCCGCAACGTTCGCCACGTAGATAACGGGCTTCGTGGTCAATAGGAACAGGCCCCTGACGAACGGCTGATCGTCGTCGTCAAACGCCATGGAGCGCACGGGCTTGCCGCTCTCCAGCGTTGCGTGGATGCTTTCGAGCAGCTCCAGCTCGCGGACAAGCCGCTTGTCGCCGCTCTTCATCATCTTTTTCGTGCGATCGATGCGGCGCTCAACCGTCTCGAGATCGGCAAACACCAGCTCCAGATTGATCGTCTCCATATCGAGCGTGGGGTTGACGCTGCCGTCCACATGAACGACGTTCTCATCCTCAAAGCAGCGCACCACATGCACGACCGCATCCACCTCGCGGATATGGGAGAGGAACTTGTTGCCGAGCCCCTCGCCCCGGCTCGCGCCGCGCACAAGGCCGGCGATATCGACGAACTCGATCGTGGTGGGCGTGACCTTCTTCGGGTCGTACATCTTTGCGAGCGCGTCCAGCCGCGCGTCCGGCACCGGTACGACGCCCACATTCGGCTCGATCGTGCAGAACGGATAGTTTGCCGCCTGCGCGCCCGCCTGCGTGATGGCATTGAACAGCGTGCTCTTGCCCACATTGGGCAGGCCAACAACACCTAATTTCATATGTCTCTCCTTTGTTCTCCCTTCGCGCTTTGGCCTCTCCCCCCGGGCTGCGGCGCGGCGATCAAGCGCGCGCTTGATGCCTCCCTGCGCTTCATCCAAGCCGCGCGGCGCGCAATGCTCAGAGTTTTTTCAGTCCTTCGTTCAGGCGCCGGAGCGATTCCTCCCGGCCGAGCAGCGCAGCGATCTCCATCGCGCCGCCGGGCGTCACCTGCCGGCCAGCCAGCGCGATGCGCACCGGCCAGAGCAGCGTGCCGTTCTTCATGCCCTGTTCGGCGGCAAGGCCGAGCAGTGTCTCATGCAGCGCCGCCTCCGTCCAGTCCGGCAGCGCCTCGAGCTTCGGGATCACCAGCTCGAGCACCGCTTTGGCAACCTCCGGGTTCGTCTTGGACTTCTTGTTCGTAAACAGGTCGGTTTCGTATGCCGGCAGCGCCGCAAGGAAGTCCACCATGTCCGGAATCTGCGTAAAGATCTCCGTGCGCGGCTGCAGAATGCGGCAGAGAATCTCCGTATCCATGCCGGCAACGCCCGCCTGCGCATAGTAGGGCATGGCGTGCGCGGTGAACGCATCGGGCGTGAGGCGGCGGATATATTCCGCGTTCATCCACGTCAGCTTGTTCACATCGAAGATCGCGGGCGACTTGCTCATGCCCTCGATTGAAAACGCATCGATCAGCTCGCCGAGCGTGAAAAACTCGCGCTCGTCGCCGGGGTTCCACCCCAGCAGCGCCACATAGTTCACGATCGCTTCCTTGAGGTAGCCCTTGTTCAGATAATCCTCAAAATAGGCGTCGCCGTCGCGCTTGCTGAGCTTGTGCTGCGCGTCGCGCATGATCGGCGTCATGTGGATATAGGCGGGCTTTTCCCAGCCGAACGCATCGTACAGCAGATTGTACTTCGGCGTGCTGGCAAGGTATTCGTTGCCGCGCATGACGTGCGTGATGCCCATGGTGTGATCGTCGATGACGTTGGCAAAGTTGTACGTCGGCATGCCGTCCGCCTTGATGAGGATCATATCGTCCAGCTCGGCGCAGTCCACGGCGATGTGGCCGTAGATCACATCGTCGAACGACGCTTCGCCTGTCTCCGGCACGTTCTGCCGGATGACGTACGGCTCGCCCGCGGCCAGCCGGCGCTCGACCTCCTCCCTGCTCATGTGCAGGCAGTGCTTGTCGTACTTGAAGGTCTCGCCGCGCGCCGCAGCCGCCGCGCGCCGCTCCTCGAGCTCCTCCTTGGTGCAGAAGCAGTAGTATGCCTTGCCCTCTCGCACGAGCTGCTCGGCATAGGGCAGATACATAGCCTTGCGCTCGCTCTGCACATACGGGCCGTAGTCCCCGCCGATATCGGGGCCCTCGTCCCACTGCATGCCGATGCTCCTCAGCGTGCGGTAGATCACGTCCGTCGCGCCCTCGACATAGCGTTCGCGGTCGGTGTCCTCAATGCGCAGGATAAACCTGCCGCCGTTGTGCTTGGCGTACAAATAGGTGTACAACGCGCTCCTGAGGTTGCCCAGATGCATGTAGCCCGTCGGGCTCGGTGCAAATCTTGTTCTTACCATGTTTTCCTCGTTTTCTTCTCCCCGCTCCTTTTATATAAAAGGAAGCAACGATTCTGTTCTTGTTCTGCTGAACCGGCCGCGTCGGGGGCGGCCTGTGGCCCCGGTGGGAACCGCCGTCAGCCCTTATAGCTGTCCTTGAGCCCGACGATGCGGTTGAACACCGGCGCGCCGGCAGCGCTGTCGGGATCGGCGCAAAAATAGCCCACCCGCAGGAACTGGAACCGGTCGCCCACGGCTGCGCCGGCAAGCGCCGGCTCGGCAAAGCCCTGCTTCACGACCAGTGAATCCGCGTTGAGCCGGTCGATAAAGTCCCGCTCATCGCCCGCCTCCGCCTCCAGCAGCAGCCGCTCATAGAGCCGGAATTCGGCTTTGACCGCGCGTTCGGCGCTGACCCAGTGCAGCGTGCCCTTGACCTTGCGCTCGCACAGGCCGCTCTTCGTCTCGGGATCGTACGTCACATGCACGCAGGTCACATTGCCCTCCGCATCGGTATCATAGCCTACGCAGCGCACGATGTACGCGCCCTTGAGGCGCACCTCGCCGTCGGGCTTGAGGCGGAAAAACTTCTTCGGCGGCTCGACCGCAAAATCCCCGCGCTCAATATACAGCTCCCGGCCGAACGGCGCGGTGTGCGTGCCGGCCTGTTCGTCGTTCGGGTTGTTTTCGAGCGTGATGTCCTCGACACGCCCGGCCTCCCAGTTGTCCACCACCACGCGCAGCGGATCGATGATTGCCATGTAGCGCGCGGCGTGCGCATTCAGGTCCTCGCGCACACAGTGCTCCAGCATCGCCGTTTCCACAACGGAATCGGCCTTCGCCACGCCGATGCGATCCAGAAAATCGCGGATGCTCGCGGGGGTATAGCCGCGGCGGCGCAGGCCGCACAGCGTGGGCATGCGCGGATCGTCCCAGCCCGATACATGCCCCTCCTCCACAAGCCGCCGGAGATACCGCTTGCTCATGATCGTGTTCGTGAGGTTCAGGCGCGCAAACTCGATCTGGCGCGGCTTCTCGGAAAATTCGCACTGCTCCACCACCCAGTTGTACAGCGGCCGGTGCGCCTCAAACTCCAGACTGCAAAGCGAGTGCGTAATGCCCTCGATCGCGTCCTCGATGGGGTGGGCAAAGTCGTACATCGGATAGATGCACCACTTGTCGCCGGTCTGATGGTGGGGAATGTGCAGAATGCGGTACAGCGCCGGATCGCGCAGATTCATATTCGGCGACGCCATATCGATCTTGGCGCGCAGCGTATGCGACCCATCCGGAAACTCGCCGTTTTTCATGCGCTCAAACAGATCGAGGTTTTCCTCGACGGAGCGGCCGCGCCACGGGCTGTTTTTGCCCGGCTCGGTGAGCGTACCGCGGTACAGGCGCATCTCCTCCGCGGAAAGGTCGTCCACATAGGCCACGCCCTTTTTGATGAGCTTGACGGCCAGCTCATAGCACTGGTCGAAATAGCTCGAGCCAAAGCGGAGCTGATCCCACTGAAAGCCCAGCCAGCGGATATCGGCCTGAATGGCCTCGATGTACTCCACGTCCTCCTTGGTCGGGTTCGTATCGTCAAAGCGGAGGTTGCACGAGCCGCCGTACTGCTCCGCCATGCCGAAATCGATGCACAGCGCCTTGGCGTGCCCGATGTGCAGATAGCCGTTCGGTTCGGGCGGGAAGCGGGTTTTCACGCGCGGATCGGTTTCGCCCGCGTCGCGCCGCGCCTGCAGGTCGGCTTCGATCTGTTCCTCGATAAAGTTCTTGCTGCTGATGATTTCTTCCATCCCGTTCTGCCTCCAAAGTATTACATTTTATTATCTCCGTATCCTGCAAAAATGTCAACGCGCCAAACGGCTTTTATTTGCGATTCCGGCCATCCTGTGATATACTTTTTCAAAATTTACTGGCAATCACACATAATCAGATTGAAGGAGTGACAATATGCACCATCTTGCATGGATCGGAACCGGCGTCATGGGCGGCCCCATGGCGGGACATCTGCTGGACGCGGGCTATGCGCTCAGCGTCTACACGCGCACGCGGGAGAAGGCGCTCCCCCTTGCCGCGCGCGGTGCGCGCCTGTGCGATACCATCGCCGACTGCGTGCGGGATGCGGACGCAATCATCACAATGGTCGGCTTTGTGCCCGATGTGGAGGCGGTATACTTCGGCGCGGGCGGCATTCTGGAAAGCGCAAAGCCCGGCGCCATTGCGGTGGACATGACCACCTCCAGCCCCACCCTGGCCCAGAAGCTCTAC
>ERZ857998.2132-NODE-2132-length-19497-cov-4.490485_pt1 | contig 19497 bp, 20 predicted proteins | sample MGYA00519954_ERZ857998 | MGnify/ENA primary metagenome ERZ857998 (study PRJEB31778, sample SAMEA3449424) | human gut metagenome | biome: human gut; feature: human-associated habitat; material: faeces | place: United Kingdom | collected 2010/2012 ...
GCTGCGCCCGGGCGACGCTGGAGCCGACGTGTGCCGCCTGCAGGCGCTGCTGCAGCGCTGCGGCGCGCATGAAGCCGCGCTGTCGGGTACATACTGTGAAGGAACGCGGCGGGCGGTCCTGCGTGCCCAGCAGGCGCTCGGTCTCGGGGCAACCGGATCCGCAAGCCTGTATTTACAGCATCGTTTGCAGGCGGAGGCAAACAGCAGAGGCCGCTTTCTGGCGCTGTGCTCCGGCGACACGGCCGCAGAACGCCGCGGTGATCTGCTCCGGCTGTGACACGAATTGAACTGTTGCATCATTTTGGAGCAATTGGGACTTGCTTGGAAAGGAAGCGCGCTTCAACCAGAGAAGCGGCATCGGTACGGATGAAGGAACGAAGACTCGGCGCCGGTCTGCCGCGCCGCCATGGTGCAGATACACCGGCAAAATTCATCAAAAAACGGCCAAACCGGCCAAAATAGCGCGATATGTCCAACCAAAATATGGTATACTTTTCTCATGGAAAAGCATGTCAATCGACACAACAAGCGGCTGGACTATCTGTTTACCGCCATCATCGTTGCCGCCCTGATCGCCGTCTACCTGCTCACCGGCCGGCGTGAGCGGAAAGCGGACGCAGCGGAAGCCGAGGTTTCACCGACCGCGGTGCAGCCCACGGCCACGCCGTTTGGCCGCCCGGCAGGCGCCCTGATCGATGACCTTTCGTTCTATTCCATCGAAACCAAGGACGAAAAGGACGGCTATCGGCTGGAAATCGAAGGCATGGGCGACGCAGCGGCCGTCAGCCATCTGCAGCTCTCGCTCTCGGAGTCGTTTGTTTCCGGGTTCGTGCTCGCGTTTGCCATCGTCGCCGAGCCGGATGCGGACGGCAGCGCCATTGCGGCCGCGCTGGAGCAGCGCACGGAAAAACGCCGGCAGACGCAGGCAGCGGCGATGGAACAAACACTGCTCGGCGTGCTCTCGGCCTATGACGGCGAGTATGCGCTGCCGATGGCCGTCCGATCCGAATGGTGCGCGCTGTTCCTCGCCATGCAGGAAACAAAAGAAAGCGCCGCTGCGGATTACGGACGCTTTCACTTCTCGGTCTATCCCTCCGGCAGCGGCGACGCCATGCGCCTTTGCTGCTCGGTACGGTTTGAATAGCGCTAACGGAACAGGCGAATCCGGCCGGCAAAAACGCGCGCAAGCGTTTCCGGCAGATTGCTGCGGCCGCCGGACAGATCATAGACCGTAAGCCGATCCGGCGCCATGCTCATGAGCAGGTGCAAAATGCCCTCCTCCGAACAGTCCACATATTCAATGCGCACGTCGGAATCATCCGTCAGCGTACAGCTCCCATCCGGGTTGAGGCACACGGACAGCTCGCCGATATGCGCGGCGGGCGGGTCTGTTAGCGTGCTGAGAAGCCGCATGAGCTCCGCACACTCGTGGCAGAGCAGTTGGTCGGCCGCCGCCCGCTCCACACAGAGCTGCCACAATTCCAGAGAATCCTGCATCCGAAAGCGCAGATACCCCTCCACATTCATCTCGTTTTCCGTCTCCAGATACGTCTGTACGCCGCGGCGCACCTCCTCGAAGCGCTCCTGACAGCGCGCATTCTGGAGTGCTTCCGTGAGCACCTCCTGCTTCTGCGTCAACTCCAGCGGCAGCGCATCGGCCATGTGCGCAAGCTCAAAATACTGCAAATCGCGGCAGAGCAGCGCCGCAACGGCAGCGGAAAGTCCCTCCATTGCGTATGCGCCCTGTACGGACACCGCCACGCCGTCCGCCACGGGTTCGATCGCAAAGGCACAATCCGTCTGCATCAGCCGCCGCGACAGCAGCCGATGCAGGTCGACATCATATTTTTGCGTATGCAGCGTGCGCACGATCATCGATTCTCTCCCTTAAAGCAGTTCCCTTTATCCTATGCGGAACCACTGCATTTTGGGATTAGTATCTCCCCGAAAGTGCAAAACCTCCATGGAATCATCATCCATCTCCCGCGCGCCGGCCATGCAATCTGCCACATTCCATCCATAATCGTCCACAAACGATCCAAATCCATGCTGTTGCCTGTTCAAAATGTTTGGTTAGAATAAAAGCAATCAAAAGATCCGGCACCAAAAGGAGTTGTGAAATATGGAATACAATCATTGGTACGACGATTATCAGCAAAACGGTTCCCAGCAGCAGCCGTATGTGCAAAAGCCGCGGCGCAGCGTCGGCATTCCGGCGCTGATTGCCTGCATGCTCGTCACGGCGCTGCTCGGCGGCGCGCTCGGCGGTTTTCTGATGCGCGCTTCCGCAGAGAATCAGGAGGCGTCGTTGCCCGAAGCCACCGGCCAGCCCGTTCTGACCACGCCTGAAGCCACGGATGAGAGCGGCACATCGACGGATAAGAGCAGCGTCTCCTCGCTGCTCACGCAGGGCACGGCCGGCGGCGTATATACCCGCGCACAGATCGTGGAGGTCGGCGCGCCCTCCGTGGTCGGCATCGATGTGGAATTCGTGAGCCAGAGCAATTACGGCAGCGGCTTTGATTATTTCTTCGGTTATGGCAGCGGCAGCAGCGGCAGTCAGGTGCAGACGGGCAGCGGCAGCGGCGTCATCATCACGTCGGACGGCTATATCGTCACCTGCAACCACGTGGTTGAGGGCGCGAGCAAGATCACCGTCGTTCTGAGCGACGAAACCACGCACGAAGCGAAGGTTGTCGGCACCGATCCGCGCAATGACCTTGCCGTTATCAAAATTGAGGCGAGCGGCCTGACGCCCGCAACGCTCGGCGATTCGGACATGCTGACCGTTGGCGAGGACGTCGTTGCCATCGGCAATCCGCTTGGCGAGCTGCGCGGCACCTCCACCGGCGGCATGGTCAGCGCGCTGGGCCGTCAGGTGAATGTTGAGGGAACCGAGATGACGCTGATCCAGCATGATGCGGCGGTGAGCCCCGGCAGCAGCGGCGGCGGCCTGTTCAACGCGAGCGGCTCGCTCATCGGCATCGTCAACGCCAAGGCCTCGAGCGATCATGCGGAGGGCATCGGCTTCGCCATTCCGGTCAACAGTGTCAAGCAGATCATCTCCGACCTGATCGAGCACGGCTACGTCAAAGGGCGCGCCTACCTCGGCATTCTGACGCAGAACGTGACGCTGCGCGCCGAGCAGGGCGGCTGGGGCGGCTACTTCGGTTACGGTGGGACGAGCTGTGTGCAGGTCGGTCAAGTGGTCGCGGGGAGCGCCGCGGAGTCGGCCGGCATTCAGGCGGGCGATCTGATCCTCGCTGTCGGAGAGGAACAAATCACGTCGACGGACGCACTTTCCAAAGCGATCGGTGCATACAATGCCGGCGATCAGGCAACATTAACGATACAGCGTGACGGGCAGCAGATGCAGGTCGACGTCACCTTCGGGGAATACACCCCGGAAAGCTGAAACGGTCATTGCGCCAAAGGCGATGACATACCCCAACCATCCTTAATCCGCCGCGCCGTCCATCCCCCCCGGACGGCGCGGCACCCTTTTTGGAGTGAAATCCGCTGTTGACAAGCCCCGTTTCGACATGGTATGATATAAAATAATTTCATATGTCTTATCCAGAGTGGTTGAGGGAACGGCCCGATGACACCCGACAACCTGCCCCGGACGGGGTAAGGTGCCAATTCCGGCAGCAGTGATGCTGAAAGATGAGTCGTCATGCAACCTCATCTTGGATGGGGCTTTTTTATGCAGGAAACCGCCCGGCTGCGGGCAGAAAGGGCGCTTCATAGTACGAAGCATGGTAATCAATATGGAAAACAAACGGTTGTTCACCTCGGAATCGGTCACCGAGGGACATCCCGATAAGGTCTGCGACTGCATCAGCGACGCGGTGCTCGACGCGCATCTGGCGGCCGATCCCCACGCGCGCGTGGCCTGCGAGTGCTGCGCTGCCACCGGCATGGTGACCGTGATGGGCGAGATCACCTCTGCCGCGCAGGCGGACGTTCCCGCCATCGTGCGGCAGGTCGTGGCCGACATCGGCTATACGCGGCCGGAATACGGCTTTTGTGCGGACACGCTCCGCATCACGACGGCCATCGACGCACAGTCGGCGGATATTGCGCTGGGCGTTGATCGGTCGCTCGAAACCAAGCGCGGCGAGACCGCCGACCGGTTCTGCACCGGCGCGGGCGATCAGGGCATGATGTTTGGCTATGCGTGCGATGAAACGCCGGAACTCATGCCGCTGCCCATCGCGCTGGCGCACGCGCTGACCAGACGGCTCACCGAGGTGCGAAAGAGCGGTCTGCTGCCCTACCTGCGGCCGGACGGCAAGAGCCAGGTCACGGTCGAGTATCAGGACGACCGTCCGCTTCGAGTCGATACGGTCGTGCTCTCGGCGCAGCACGACGACATGGACATGGACAAGCTCACCGCCGACCTGACCGCCGAGGTCATCCGCGCGACCATCCCGGCGTCGCTCATGGACGAGCGCACGCGCATCCTCGTCAACCCGACCGGCCGGTTTGTCATCGGCGGCCCGCAGGGCGATACCGGCTTGACCGGTCGCAAGATCATCGTCGATACCTACGGCGGCTATGCCCGCCACGGCGGCGGCTGCTTCTCCGGCAAGGACCCAACGAAGGTGGATCGAAGCGCTGCGTACGCCGCCAGATATGTCGCAAAAAACATCGTCGCGGCGGGGCTCGCCAAGCGCTGCGAATTGCAGCTCGCCTACGCCATCGGCGTGGCACATCCCGTTTCGGTTCTCGTGGATACGCAGGGTACGGGACGGCTGCCCGACAGCGCGTTCGAGCGGCTCGTTCGCGAGCAGTTCGACCTGCGCCCGGAGGCGATCATCGAGATGCTCGGCCTGCGCCGACCCATCTACCGGCAGACCGCGGCCTACGGTCATTTCGGCCGCACGGATATCGACCTGCCGTGGGAGCGCACCGACCGGACGGACGCGCTCAAAGCGGCCGCAAGCCGCATCTGATCGCCGCTCCATCTTTCCGCGGCAAAAGCCGTTGCAGCAGGTTTTGCGGAGATTTTCGATATGCCTGACAAAAGCCGGGCGTTCCCACTTGACTGGGCGCGCCCGGCTCTGTTTTTTTTGCAGCGTGTCAGCCCTGCAGACCGCGCTCCTGCCGCTCCATGTTTTCGACCACAACATCGTAGACGTCGCCGAGCGAAGCGCAGTATTCGAGCAGCTTCCAAGGCGTATTGGTATGGAAATGGATCTTGATGAGCGTCTCATCGCCCACGGCGAGCAGGCAGTCTCCCTCGATGTTCTCCGTAATATAGTCGGCAATCGCATCCTCCGACAAATCTTGGCCCTCGATCAAAAACTGCGTATCATACCGGTATTCGAGCATATGGTTTTCCCCCGTCCATTTTTCCCCCATTGTAGCACGCTTTGGCGTCCGGCACAACCGGCCGGACGTTGACAGGCGATAAAAAGATGTTATACTCAAATCGATAGTGGGCAGATTATCCGAAAAGAAGCACGAAACCAAGGAGAAACCATCTATGAGTGAACAGACATGCAGCCATAACTGCTCCAGTTGCGGTTCGGACTGTGCCTCGCGCACCGCACCGAAGAGCATGCAGGAGCCCTGCAATCCGCAATCCCATGTGCAGCACGTCATCGCCGTTGTAAGCGGCAAGGGCGGCGTGGGCAAATCTCTCGTAACCTCCGCGCTCGCGGTACAGGCGAGCCGCAGCGGCAAGCGCGTCGGCATTCTCGACGCGGATGTGACCGGCCCCTCCATCCCCAAGGCGTTCGGCCTGCATGGCCGCGCCGAGGGCGACGGCACCGCGCTGTACCCGGCCAGAACCGGCTCCGGCATCGACGTGATGTCCATCAATCTGCTGCTCGAGGACAGCAGCGATCCGGTCGTGTGGCGCGGGCCGATGATCGCAAACGTTGTGAAACAATTTTGGACGGACGTCGTCTGGGGCGACGTGGACTTCCTGTTCGTGGACATGCCGCCGGGCACCGGCGATGTGCCGCTGACGGTGTTTCAGTCGCTTCCGGTCGACGGAATCATCGTCGTCACCTCTCCGCAGGAGCTCGTTTCCATGATCGTGGAAAAGGCCGTCCGCATGGCGGAAATGATGCACGTTCCCGTGCTCGGCGTGGTGGAGAACCTCTCCGGATTCCGCTGCCCGGACTGCGGCGCCGTGCATGAGATCTTCGGCCACAGCAACCTCGAAGAGATTGCGGCCCGGCATGGGATCTCGCAGGTCGAGCGCGTGCCGGTCGACCCCGCGCTGGCCGAGCTGTGCGATCTCGGCAGCATCGAGCAGATGCCGGAGACGTATCTTTCCGGCACGGCCGCAGCCGTGTGCGCCCTGTCCGACAAATGAACCGCCGTATCCGCAAATGAGGATTCGCCCGTTCATCTTCGGACGCTCATAAAGCAATATTGTGTCTGATGCAAGTGCGCACCGATACACCCCCGCCGGGGACGCCGGTGCGTTCTCTGCATCCCTCCCGCCGGCCTGTTCTATGAACGCACCGTTTTTTCGAGGGGCATGGCATGCAGGGGACCGGCGGCCAAACCGGATTTCCTGTTTCATTCCGCTATCGAACGGAGATGCTAAATCAAATTGGATTCTATATGATGGAGAGGAGCTGCCATGAACGAGATCTATCATGATGCGGCCTTGTTACAGCCAGAGTTAGTGGCTATCAGGCGGACGCTGCATCGAAATGCTGAGGTTGGAACACGCCTGCCATACACGAAAGCCTTTGTGAAAAAACGGTTGATTTCGTATGGCTATGAACCGCATGATATTGCCAACAGCTCCATTACGGCAACGATCAGCGGCGCGCTTCCCGGCAAGACCATGCTGCTTCGTGCGGATATGGATGGTCTCGCCATGGCGGAGGAGACCGCTCTGGATTTTAGAAGCGTAAACGGCGCCATGCATGGATGTGGGCATGATATGCATACCGCCATGCTGTTGGGCGCGGCAAAGCTGCTCAAAGAGCGTCAAGACCAGCTCCATGGGAGAGTAAAGCTGCTGTTTCAGGAGGATGAAGAGGGCTTTACCGGAGCGAAAGCCGTGATTCGGGATGGGGTATTGGAAAACCCGAAGGTAGACGCAGCGATGGCGCTTCATGTCAGTTCCGGTACGCCGAGCGGCATGGTACTGTGCGGCCTTGGTCACTTTATGACCGGATGCACGTTGTTTCGGATTGAAGTAAGCGGCATGGGCTGTCATGGGGCAATGCCCGAAAACGGGATTGACCCCATCAACATTGCTGCGCATATTTATCTGTCGCTGCAGGAGATTGCCGCAAGGGAAGTGGCCGCGCAAGATCCCTGCGTCATAACAATCGGCAAATTTGCCGGCGGACAAACGCCCAATATTATCCCCGAAAAAGCCATTCTGGAGGGAACGATCCGATACAAGCGCAAAGAAACAGGCGACAGAATCATGGAAAGGATTCGGGAAATTTCCAATCTGTGCGCGCAATCCTTCAGGGGGAGCGCCGTCGTAACGGAAACAGCCAGCGCCCCGCCTCTGATCAACAACGATGAGATGATCTATGCGTTCCGGGATGATTTGCAGCAGCTCCTTGGTCCAGAGCGGGTCCTGATTTTGCCGCAGGGAGGAATGGGCAGCGAGGACTTTGCTTCCTTCTGCTATCAGGTACCGGTTGCCTATCTGTTATTGGGCGCCGGCACCGCCCAGGAAAATGAAGCATATGGGAAGCCCATGCATAACCAAAGCGTTGTATTGAATGAGGATATCCTGTATCTGGGAAGCTCCATCCTTGCGATATGCGCGCTCCGTTGGCTGAACAGGCACCAAATCGATGCTTGATTTCACTGCTTCGTGTCATAGGCTTGCCATTCCGCTTTTTGCCAAGCCGCTCCCCCGCTCCGTACGGCAGCGCGTCATGCAGGAGGCTTGAATAAGTCCCCTGCTTTTTCCTGTCCGAATTCAAAAAAAGGGCTCTGCACAAAAGGTGCGCGCCCATAAGGAAGTAATTTGATTGTCGCAGGGCGGTATGGCTGAAAGGTCATGCCGTCCTGCCTTTTCTTTGCCGTTCCACGGTCTGATCGTCACCCGGCAGGTTGACTTCTCCGATGAAGTTCCAGACCAGTTCAATCTTCTGCCTGCGGTGACCACTGGACTTATCCGGCGCATGAACGATAATCTTCTTTACAAACTCATTGACGATGGTGGGCGTCAGTTCCCGGATGCCCACATACTTCCGCACAATAGCTGCAAAGCTGGCAAAATCGGCTTGATCCTGTTCAAAGGTTTCTACCGCTTGCCGCCATACTTTGACTTGCTCCCTCAGTTCTTCTTGTTCTGCCTCATAGTCGGCGGAGAGTTTCAAGAACCGTTCATGGCTGATTGCTCCGCTGATGTCATCCTCATAGATGCGCTTGAAAATCCGGTCAAGTTCAGCAATGCGCTTTTCCGCATGGGCGATTTCACGCCTGCGCTTCTTGGCATCTTTCTCCGCTTCTTGAAAACGCTGCTTTCTCGCGGCTTCTTCAAATGCCATGGCATCGTCAAAAAACAATGCCGTCACATCGAAAATCCGCTGCAAAACGAACAGTTTCAGCGTTTCTTCCCGGATAAAGTGCATGGTGCAATCACCCGTGTTACTCTTATACCGGGAACACCGATAACAGTCTTGTTGCGGTGTCATGTTTTTGCCAGTGGCGAAATGCAGTTTGCTTCCACAGTCGGCGCAGTATAACAGGCCTGAAAACAACCCTTGCCGTTCGGCTTGCTTAGCCGGGCGGCGCTTGTTTTCCCGCAACTCCTGCACCCGTGCAAAAACTTGCTCGTCGATAATGGCAGGCTGGGTATTGGGAAAAATCCGCTGATTCTCTGGGGCGTTATGCAGACGCTTTTTCAGCTTGTGGGACTTGGAATAGGTCTTGAAGTTCACCGTGCAGCCGGTGTACTCTGGCCGCTCCAATATCCCCGCGACAGACTTTGGACTCCATTGGTACGGCTTCTCCGGCAGCGGCTTTCCGTCCCGTTGGGCATAGTGAGCTTTAACCGTCAGAACGTGTTGAGTGGTCAGCAGCTTGGCAATCTGCATAGGGCCTTTCCCTGCAATGCACAGGTCAAAAATCCGTTTGACGATCTCGGCGGCTTCCTCGTCCACAATCCATTTCTTTTTGTCCGCCGGGTCTTTCATATACCCGTAGGGCGGATTGGTGCAAAGATGTTCCCCGGCGTTTCCTTTGGCCCGCATGACGGCCCGGATTTTCTTGCTGGTATCGCGGGCGTAGAAGTCATTGAACAGATTACGGAAAGGGGTAAAATCGTTGTCCCCCTTGTCGCTGTCCACGCCGTCATTGATGGCGATATACCGAATATCGCGTTTAGCAAAGAAACTCTCGGTATAATAGCCTACTTTCAGATAGTCACGGCCCATGCGGGACATATCCTTGACAATGACGGTTTTAACCTTTCCTGCTTCGGTCAGCCGGATCATCTCATTCCAGCCCGGACGGTCAAACGTCACCCCGGACACACCATCGTCAATGAAGAAAGTTGGATTAGGGAAACCATTGTCGGTTGCGTACTTCAAAAGGATTTTCTTTTGATTGGCTATGCTGTTGCTCTCGCCGTCCAACGCGTCCTCTTGGGACAGGCGGGCGTATAAAGCGGTGATGTTGTCGGGATAGTTGGTATTTGCTGTCATGGTTCATTCCTCCTGTAATGAACGCCCGACAAACAGGTTGCTGTCTTTATTATACTGCGGTTTGTCCTCTTTGTCAGCAGATGCGTCAATGGCCTCCGAGCGAATGAGCCGCACCATTTTGTCATAAAGCGGTTCCGTCCCACCGCAGGAAGTATGTACTTCATAGACCGTCCCGCCGAGCTTATAGTAAACTGTTTCATGTAGCGGATTTCCCCGTTTTGGCAAATAATCGCTCTCTTTCTGGCTTCGTTTCTGTTCCATTCCGTTCCCATCCTTTCCGGAGAAGTCACAACAGAGCAAGCATAGGAAGTGTGGCTACACTTCCGCAAAATCTCCGTTTCCGGCCTGCTGCCGGAGCGGAGATTTTTGCTTGTTGGGAACTTCCCAAACCCTTGTTTTTTGCTTCGCTAATACTACGCTTGAGAGGACGGAAACTACCCGCTCAATAAAATTGGAAAAGCAAAATTTCAAATAACATTTTGCCAAAACGCTTGCTCATGACGTAACGTAATGAGATATACTATAAGCGAGAGGTGGTAATATGGAAAAACATAAGGCTATCCCGCATGGGTATATGACTGTTGGCGAAGTTGCAAAGAAGATGGATGTGACTGTGCGAACATTACAACATTACGATAAAGAGGGGCTGCTTTCCCCATCTGCGATAAGTGAGGGAGGGCGGCGACTATATACCGATAAAGATATTGTAAAGCTCCATCAGATTTTATCACTCAAGCATTTGGGGTTTTCACTGGACGATATAAAAAACCGACTAATTCCCCTTGATACACCGAATGAAATTGCTGCGGTATTGGAACAACAAGCGACAGCCGTTCAGAGAAAAATAGATAGTTTGTCAGAATCGTTAAGAGAGCTAGAAGCATTGCGGGCAGAAGTCTTGCAAATGCAATCTGTTGATTTCAAAAAATATGCCGATATTATTGTGAATTTGCAGATGAAAAATGATTACTATTGGCTAATCAAACACTTTGACGACCAAACGCTTGACCATATTCGCAATCACTTTGACAAAGATAGCGGGAAAGCGTTTATGGATACTTTCGTACAACTTCAAGACGAGGCAATACGGCTACAAAATGCAGGCATTCCAGCCGATAGCGACGAGGCCCAAAGGTTTGCAAAAGCATATTGGAATATGATAACAGAGTTCACCGGCGGCGATATGAGTATGCTTTCCAAACTAATGGAATTGGGACAATTTGAGGGAACTGATCCTCAATGGCAAGAAAAACAATCACTTGCCAATGTTTATGTTGGACAGGTATTGGAAGTGTATTTTTCTCGCATGGGTGTCGATCCTTTTGAGGAGGGCGAATGATGAGCGACGCAATACAAATCAGCAATCTACAGAAAAGCTACGGAAGCCATGTTGTTCTGAATGAATTGAGCTTTTGTGTCCAGCAAGGGGAAATCTTTGCACTACTCGGCGTCAACGGTGCAGGCAAAACGACTACTCTTGAATGTATTGAGGGGTTAAGAAGATTTGATGGCGGAGATATCGTTATAAATGGGCAAATAGGTATTCAGTTACAGTCAGCTTCTTTGCCGGAACACATCAAGCCATTGGAAGCGGTAAAACTGTTTGCCAAGTGGAATAAGACCTCTCTTGATAAAGCAACGCTGGATGCCCTCGGTATCTATGAATTTGCAAAAAAGCAGTATTTCCAATTATCAACCGGACAAAAGAAACGGCTTCACTTGGCACTTTCTCTGACACGAAATCCAGATATTCTTTTCTTGGATGAACCAACGGCTGGACTTGATGTTGAAGGTCGGATTGCTCTGCATGAACAAATTCGACAGTTAAAAGCAAGCGGTAAAACCATCATTTTAGCAAGCCATGATATGGCCGAAGTAGAAAACTTATGTGATCGGCTTGCCATTTTATCCGGGGGCAAGATCGCTTTTATTGGTACTGTCGAACAGCTTAATGAAACGGTGGGAAAACATTATAACATCACAATTCAGACTGAAAAAAGAACCGAAAATTATGAATCTGATAATATCGGAGAAACACTGCTTATGCTGCTTATGCAGTATAAAGAAAACGGGGAAACCATTTTGGACATACAGGTAAATCGTGGCTCTTTGGAACAGCACTTCATGAAAATTGCAAAGGGGGCGTAAAAATGAATGCATTTCTATACGGAGTTTCCTTGCAATGGAAGTTGGATATACGCAGTAAAACATTACTCATAACCTGCTACATCGTTCCCCTTTTGTTTTTTGCAATTATGGGTGGAATTTTTACTTCGGTCATGCCAGAGGCAAGGCACACACTTATTCAATCCATGACAGTTTTTGGTGTAACAATGGGTGCGTTGATTGGTTTGCCGCCCTCACTGGTTGAAATTTACAGAAGTGATATAAAAAAAGTTTATAAAGCAAATGGAGTGCCGCTATATCTTGGCCTTGTTTTAACAAACATTTCCGCATACATCCATTTGTTTATTATGAGCATAATTCTATATTTTGCTGCGCCGCTTGCTTTCAATGCCAAAATACCTGACAATCCGGGACGGTACTTTATCACCCTTGCTATTTTTATTGCGGTATCACTTAGTATCGCCAGCATAATTGGTTTGGCCGTAAAAGATCAGGCGAAAACATCCATGGTTTCGATTATCATCTTTCTCCCCTCTATCATGCTCTCTGGAATTATGTTCCCGATTGAACTGCTGCCAAAGGCATTTGAAACAGTAGGAAAGATCTTTCCGGCCTCATGGGGATATAAACTGATGATAGACCGTACATTTCGATTTGAAAATCTGTTGCCGTTGATGGCAATTCTTGCGTTAGCTATTTTCGTGTGCATCATATTGCTTCGTAAAATTGACAAATGAAATTCAGCATTTTTATAATAGCGATTTTGTCCCGTGTACTTGAAATATTAAACTTTGCATTGTAATAAAGTATGTGCCTGCCGTACGACGGCAAAAGAAAAAAAGCCGTCGTACAGCAGCCCTTTTGACACGCCCATACGACCTGCGGCGGCTTTGAGTAATCAAGGCCGCCGCTTTTATTTGTCCGTGCAGAATCGGCGACCCAAGGAAGGAGCCGCCATGCTGATACGACCTGCTTTTCAAAGGAATAAATTCTTAAAAAAAGCCTGTGCCCAGCAGGGGACAGCTCCGGCCAAGAATATGTACTATACCATGCAAGAAAACTGCATTGTACCTTTACTTTCGCCCAGTGGGTCTACGACCTGCCGGGCGAATTTTGTCGGTTCCTGCGGCCTTTCGGTGCGGGCCGGAGCTGCCGCAGCAACGTAGACACAGGGGGCAACGCAACTAGCCCCGGCTTCTCACTCTCCCGCAGATCGGGGGTGAGAAGATGAAGTACATCTCTGATAGTTATGGAGAACGCTGCCGGTTTGACACTTTCTGCAAAACTGTTCTCCGCAACGAGGCCAGAACTTATCTGCGGGATTTGTGCCGCCGGCGAAAACGGGAAACAGAGGTCAGTGCCTTGTCGCAATATGAAATGGACAAGCTCTGCACGTTGGACGAATATCCAAGCGACAGCGTTGTGTTTACGGCATTTGGCTGCGACCTGCATATCCGGGACGAGCTGATGGCCGATGCCTTTGCAAGCGTGCCAGAACAGGAACAGAGCATTTTGATCCTGTATTGTGTGTTGGAGCTGCCAGACGGTGAGATCGGCGGTCTTGTGGGAATGTCCCGCAGCGCCGTCCAGCGGCACAGAACAAAGACACTAAATGAACTGCGAAGAAACTTGAGATCCAAAGGAATGAAAAAATGATATGAAACAGCCAACTTTTAACGGCAGAGTGCTTTTGCCCATGGACGTGATTGAAGCCGCCCGTGCTGGTGATCCGTTAGCATTGGAGCGTATCTTGCGGTACTACGACCGCTACATCAACAAGATTTGTACGCGAACGCTTTATGACAAAGATGGTTTGCCACACATCGGCATTGATGAGTACATGAAGCACCGCTTGCAGGCAAAACTGACGGAAGCCATCGTGGTAAAGAAATAGCAAAGCCAAAGGAAGCCGTCAAGGGTCGAGATGAACGCTCCGCGCCCTTGACGGCTTCCTCCGTCTTTGCTGTGTGGTAACCAAGCGGACGCAAGCAGAAATCCGCTTGCGCCCGCTGCTATTATGGTGTCTGAACCTACGCACTTAAAGGTCGAAAAAGCCTGATACCACAGGCCTTTTTTGGTGTGATTGGATTGCGAAGAATATCTTATCATTCTTATCTTTGTAAATGCCGTTCTAAATGCGTAGAATATTGTATTGTACCGCTTCATTCTTGTATTTGTGACAGCATTGCACTATAATAAATTTATTGGAGGTGATCCTATGGCAGAAGTTTTGCAAAGTTCAGTGTACAAGGGGTACAAACAAGATTAAAAAGAAATGATAGATTTGAAATATCGGATAGAGTGGCAGATTGATAAGAGTTCAAATTTTCCACTCTATCTCTACATGTTCGCTGGTGGCTCGGATTGTTGTAATCACGATGTCAGCGGCTTTTCTTTTATCGTCAAATTCAATACTGTCCCAGTTGTTCAGATAATATGAAAGACTTTTCATCTGCTGGGGCGAGATTGTTTCAACGGTCAAGTCGGCAATCGACTTTGTGAGTGACTGGCGGCGGGTGTCCAGTTCTTCAATTTTTTTGTTGGCATAGGCAAGCAGTGTTGCGTTGGCTCCGGTCAGCGTATCAAGCAGTTTTTCAATTTCTGCCTCTACCTGTGCTAGCTCCACCTGATATGCGGTCAGCTTTGGATTGACCTTTTCCTCTCCGCTATGGCGTATCTGGAAATTTCTGAACCGGTCGCTCATAGCGGAAAAGATGAACTGTTCAAATTCTTCCTTACGGATTTTGCCACAGCCCGGACAGCCTTTATTTTCTGTCCGTTTGGTACAACGGAAATATCCGGTGCTGTTTGGAACATGGGTCGCTTTCAAAGCATATCCGCAATGCCCGCATTTGATTTTTCCGGCAAGCCAGGTATTCCTCGGCTTTCTGCCATGCTGGAAGGTGGGATTTGTCATCAGCTTCTTTCTGCATTTCAGCCATGTTTCCGAGGAAATCAGTGCTTCGTGGGGAGCAATCACAAGTATCTGGTCTTTCAGGCATCTGTCCTTGTCCTCTTTTACATCCCGTCCCTGATAGAGATAACAGCCATTTGTTCCGGCAAAATCAGCGGCATCATTTACAATGGCTGCCCCCTGGCTTTTGAAAAACTCATACAGTTCCAAATCAGCCTGTGCATAAACGGGGTTTCTTAAAAGCTGGGAAAGAAATGTACGGAACATGGACTTGCCATAAATCTTTATGTCGTGTTCCTCAAAGTACCGGGTAATATCTCCAAAAGAGGTTTCCGGCTGTGCGTACATTTCAAACATCAGTTTCACATGGTCGGCGGCTACCGGATCGGCAACCATTTTCTTTGTGCGGATTCCCTCTACTACGGTAGGCTCCAGTTGATAGCCATAGGGAGCTTGACCGCTCATGTGGAAGCCTTTCAGACAACGGGAATAATAGGCGTCTGTGACACGCTTTTGAATGGTTTCACGTTCAAGCTGGGCGAATACGATACAAATATTTAACATTGCCCGGCCCATCGGGGTCGAGGTATCAAATTTTTCTGTGGAAGATACAAACTCCACATCGTATTCTTGAAACAATTCCATCATATTTGCGAAGTCGAGAATGGAACGGCTGATTCTGTCCAGCTTGTAAACAATTACCCGCCGGACTTTTCCTTTTCGGATTTCTCCAAGCAGTTTTTGAAATTCCGGTCTGTCTGTGTTTTTCCCGGAATATCCTTTGTCTTTGAATACCCGGCAGTTTCCACCTTTCAATTCATACTTGCAGAAATCAATCTGGCTCTCAATGCTGATACTGTCCTTACGGTCTACGGACTGTCTTGCGTAAATACAATCTTCTCTGATAATATCCATGTTGGGCTCCTTTCCTGTTGGAATGGAGCTACCAATCTTACAAGTATATTATACCATTAGTAGCCCCGGACAGCAATGTTGTGGTTGATTAGGGAAACCTGTCCCCGTACTTGCTGAACACATCATATAAGCTGCGTTCAATCTCTTTTTTGCGGCGTTCCTTTTCTTTCGGCGGGAGTACCGGAGTAAGATTTTCCAATACGATAATTTTTCCCTGAAATGCAACCGCCTTTGTTTCTCTCTGGTAAGTAACAGCCTGTGTCATAGGAAACCTCCTTTTCAAAACGGGGGTTATGTGCCAGCTCATTTCCTTTTGTCCTGTGGGGAAATGTCAAAAGACGGCACAAAAGTGCCGCCCTTTGAATTTTCTCCACTTCGGGCCATTCTGCCCCGAGGTTAGTAATTACCAGAATCGTATTTCTGTTTTGCCTGCTCCAGCGTATGGAAATCAAAGACTTCATAAAGCTGGGTCAGAACACGCTGTATATCCTTCGATGAAAAGCCGCAGTCCTGCATAGCCATAATGACATAGCCCCGGCAGGCGTCATTGCTCCATTCATCCGGTTCCAGCCCGGGAATATAACCTGTCTTATCCATAACAGCCTCCTTGAAAATAGGGGAGCCTTCCGGTTAGAATTGACCTATCATCAGACAGTAGAGCCGGAGGCTCCCCAGATATGATTGCTTATATTTTCAGATTGCCGGACGGGCATAGGTTATTGCCCCATAGGAATCTCACCTCTCCCCATTCTGATGGCAAGGCGTTCTCGTTGCCTGCGACGGCTTACGGTAATCTACCGCTTCAACGCTCGGACTTCGACCAAACGCAAGTATCAAGGCATCTGTACCTTATCCAGCAGAGCCAACCACAGCCTGCTTGCGGCATGAGCCTGATCGCTCGTTCTGTCCGGGAAGAAATATTTCCCGAAAACAGAAGTCATGGCGGGCCTGTCACTCAGTACATTTACCATTCGTATCCGGTTCTCTTTTTATTCAGTTGTCAAGGAGCAGAAGGCTTATGGGAACCTCGGGCCACTGTGACCCGAAGTTCTGTTGCCTTTCATAAACCTTTTCATTTTTGAGGCAAAAACGGTACGCCTTACAAAAATTTTTTCAAATATTTTTCTAAGTTCTTCAGTCCTCGCTCAATCGCCACACGAACCACCTTTTCATCCACGCCCTCAGCCCGGGCAATATCCTTTTTTGTCATGCCAAGAATGAAATGAGCATAAATCCGTTTTGCCTGTTTATCCGGCAGACTGGAAATGGCTGCGTGAAGTTCCTGCATGGAAATCTTGCGTTCATACAGTTCATGGGGAGAAAGAGAAACAAATACCGCTTCATGCTCCAGCCCATCATCCCGGTCAAGGGAATAGTAGGCTTTATGGCGGTAGGTACGCAGACGGTAAGCCGCCTCTTTCCGGTCAAATTCCTTGAACATTTCAGCAACTTCCTCTGATACTTCCATAAAACAATCTGATGTATAAAATGGGTAATAGTCCCGCAAATTGATAATAGCCATATAGACCTCCGTTTCGGTTGTTGGTTGACAAGTGACCGAAACGGAACCGGTGGGGAACGGCACCGGGGCTGGACTTCGGGCCAGTATGACCCGAAGCTGCCCCATAAAAATAGAAAAACGCCCGGACGGCATGAAGCCATACGGACGCATGAAGTTATATTATCGTTTTGAGGATTATTTATTTCACATTGATTGCCAGAGCTATCCGCCAATGGTGGAGGGCTTTTTTTGACAAGCTAAATGGGTACAAAATAAATAAGGACATGGCAATACCTCCCGGATACCGCCATGTCCTTAAAAAAGGGTAACTTTAATACACCCTCCGTATCTTATTTTTCAAAAAGAAAATGGCGGCTTGAAATTGTTATTTCAAAACCGCCATTTTTTAACGACGCAACACGAAATACCCCCGCAACGACGGTTTTTTTCTTTCGCCGTTGTAGCGGCAGGGATTTCGCAATATTATAATCACTTGAATTTACTTTTTGAATATATCAAGTGCATGACTTGTAACACCTAACAAATCTTTGCGTTCACAAGTAGCAAAATGGTATTTCAAATACAACCGAAAAGTATCATCATTCATTTTATCCACTGCTTCACGCATAAACAGAGCTAATCCGTCAGATGCAACATAATGTAAACGAGTAGTAGAGAAAGCAGACATAAGCTTGTCAATATCTTCCTTGCGAACAAGTTCAAACAAATCCTTTGGTTCAGAGTTTGCGGCAAAAGTTTCTGGGTCAAGAAGTCCATCTCTAATGTATTCACAAACATTGATGTTTCCTCGATTAAAGCCTTCATCAAGAAGGCAGCCATCAGAAATAACATATGCAGCAAATACTATTCCACCAGGTTTCGTTACTCGGATAGCTTCGCTGATTGCCTGTTGTTTATCTTCTTCTGTGTATAAATGGTACAAAGGTCCTAACAGCAAAGTTATATCATAAGTGTTATCTGGAAAAACGCTTAAATCCAACGCATTTCCATGAACAATAGTTATATTTTCTTCTGGCTGTATATTCCTCTTGAATATGTCTATATTATGCTCGACTAATTCTATTGCATCAACGGTATAACCTTGGCGAGCTAGTGCGTGTGAATAGCGGCCAGTTCCGGCACCTATTTCCAATATACGATCACTGGATTTCACATATTTTTCTATATAGTGCATAGTCGTAAGAAACTCGACCGTTCCGTGTTTTAAGATTAAGCGACTATCCTCGTCATAATTAGAGTAAAATTCGATCAAGTATGGATTAGCTTTCATGTTATACTCCTTGTTCTTTTTATATTGAAAATTTAATTGAGTTTTTTATCTTTCATAAAAGCAGACAGCATATTCGTCACCATTTTTTCAATGCTGTTGCGATCAAGTAGCAATTTTTTCGTTGCAGTCAAAACAGCTATACCGTGAGAATAAAGGAACAGATCCAAAAATATTGTCTTTCCAAGCCCATGCTCTAATCCCATAGCCTCAGAAAATTCAATCGCCCTGTTCTCATTATCAATTTCTTTATAAAAGTCGGTCGTTTCTTTCATTTCTAAATCCATATCATCTATGAACAGGAGCTTAAATAAGTTGGTTTCTTCTTGGGCAAATTTGATATAAGAAAGCGGAAGAAGTAAATATGGTTTTATTTCTGTCTTGCTTTGATAGTCCACAACATATTGCTTGTAGTATTGATAAGCAAATGCTAAAAACTCTTTTTTTAGTTCCTCCATATTCTCGTAGCAAGTAAAGATAGGACGAGTAGAACATTGAAGGTTATTAGCAATACTTCTTGCGTTTACAGTTTCAAAGCCAGTTTCTCTTGTAATGTCCAAAACAGTATTCAAAATCATCTCTTTAGTTATCTAGGTGGCATTGTCATTCCCTCCAATTGTGCATAATATGTTACTGTCGTTGTGTAACTATTGTTACATAACAACAGTGATTTGTCAAGATTTATTAAACGAAAAAAATTCCCTCCATCAAAAGACGAAATTAAATACTACTTAACATCAAATTCTATTACATTCTCATAATTTAACCTGAAATGTACAATGATATAGGGTGATATGAGAATGAACCAAGATGAAATCAGGTTTGACTTTCATGGGCTCGGACTGGCAATCAAACAAGCCAGAGAGGAAAGGGGCTGGACACAGGCCTATGTGGCGGAACTGGTTGGCAAGACAGACCGCACGATTATGAATATTGAAAACAAGGGACAACATCCCAGCTTCAATTTATTTTTCAAACTCGTTACTATGTTCGATATTTCCGTAGACCAATTTTTCTACCGGGAAGAACAGCGGGATGAACACAGTTGCAGAAAGCACATTGATGTACTTCTCAACTCCATGAATGAAAAGGAGCTTGTTGT